>Ga0307492_10000542_pt1 | contig 15930 bp, 14 predicted proteins | sample SI3LmetaG_FD_202365 | JGI IMG/M metagenome (GOLD analysis project Ga0307492, IMG submission 202365) | Sea-ice brine microbial communities from Beaufort Sea near Barrow, Alaska, United States - SI3L | ecosystem: Environmental > Aquatic > Marine > Coastal | place: USA: Alaska | collected 2017-05-06 | reverse complement strand
AAGAACAACAAGAACAACAAGAACACTACAAAGAGTATTTTGGTATGGCTAGACGTGACAAATCATGGTTAAAACACATAGGAATTGGCGGCAGATTGTTCCTCGCCTTCGTACTTATTTCGTCCATCACCCTTTTTGCCAGTGCCCTAACCACCAATACCTACTTGCAGTTGAGAGAACGCTTACTGTTATTGAAACATCAGGATATCCCCTGGTTAGACGCTGCAGCCAAACTCAACGATAAAAGCCGCCTAATTGTAGCCACAGCGCCACTGCTAATGACCAGCGATTCAAATTTCTCACGACTGAAAGCGATGCAAGAACTCAGCGTGGCAATAAACGATATGGATATCCTGATGCGGAACTTGCCCGATTACGACAGCTACTTCCGGGAGCTCATCGTACAAATTCATAACGGTTTGACTCTGCTAAATCAAAGCGTCGAACGTAGTGAGCAGATTCGCAAGGAACTTGATGACCAATCGCAACTAATATATCCCCTTTTTCAGCCATTAATTAAAGCCTTAGAATCGGACCCAGTCTATGACAGCTTTGCGGCGATCGAGGGGGTGATAAATAGACTCTATTATTTTTCCGCTTTGGTTGAAAAAGTACCTAATGATTCATCTTATAATGAGCTTGACTATACCTTTTTGCGTTTGGAAAAATTTGGTAATGAAATTGATAATTTGCTAACTGGGGTTTCTGAAGGTTTCTTGGCAACGGCCCATCAAGAAGGTATCCAGACATTGCTAATAACCGGATCACGCCAAGGTAAACTATTTTTGTTGAAAAATGAGGAGTTGGACCTGTCCTACCAGCAGAGTTATTTACTGCAAAATAGCCAGGACCACATCCAACAACTCGCGGCTCAGACCAACCGATACACCAATCAAACAAATGACAGCATCAGCCGTTCATTGGTCAGCGCTATCTCTTCCATCAATACGAGTATCCGCAGTATTTTGCTACTGTCTGTGGCCAGCTTAGTGATCGCCGGATCCATCTCCTGGTTTTATGTGCGCCGTAACATATTGCAACGAATATCAGAGTTACAAAAGAACATGCGGGCAATTGCTTCTGCCAAGCTGGACACTCAGATACACATACGAGGCAATGACGAAGTCTCTAGTATGGCTCGTGATTTGCAGCATTTTCAAAATACAGCCATTGAAGTGAAGCACACCAACCAGCAGCTTTCGGCAGAAATAAAGGAGCGGATTGGCGCTGAAGCGCTGTTGAAATCGACTCAGAATGAGCTAGTACAGGCCGGTAAGCTAGCCGCCTTGGGTCAGTTGAGTGTCGGCATTACGCATGAGATAAACCAACCCCTAACGGCGATCGCCAGCCACTTGCACACAGCCGGCAGACGATTGGACAAGCAACAAACTGACCAAGCCGTTATGAGCCTGAAGAAAATTAAGACACTGCTGGATAAGGTGGCCGGCATCACGCGCCATTTGAAAGCTTTCGCTCGGGAAGCGGGTGCCGAACTTAGCCCCGTCGATCTGGACGTGGTCATCAAGGATGCCATAGACTTGATGTCGAACCGTTTAACAGAACAGCATTGCGACCTGCATTATCTTCCCGGTAGCAAGGGCTTGGCAGTCTACGCAGAGCCGATACGCCTAGAACAGGTTCTGGTGAATCTAATCAGTAATGCCATCGATGCAATGGAAAACTGTCAGACCCAAAGCTTAGAAATTCAGGTCTCTGACAATGCTCAGCAGGTCCAAATTGATATCAGAGATAGCGGCATTGGCATCCCAGAAAGTCAAATAGCACTCATTTTTGATCCTTTTTTCAGTCAAAAAGAGGTTGGCAAAGGTCTCGGACTGGGTCTGTCTATTAGCTATAACATCATTCAAGATTTTAGTGGCCATATCCGGGTTAAATCGACTGTCGATTTGGGTAGCTGCTTCACACTGATATTACAAAGGGCTGAACGATAGATGCTGAATGACATGCAAATTATTATGATCGATGACGACCGAGAAATCATCGAGGCGCTGACTGAAATGCTGGAGCTTGAAGGGTTCCATGTGAAGGGATTTTTGTCGCCTGAAAAAGCCCTGCTAAGCCTTAACGAGAATAGCCCTGTGGTGATCCTAAGTGATGTCAAGATGCCCCGTATGGACGGCCTCAGTTTGTTGGCAAAGTTACAACAGATAGATACCGATATTCCCGTTTTATTGATGAGTGGTCACGGTGATATTCCCATGGCCATCCAAGCGATGAATGAGGGCGCTTACGATTTTCTAGAAAAACCACTACAGCCTGAGAAGCTGTTAAGTCAATTACAGCGCGCCGCTGATAAACGTCGACTGGTCATGGAAAATCGCAATTTGAAGCAAAACATCCAACAGCAGAGCGGTGTTGAAGCCTTCATTATGGGCGAGTCAGCGGCAATCAAGAGTATTCGCCAGAAAGTACTGGCGCTCGCCCAAGCCAACGTCGATACCATTATCTATGGCGATACGGGCAGTGGCAAAGACGTCGTGGCCCGTGCACTGCATCAATTTAGCCAACGTCATGAGAAACGTTTTATCGCCATCAACTGTGGCGGCATCAGCGAAAGTTTGATTGAAAGCGAGCTCTTCGGTCATGAAGCCGGTTCCTTCACCGGCGCAACAAAGCGTCATATTGGTAAGATTGAGGCCGCCGACGGTGGCACTCTGTTTTTGGATGAAATTGAGACCATGCCCTTGGCCGTACAAATTAAGCTATTGCGTGTACTGCAAGACCGAGTCGTTGAGCGAGTTGGCAGTACTAAACCCATTTCAGTGAGGTTGACCGTAATCGCGGCCAGTAAAGATGACCTTGCCCAGCTCGGCCAAGGCGGACGTTTTCGTAAAGATCTGTTTTACCGTTTGAACGTCGCCAGTATAACGATTCCACCGTTAAAAGATCGGCAGGAAGATGTTTTACCGCTGTTTCAGCATTACGCGCGCAAAGCCAGTTTGCAATTCTCACGCCCGCAACCTGCGCTCAGTTCAGCAGAGGTTGCGCATCTATTGCAACATGATTGGCCGGGTAATGTGCGGGAGCTAAAAAACGCAGCGGACCGATTTGTCCTGGGTATTGGTGAAACTGAATTCACGTCGATGGTGACCGGAGAGGACAGCTCAGGCAGCTATGATGAGCGCATGGAATTTTACGAACGTCAGGTGCTCGAAGAAGGCTTGACCGCGGCTCAAGGACAGTTACATGAGGCCGCAGAACTGCTGAATTTGACACGCAAAACACTTTATCGAAAGCTTAAAAAGCATCAGCTCGACAAGCAACAGTTTAAAACGCCAGAGTAAAATAGACACATCTGTCTCATTCGCCATTCCAGCATGGGACTGAAGTGTCCATTCTACTGAAAACAAGACTTAACAATACTACAAATCATTGATAAATAAGGATTAATAATATATGGCGTCGTTTTTGCAGAGCTATAGGTGCGTCCACTAAATATCAGCTGGACCTGATTTCGAGTCACCCCAAAGGGTGTCAACCAAAATAAAAAAAATTAGAAACAGGATATATCTAATGCAAAGTAAATTCGTTACGACCCTTTTATTGTCCGCTTCACTGATCTTTAGTGCCAGCGCTGCGGTGGCAGATGACTGTACTAACCGAGGTGTTCTGGATGACAAATTCTGCGACGAAAACAATGATATGGTCGCAGATTCACCCAAAGACTCTTCCGATTGGCGCGATCCAAACACCCTGGTCTTTACCTATACGCCGGTTGAAGATCCAGCTGTTTATAAAGACGCCTTTTTTGAGTTCCAACAACATCTAAGTGCCGTTACGGGTAAGAAAGTGGTGTACTACACCGTGCACTCCAATGCAGCTGAAGTTGAAGCGATCCGCTCCGGTCGCCTGCACATTGCAGGTTTCTCAACTGGGCCAACGGGTTATGCAGTTAACCTAGGTGGTTACGTGCCAATCGCTGTTAAAGGCACGGCAGATTCTTTCCAGGGTTATAACCTGATAGCGATTACCAGAGCGGACAGCGATATCCAGAGCATGGCCGACCTAAAAGGAAAAATGGTCGCTCATACCTCTGCCTCATCCAACTCGGGCAATCTGGCGCCACGTGCCCTGTTTCCCGCTTTAGGACTGACGCCTGACGTCGATTACACCGTAAAATATTCAGGCAAACACGACCAATCTATTATGGGCGTATTAGCAGGAGACTATGATGCGGCCCCCGTTGCGTCAGATGTCTTTGCACGAATGGCCAGTGCCGGCCGGATCAACGCCGATGACTTCCGCATTCTGTACACCAGCCCACGTTTCCCAACATCTGCTTTCGGTTATGCGCACGATTTACACCCTGATCTAGTCGCGAAAATCAATGAAGCCTTCTTCTCGTTCCGATTCTCGGCAAAAATGAGCGAAACATTTGGCGGCGCGGATCGTTTTTACCCGGTAACGTTCAAAGACGACTGGAAAGTTATTCGGGATATTGCCCATGCTACCGGTACGGCGTACACCAAGAAAGGCTTAAAGCAGCTGGCCGAAAAAGATGCCGCCAAGGCCGCTAAAAAAGCTGCTGCAGCGGCACAAGCAAACTAGTAAGGCACATGAGCGTCAAACTCTATGACGCTCGTTCGACTTTGCCGCGATAAGAGTCGACTACCCGACATAATCCGCTCGCGCAGTACCTTGCTATAGGGTATTGCCGCGCCATCTCATGTTTGCAGGAATTGCTTATGACATCTGCTCAAGCCCATCTTGAGACCTCTCCCTTGCTTGAAATTAAGGGCTTAGATAAAGAATATACACCCGGTAAACCAATTCTGAAAAGCATTGATATTACCATAGTCGAATCTGGCATCGTGGCCATTATTGGTCCGTCCGGTACGGGTAAAAGCACTTTGCTGCGTTGTATTAATCGACTCATTGAACCGACCGCAGGGCAAATAATTTTTGATAACTCAGATCTATGCAAAGCCAAGGGTCAGCAACTTCGCAAGCTTCGTCGGCAAGTTGGTATGGTTTTTCAGGAATACAATCTGGTTGAGCGCCTTACCGTCATCGAGAACGTCCTTACCGGGCGTCTAGGCTACATGTCTTCGTTGGATGCATGGCGGCGTAGGTTTAGTCAGCAAGACATCAATACCGCTTTTGAACTGCTCGACGCGGTTGGCTTAGCCGAACATGCTAAAGAGCGCGCTGATAGCCTTTCCGGTGGTCAACGCCAACGAGTCGGTATTGCTCGTGCGGTCATGCAAAACCCCCAGATTTTACTGGCAGATGAACCAACCTCCTCGCTCGACCCTAAAACAGCAGTGGAGATTATGGAATTACTCGAACGTTTCTCGAAGCAAAAAAACATTCCCGCCTTGGTGAACATCCATGATGTGACACTTGCGAGCCGTTTTGCCAAACGCATAATAGGCATGAGTGACGGCAAGGTTGTTTATGATGGCAGCCCAGACGCTATTACAGATGATCACTTGAAAAAAATCTACGGAGGAGAGTCATGGCTAGTGTAGAGTCTTCGAGCGCAAAATTCAGACAAAACCCGTTCCAACGTAATTGGCTGGTTACCGGTGCTTGGTTGGTATTAGCCGGGTATTTGGTATTTTCCTTCAATGCAATGGGTCTGAGTTGGGAGCGATTTGTCCACGGTCTGGGCATTGCCGACGAACTTATGGCGCGCATGTTTCCACCCAATTTTAGTCGCTGGGAACTGTTACTAAGCGGCCTAGCTGAGAGTATGGAAATTGCCATTATTGCCAGTGTTGTGGGTATCTTTTTGTCCTTGTTTTTTGGTCTGTTCGCAGCCCGTAACCTGATGCCGAACTGGGTTACAGTACCCACGCGGGGGTTCATTGCCTTGTGCCGTACCTTTCACCCCGTCATTATTGCAATTTTGTTCGTAAAAAGTGTTGGTTTTGGTGCTTTAGCCGGAATTTTAACCCTCATCGTGGCTTCAATCGGCTTTATTGCCAAGTTGTTCGCTGAAGCAATTGAGGAGATATCTCTTAAGCAGGTGGAGGCGATCCGCGCCACTGGTGCGGGCTTTATGAGTCTAATCCTCTTTTCGGTTATGCCTCAGGTCTTTTCTCGTTTTATTGGTTTTGCGACCTACCAACTGGATTCCAATCTGCGCAACTCCACCATGGTGGGTATCGTTGGTGCTGGCGGCTTAGGCGGAACCCTATTTTCGGCTTTTCAGCGTTTCGATTACGATTTTGTGGCGGCAATTCTAATCAGTATTATTGCTTTAATTATGCTGGGTGAAGTTCTGTCCAATGTGGTTCGCAAAATTTTCAACTAACCGAGTGGAGACTTATCAAATGAACACCGTGAATTACCACTGGCAACGCTTCACTCTGGCCGAGCGCCTATCACGCTATGGCGTATATCTGGTATTGGTTATGGCATTGGTAATGTCAATTCAGACCGTTGAAGTCATTCCAGAATTCTTCTTCGATGCGCCGGAACAGATGGCCGACCTATTTACCAGAATGTGGCCAATCGATTTCGCCTATTACCCGATAACCGTGCATGGCGCGATGATTGAAACACTCAATATAGCAACCCTTGGCACTCTATTAACGCTCATCTTCGCCCTACCTTTAGCGCTAATGAATGCCAATAACGTGGTTGCCTCAGCTTGGAGTCAATGGATAGCACGATTCTTTTTGGTTTCGTCTCGATCCGTTAATTCACTCGTTTGGGCGCTCATATTCGTGGCGATCTTTGGCCCCGGTATACTCGCAGGAGTACTGGCTATTGCCTTTCGCTCGGTAGGCTTTGTCGGAAAGTTATTGGGTGAGGCCATTGAAAATATCAATATGGGGCCGGTTGAGGCGATACGAGCAACCGGTGCGCCATGGCTGTCGGTACTACTGAAGGGCTATTGGCCGCAAGTCATGCCGGCTTTTTTCAGTATTATCCTGTTTCGCTGGGACATTAATGTGCGCGAATCGGCGGTACTGGGTCTAGTCGGCGCAGGTGGTATTGGCGTGGTCATCAACGATGCCATGAACCTATTTGAATGGCAGCGAGTGTCTATGGCATTGCTGGCAATTTTTGTGGTCGTGATTTTGGCTGAAATAGTGGTCGTTAACATTCGTAAGCGATTAATCTAAGCGAATATGACTACTTTTAAAAACCACTATTTACTTATCCGCCGTGGCGAAAGCGAAGCCAATGTGGCTGGCTGTGGGTTGCACGCGCGAACCCGTACCCTAGTCGGTTGGCCGACTTTGCCAAGGGTGTAAATTCATGAGCTTCGATGGCTTTACACCCGTTAGCTATGCCACGTGCCGAAATGAGCGGCAGAACTAGGGGTGTTCCGCGCCAAGCGGGTCGATTCGAGGGCGCGCAGCACCAGCGGACGGTCAGACCGATTTTTATAGAGGTTATCGAGCCGTCGAAACAGTACACCGACATCAGCGTGCCGCTCGGTGGCGAGAATCGAGTGGTCATTGAAATACTCAAGGCACGGATTAATCAGTTGCTCGCATCAGCTCGAGTGGACCCCTGCACCCTGCTGTCCTAGACTAAATACTGCACAGTGAGAACCGACCCAGCGCTCTTTTCGCGAACCAGGCCACAGTATTGGCCGGTTCCGCTTGATTCGGCTTGCCAGTCAGGTAGCTTAACGGTTCTGCCTTTTTTGACCATTGGCCGGGATACAGTCAGCATGGAATATACGCGTTACCACCTGGTGTTCGAAGGCTTCCTAAGGGAGCTGAACCGCACCGAAATCAGTCTGGCTTTGAAGACCGAACTGCACCTCTCAGATGCCCAGGTGGCCGATTTAATGGCCGGCCGGCGTACGGTTTTGCAAAACAATCTGCCCAAAGACAGTGCCCAGACCTTAGGCCGGAAACTCACCAAGCAGGGCCTAAAAGTATCGGCTCAGGCACTGACCATCAATCAGAAAAACAACCCAGCCGACCTACGCCAGCATTTGATGGATGGCGGTATCGATCAATATTTTGCCAGCCGTTTTAAACACCCGGACGAAGAATTGGACACCCGCGTCAGCCTGCTGATTCTGGCAAGCTTTGCTGTGCTGACCTATCTGGTCCTACCCCTGTTCGGTTTGCGCCTATTGGCGCCCACCCTGTCAGTTTCCGCCTGGGTGAGCCAGCCGGTGGCGGTGCTGTTTCAACTGCTCTTTGCCTTGATCTTTTTTGCACCCCTGCTGTGGTTATGGCCCCGTTCAACTCCCATCGACGGTATTGAACTGGATCATGAGACTGAGGAATTGCTTGAGCAACTGGTGCGCAGTATGGCCCATCATCTGTCGGCACCTGCGGTAACGCGCATCGTGCTGGTGCAGAGCCCAGTGCTCACCATCCGCCAGACACCACTAGCCTGGATCCAAAACCAATCGACCTTGGAAATCGGCCTACCGGTATTGGAAGCGTTCAATTTGCAGCAGTTTGTCGGTTTGCTGGCGATGCGTATGAGCCCCTTGTCGAGCGGGTTTTATGCGCGTACCTGGGGCCTATTCATACAGTGGTACACTGCCTTGCGTACGCGCTACAAGCCGTGGGCGCTGCTGCTCAACAACTGGGTGCTGCCGATGCACCAACACCAAGCTCAACGCAGTGCTGCGATCGCACGTAATCTGGTGGGTTTACAGGAAACGACCCGGCTGCAACGGATCGAAAAACGCTTTTCTGAGCTGAATCGCGACTGGCCCGAGTTTACCGTTTTTTGCCAGAAAATGCGCATTCGCGGCACCCATTGGCACGAGCTGGTTGCCAAAGAATCCAGCGACGACGACAAGGCCGATGAAGTCCAGGCCCTATTCCGTATGGCGGCACCGGCCCTGTGGATTCTCTCCACCAGCGAGGGTTACCAACGCGCCTTTGTGCGCCAGCAGGGCCATACACCGGCTTTTGAAACCTCAGGCGTTGACCTCTGGCAGCAATTTCAACGGTTCACCCCGTTGCAAGAACGCTTTCAAAAACTGATGATTCGACCGGAGGCACTGGTACCGCCCAGCGAGGCACCCAAGCGACAAAACGCGCTCAATGCTCTACGCCTCAACAGGCTGGCAGGCGATGTCTTAAAGGCTCAACGGCAGCGTATCGATCAGGCCTTGGGCCTGCCGGTCAAGGTAAAAAAAATGCAGGACATGGCGACTCTGGTTACCCGATGGCGCGCAGCCAGTGCCAGCTTTTGGCCCGAACATTTTTTGCAGCACAAGAGCTTTCCTTTGGCAAAAGACATTTTTCTGAGCTTACAAACGCTGCAACAATTGAGGCTGTGGACCATTGAGGACGGCCTATTGGACGTCTCAAAGCGACGCGCTCGAGATAAACAGCTCATGGCCCTCTATGGCAAGTGGCTGGCACAAACTGCCCTGCTACCACCCTTGCCGTTGATTCGCGATGATGCCAAGACGCTTCAGGACCAGATTCAGCACATCGCCGGTGCACAGCTGCTGGCAGAGTTTGATGTCGACGGGGTAGTTACGCTGCTCGATTATTGGCTAACTATCATGATTTGTTATTGGACCTTGGTTGCTGGTCAGATACTACAACCGCGAACTTTTCATGAGGAAATGGCCGGGTGAGTCACAATAACAGACGCGCGCCCAGGTTCTGGCCTGTTGTAACGGCGTTCAATCCTGGCCAGAGCGATTTTTGTTGACGCAATCATTACCGCCCTACGCTCGTCGGCACGGCCACATCAGGCTACTATTGGGGATTGGGCCGCTATCGGCGTCAGTGTCGGTTGAAGGTCCTCGCGCACAATAAACAATACTGTTGTTTTTACCGACGGGTGCACGCTGGTCAACACCTTGGGTTGGGGGGAACTTTGCTGCCCGCACTCGGTCAGAACTGCCTGTCTGCCTGTCAACTGGAGTCCGTATGAAACGCATTAAGTTATTCACCCCCCTGGTCTTGGCCATTGGCCTGCTCGGTGCCACCACTGGCATATCACAGGCACAAGAGTTCACCAAGGATGAGATTGGGGTTATGGTCCGCGAGTATATTTTGACCCATCCGGAAATCATCTCTGAGGCGATCTATATCCTGCAGGATCAGGCCGAGCAGCAGAAGGGCCAGCAGGAAGGTGCCGCGCTCGAACAGATGGGCGACCTGTTAAACAACAATCCGATCGATCCGATCGGTGGTAACCCGAACGGGTCCGTCACCCTAGTGGAATTTTTTGATTACAACTGTGGTTACTGCAAACGGTCAAACTCGGTGTTGCAGGCTCTGATCAAACAGAATCCGGACTTGAAGGTGGTGTACAAGGAGTGGCCGATCTTGTCTGAGTCCTCGAGTGAGGCCGCGAAAATTGCCTTGGCCGTTAATCTAGCCTTCCCTGATCAATATGAAGATGTGCATCGCGCGCTCTTGTCGATGAGCAGTCTGCGTTCAGCCGACGATATCTGGAAAGTCATCGACAAGCTCAAGCTCGATCGCAGTATGGTTGAAGCCATGCTCGAGCGTCCTGAGGTCGCACTGCATCTGCAGCAGACCAGCACGCTGGCCCAACAACTCGGTATTACCGGCACACCGGCTTTCATAGTCGGCGATACCATCCTGAAAGGGGCTTACCCGATTGAGCAAATCCAACAGGCGATAGACAGCCAGAGCTAACTGACACACCCGTACGTTGCCAGCCGAGACAGATTCCTGCTCGGCTTTTTAGTGTCCGCTCGGTTGACCGGCGAGCGCCTGCAGCTGGCTTTGAATGGTTGCCGCAGCGCTGGCCATTAAGTCCGCCGGCTTCCCAGAGCCAGTGTCTAGCGGCGGGTGGATATGGATGTCGATGGTGCCGGCCCGCTTGGCGAATTGATCATTGCGCCAGTACTGGCCTGAGTTGTGCGACACCGGCACCATTAGACAGCCGGCCTTCTGGGCCAAAAGAGCGCCGCCCTGACGAAAGGGCAGCAGCTGTTCTGGCACCGAACGCGTACCTTCGGGGAAGATCAATACCGAATTGCCGTCCGCTATACGTTGTGAGCCGAGCTCGACAACCTGCGTCATGGCATGACGCCGGTTGCTACGATCGATCGGGATGGGTTTCATCATGGCAAAGGTCCAGCCGAACAATGGGATCTTAAGCAGGCTCGCTTTGGTCACTTGAGATTGGGGGTAAAACAGTAACTGCAGAAAATAGGTTTCCCACGCCGACTGATGGTTGGCAACGACCACACAGGCCTGCTGGGGAATATTTGCTCGGCCATGGACGCGAACCCGGATGCCCAGTATATAGAGCGTGAACAGATGCATCACCCGGGCCCAGCCGCCAATTACCAGGTAGTAGCGCAACGGATAGGGAATCATATAGGCAATCAGCCCAAAGAAGGCCGCCCAGGTCAGGGTAAAGGGCACCGACACCAGATAGAACAGCAGGGTACGAATTGTTGCCCACCACATAGGGTATTGTCCTCGTTGGATCAAACTCCAGTTTACGCAATAGCGAGCGAATGTCTGCGGCTAACGGGTAAATATACTGTTGCCTTTTTGGAAAGATTTCGAGTGCGGGGCATTAGGGCGAAGACTTGGGCTTAAGCGCGGCCGCCGAGTCAAGCTGCTGATCGAGCGCTGTTAGTTACTCGGTCCAGAGGCACAGGGCCGGGTTCCGGGCTCCGCAAACAGAAAAACCCGGCAGGGCCGGGTTTTTTTTTAAGCCAGAACAATTACTTGATCTTGGCTTCTTTAAACATCACGTGCTGACGAATTTTTGGATCGTACTTCTTGAATTCCAGCTTATCTGGAGTCGTACGCTTGTTCTTGTCGGTCGTGTAAAAATAACCGGTACCGGCAGAACTTACTAAACGAATTTTATCGCGTGCCATCTTCTAAGACCCCTTAAACTTTTTCACCACGGGCACGTAAATCTGTTAACACAGATTCTATACCCCGTTTGTCGATGATACGCATGCCTTTAGCAGATATACGCAGCTTAACGAAGCGTTTTTCGCCCTCAACCCAAAAACGGTGAGAGTGAAGGTTCGGTAAAAACCGACGCTTAGTTTTGATTTGTGAGTGGGAAACATTATTCCCTGTTACTGGACGTTTTCCAGTAACTTGGCAAACTCTAGACATTATCTGTCGCCTCTAATTGTCGGTGACACCGCATTTACAAAAATTCGACCACAGGTTTTTAAGTGCTCAGTGCATTAATGCCGTTTTGACTAGGCTAGCTCACTAGTGTGACTTGAGCATGCAAAAAAAAACAGCGTTTCAGGCAACATTTGGCTGACCAAAGCGCGTTTGAAACTCAAACTAAGCTCCTTGGAACCTGAGGCCCTGATTCAAAGAGGCGCGTTTTATACCAGAACATTCACCTGAGCTCAAGCATAATTGCTGTTTTTTTGTCCGTCGCGGCTATCAGCGCAGGCTGCACAATGCCCGGTACAGCCCCAGTCTGTAGGTTCTTCTGGGTGTTAACGGTTACAATAGGCCACGCTCGGCAAAACTGATGACCACGCCCTGGCCGACCACCATATGGTCGAGCAGCTGGACATCGATGGTTGCCAGCGCGGTCTGCAGCCGATCGGTGAGCAGTCGGTCGGCGCTGCTCGGCTCGGCAATGCCGCTGGGGTGATTGTGCGCCAAGATAACGGCTGCAGCGTTGCAATTGAGTGCTGCCTTGATCACCTCGCGCGGGTAGACCGCAGCCCTGTCGAGCGTGCCATGAAAGAGGGTTTCGAAACGCAGAACCCGATGCTGACTGTCCAGCCAAATGCAGGCAAACTGCTCATGAGTCAAGTCACGCATCTGCGCCAACAAAAAATTCCGCGTGTCGCCGGGCGAGCCAAGCGCCGGTTTACTGAGCAGTTCAGCCTTAAGATAGCGTCGGCTCATTTCGACCACGGCCTGCAATTGCACAAACTTGGCCGGGCCGAGGCCAGGTCCTAGACAAAACTGACTCTGATTGGCCTGAAATAGACTCACCAGTGAGCCAAAACGGTTTAGGATGGACTGGGCCAAGGCGACGGCGTCCAAACCGGGCAGACCGGTTCTCAGAAAGATTGCCAACAATTCGGCATCGGATAGGGCGGCGGCACCCTGGTGCAACAATTTCTCGCGCGGACGTGACGCGGCGGGCCATTCTTTAATCGACACAGGCATTCCTTTTGGCTAAGCGAGCGCTACGGGGGTAAACCCATATCCCGTCAACCTATGCTATCCTGCCCGTCCTGGGCCGCGGTTAGTGATGAGTTCCGTGCGCAACAATATCAAAGCGGTAAGGGAACTCAAGGCCGACAAGCGCATCCAAACGGAAACTTTACGGACAGGCACCGCATCATGACCCTCAGCACACTGCATAGTAAACACATTCTGGTCGGCATCACCGGTGGCATCGCGGCCTACAAGGCGGCCGAACTGGTTCGGCTATTTATCAAGGCCGGGGCTGAGGTTCGGGTCGTCATGACCGACGCGGCACAGCAGTTTATTACCCCGCTCACCCTGCAAGCGCTGTCGGGCAATCCGGTCAGCCGCAGTCTGCTCGATGAACAGGCCGAACTGGGCATGGGCCATATTGAATTGGCGCGCTGGGCCGATTTCTTGATCGTCGCCCCGGCCACGGCCGACTTCATCGCGCGCATGCAGGCCGGTATCGCTAATGATCTGCTCACCACCCTGATCCTGGCCACCCATGCACCGATCGCTCTAGCACCGGCGATGAATGAAAAAATGTGGCACAACCGCACCACTCAACACAACATTGCCGCCCTGAGTCAACGCCTGCCGTCCCTGCACTGGTTCGGCCCAGACGCAGGATTTCAGGCCTGTGGCGATGTCGGTGAGGGGCGCATGCTTGAGCCAACCGACCTGGTGGCCCGCAGCGCGGCGACCTTTGCTGCGGGGCCGCTGTCCGGTCAGCGTGTAGTGATCACGGCGGGGCCGACCCGAGAGGCGATTGATCCGGTGCGTTACCTTTCGAATAACAGCACCGGCAAGATGGGCTTCGCCCTGGCCCGGACCGCTGAGCGACTCGGTGCCGAGGTCTGTCTAATCGTCGGCCCAGTAAGCCTGCCCACCCCAGCTGGGGTTGAGCGCATCGATGTGCTTTCAGCGCTCGATATGCACGCCGCGGTAACGACCGCGCTGAGCCACTGCGATATCTTTATCGGCACCGCGGCGGTAGCCGATTTTAGACTGCTCACGGTGGCCGAGCAAAAGATCAAAAAAAGCGCCAGTGGCGCGGCGCCGACCCTCGAACTGATCGAAAACCCAGACATCATTGCCATGGTCGCGCAACACCCGTTACGACCCAAGCGGGTGATTGCCTTTGCCGCCGAGACCCAAAACCTGGAGCACTACGCGCGTACCAAACTGACCCAGAAACAGGTCGATGCTGTGGTCGCCAATGACGTGTCGCGCACGGACATTGGGTTTGGCGCCGAGCGCAATGAGATCCTTTGGGTGAGCCACCAGGATGCTCTGGCCTTTGGCCCCGCGGAAAAGGCCACAGTGGCCGATTTTATTTTCAACCAAATTATCAATCTGGATCTGCCACATGACAATTCATAAGGTACAACTTAAAATTCTCGACCCGCGCATGGGTACCGAATTCGACCTCCCCGCCTACGGCACCACTGGCTCTGCCGGTATGGATTTACGCGCCTGCCTGCCCGCCGCTCTGACTCTCGAGCCGGGTCAGACACACCTAATCAGCACCGGCCTGGCAATCTTTCTCGATGACCCCACGATCGCGGCAACTATTTTGCCGCGTTCCGGACTGGGCCATAAGCATGGTATCGTACTCGGCAACCTGGTCGGCCTGATCGACTCTGATTATCAAGGCGAACTGATGGTGTCGTGTTGGAACCGCGGCCAAACCCCGTTCACAATCGAACCGGGCGATCGCATCGCGCAGCTGGTCCTATTGCCGGTATTGCAAGCCAGCTTTAGCCTGGTCGAGGCGTTCGAACAAAGTGACCGAGGCAGCGGCGGTTTCGGCAGTACCGGGCGTGATTAGGTGAGAGTACCGGGCGTGATTAGGTGAGAGTACCGGGCGGAATTAGGCGAGAGTACCGGGCGGGGTTAGGCGAGGCCACTCTCAGGTAGGGTAATCAGCAACATTGCCCCAAGCCTGCTTTACTGAATAGAGATTGCACCACCCTATATTTGCAAGCCAGATTATCGAGGGACATGTTGTGGCCAAAAAAAAACCCGCCAGTAATAAGGTTGCCCAATCAACCGTTGCTCGATCAAACAAGATCGGCACAGGCAACAAAGGGATCCTGTTTTTTTTGTATTTGCCTATTGTCTTTGTGGCCCTTGCGATAGCGGCGGCCGGCTATGTTCTGCTCATCACTCAGGTCGATCCGGTCAACCAGCGTCATCGCGCTGCCCTAGTTGGATCCATAGCGGCCCAATACGAGGCTTACGTTAACAATGTCCTGGATCAGCACGATGCGTTATTGGTTCAGATCGCCAACAGCGCCGACGTGATCGAACACATTGGCCAGGGTAGTGACCAACAACTGGCCGACGCGGAATTGCGTATTGCCAGCCAACTCGCAGCAGGCTTGTCGGTGCACCTGTTTCCGCTTCGCGCTGCCACCGTCCAAGCCACCAGCACTCCGCCACTGTCACACGCCGCGCTGGATATGATTCGGCGCGCAGAACAGGGCCAAAGCCCGCCCATTGAAGCGCATCAGCATCAAGGCATTGTCTATCTGCAGTCGGTTAAGGCGGTCCGCAACGAGGCGGGGCTGCTGATCGGCACCCTCGCCGTTGCCCAGTCGCTGGCGTTCCTTAGCCAGCAACTGGGTGGCATCGATGACACCAAGGGCAGCCTGGTTATCCAGCAGCAGTTTGATGGCGGCCCGGTCCAAACCCTAGTGACCTACGGCACCAAAAACGGCAATGAGCTGCTCCGCTTAGGCTCCCAGAATCCTAACTGGACCCTGATCTATCAGGCCGCCGACGACCTGGCCAATTCTACGATCATTTCGCCCGGTTTTTTCTGGCTCGTTTTCGCAGC
>Ga0307492_10000541_pt1 | contig 15934 bp, 16 predicted proteins | sample SI3LmetaG_FD_202365 | JGI IMG/M metagenome (GOLD analysis project Ga0307492, IMG submission 202365) | Sea-ice brine microbial communities from Beaufort Sea near Barrow, Alaska, United States - SI3L | ecosystem: Environmental > Aquatic > Marine > Coastal | place: USA: Alaska | collected 2017-05-06 | reverse complement strand
ACCTACTGATCGTGCGGGATATGACTGACAGTATCAAACTGGAAAATATGCGCCGTGATTTTATTGGTAATGTGTCCCATGAATTGCGCACGCCATTAACTGTGATTCAGGGCTACTTAGAATCATTCCAATTGCATCATCCTGAATTAGATGCTGATGTACAAAAAGGTCACGCACGTATGTTAGCGCAAGCCCATCGAATGACTAACTTGGTTCAAGACTTGTTAGTTCTGTCGCGCTTGGAGGAGAGCATTGACCGGTCAAAATTTGTGCATAACGAAATGTCACCATTGTTAACTCAGGCGATCTCTAAGGGACACGATACAGCTCGAATGCTAGACAAAAAAGTCACCATAGAGCTGTGCCTTGAAAGTAAAGTAACTGTGGTGGGTGTGAAGTCAGAAATCCTCAGTGTCTTAACGCATTTGGTCACCAATGCAGTTAAATATACTCAGCATGGGGGGCGTGTAGATGTCGCTTTGCACACAACTAATGATGGATGGTGCATCAACGTGTCTGACAATGGTATTGGCATTGGCCAAAAACATTTACCACGCTTAACTGAACGCTTCTATAGGGTTGATCCCAGCCGTTCTAGTGCAAGTGGTGGGACTGGTTTAGGCTTGGCTATAGTGAAGCGCATTATGTCACGGCATAATGGCTATTTAGTCATCAGATCCCAAGAAGGTAAAGGCAGTCATTTTACCTGTACGTTTCCACACCAAAATATGTCATCTTCTGATAAATGAAACGATGTACAGAATGTGCTGTTAACACCAAAGCATTAGCCACCCAGCACTGTTGTGGTCAACTAAATTTGGTCACAAGTTAAGAGGTTGTTCTCAAACATTGCCTCTGCCGTGGCGGGCGTTAGCCCACCATTAAAAGTATGGGGCCTTAATAAGCTGTAGTAGCCCGTCATATAGCGATTGACTGCAACTTTAGCCTCGTCAAATGAACGCCAACCAATCGTAGGCATCCATTCGGTTTTTAAACTTCTGAAAAAACGTTCCAGTGGGGCATTGTCCCAACAGTTTCCTCGTCGGCTCATGCTCTGTTTGATCTGAAAGCGCCACAGCGTCTGTCTAAATTTTAAGCGGGTATAATGACAACCTTGATCTGAATGGAAAGTCTGACTCTTAGGGCGGCCACGAGATTCATAAGCCAGCCTTAGGACTTTTGCTGTTAATGCACTATCTGGCGAATTCGACATTGCCCAACCAACAACTTGACGGGCATACAGGTCTAATACGACCGCTAAATATGACCAACGTTTTCCGGTCTAAATGTATGTGACGTCACCACACCAAATTTTATTAGGGTAACCAACAGTGAATTCCCGACTCAGCGTGTTCGGAATTGCCAGATGCTCGTTGCCAGTTTTCTTGTAACGATGAAGGGGCATCTGACAACTGACTAATGCTAACTCTTTCATTCGTTTGCTTGCCACGTAGCGGCTCATTGGAAAACCCTCGGTTGTCGCCATGGTTGCTACCGTTCTTGCGCCTGCGGAACCGTTGCTGAGGTTGTGAATGCGCTTTACCTCAGCCAGTTGCTTCACCCTCTCAGGTTTAATGATGCTCTTTCTAGTCGCCCAATAATTATAGCTACTGGGGTGTACCGCAAATGTTTGGCATAAGTCCGTTAAGTTATTCGCTCCCTTGAGTCTGGCGACTAGCGCAAACCGTTCATGCTGTCCGACATCAAGAGAGCTGAGGCCTTTTTTAGTATGTCCTTCTCCATTTCGAGGCGTTTAACACGTTTTTTTAACTCAGCTATCTCCCGTTGCTCTTCGGTAATCGGCTTGCCGGCAGTCACCGAACCTTCACGTTCAGCCTTCAACTTCCTAACCCATTTATCAAGGGTGGAGTGCCCCACATTCATCGCATCAGCTGCTTCTCGAATGGAGTACCGCTGATCTAAAACGAGTTGAGCACATTCAACTTTAAATTCGGGGTTAAACCGGGGTCTTGTTTTCGTAGTCATAGTGTCACCGTAATGATTTGAGTGCATTTTAGCACTTCTTATTACGTGACCAAAATCACTGTAGCACTACACTGACCGCTATGGCGAGTGTTGAAGCAGATAGGATTATAAGATAATATGCGTATCGTGAGAGCGATAGTGGTTTGGCGATTATTATCATGCCAAAAAAGGACACCCACCACCATTTTTTTGTAAGTGGCTTGTAAGTGAGACCTTTGCACAAAGGCCTTATTATTGCTCCCCAATGACGTAAGCCTTAAAAAATAATTTATATTCCAAAAACGGGTGAAAAACCCCACTTTCAACCAATATACCTGATCGTTTTACCATCACATGGCCTTCTAACACCGCTTCCCTAACCATTAGGCACAACTGTAGTGTGAGGTATCACAGGATTTCTTAATATTAGCGCCTCGCCTAAGATTATAAGCCAAACACATCACACCGAAGCGAATACTATTACGAGCCAGTCCCCAGTAACGGGCTTGACCCATGCCATAATGTAGCTTCAGAACCCCGAACACTCGCTCGACTGTGCACCGAGTGCCTGAGTTACGTTGGTTCCTCTTCTTTTGATCGGGCGTCAAAGGCGTGTTGCGATAAGCACGCTCCACTACCTTATTGTTAACATGGTGATCTTCAAGCCAATCATCGTATTTTTTACTTTTATAGACGCTATCAGCATAAACCTCTGTCTCTTTACCGCTAAGCAAATCGGTGAAATGATTAGAATCATGCACATTGCCCGCAGTGAATGCTGTCGCCTTAATAAAGCCATCTTCATCTACATTAGCGTGGGCTTTAAAACCATAGGTACTCTTACGCTTGCCATCAGACCCTTGCTTTACGTTCCAACTCGCTTCGGGGTCTTGAGTGTTATTACCCTCTTTGCCTTTGTTTGGGCGGTTGCGCTGGGCTTTAATAACACTAGCATGCCCCAGGGCACTCTCTCTGGCTACGCCATTCACCCTGTCAATAATACTGATTTCGCCAGCACGAATGTAAAGCCCTTTAATGCTCAATTGACGGTTGATTTCCGCTAACAAAGAAGCCATCAAATCCTGTTTTCCAGCAATTGATGGAAACGCCAAATGGAGCTGTGATCAGGCACATTATCGGAGAGGCTCAAGCCCACGAAACGGCGGAATAATAGGTCTCTAACGAGCAGCTTTTCTAATTTAGGATCGCTCAAGCTATACCAGCTCTGCAGTAATAACGCCTTGAACATAAACACAGGGGGCCATGCACTGTTACCACGACGTTTAGCATGGATGTCACCAAGAAGGTGCTCGATGGCTTCCCAATCCATCAGCTCATTAATATCATCTAGTTCAGTCAACGCTTCATGTTCAGAAGTAAGGCTGCACCAAAGCTCAGTTGCTTAAGGTTTTTCCATGCCATGAAGAGATCCTAAGTCGTTATTTTATATCACCTAATTATACTCCAGACCAGTGGCCTTTTGTACCAAAAAGACTTTGAGTAAGTGTATTATTAGCCTTCATGATATAGCAGCGTGTCTTTGGTATCTTTGTGCAAAGATCTCTATTGATTATTTTTAAAGCTTACATATCTTGTAAGGAATAATAAGCCCTTTGTGTGATAATTATAGTGGGTTTTTTGATCTTTGTGCAAAAGCCTCTAAGTGTATTATTAGCCTTCATGATATCGCAGCCTATCTTTGGTATTTTTGTGCTAAGACCACATACAGAATAAAATAGTAACAATCTATATCGAGAATTTTCGTATACTATGAAAAATTGGACTTCCATCTCAAGCCGTACGTTCCAAGGCATCGTATTTGGTCTGCTTTTTCTTATTTTTGGCACTCTTTTGGAGGCCAATCGGGTGCATGGAAATATTGATCTAAATAGTTTATTACTCGTACAATCAGACACCTTACTGATTTGGCTGATTGACTCCGCCCCCTTCGTTTTAGGTATTGCTGGCTATCTAGTTGGTTTTCGAAAAACACAAGTTAACCAATACATAGAGCAACGAGTACAACAAATACAAGATGATCTTACCAAAGCCCTAGACACGCATATTGACTACAAGTTTGCCTTAGACCAGCATGCTCTTTTGGCGGTAACCGACCGAAAAGGCACAATTACTTATGTTAATGACAAGTTTGAGGACCTTAGTGGTTATAGCGCCGAAGAGTTGATTGGTTCAAATCATAGTATGTTAAATTCCAAAGTCCATAATCGCGAGTTCTTTAAACAGCTGTACGCCACCATAACCGCTGGCCGCGTTTGGACTGGCGACATTTGTAACTGCAATAAGGCAGGCGCACTATACTGGGTTGCTACTACCATAGTACCTTTTACTAACGAAGCGGGCAAAATAGTTAGTTATATCGCTTTGCGTACCGACATAACCAGCCAGAAGTTGGCTGAGGATGCGCTGCAGGCAGCTAAAAACAGAGCAGAGCATGCTAATGATGTTAAGGGCCAGTTTTTGACATCCATGAGCCACGAATTACGTACGCCCTTGAATGCAATTATTGGCTTGAGCAAAGCGCTAGCGTCGGACACTACAATGATAAGAAGCCCCCAGGAAAGTGAATATATAACTGCAATCAGTAGCTCTGGGCAACATTTGTTAAGTCTTATCGGTGATATTTTAGACTTAAGTAAACTCGATGCTGGTGCACGCGGCTTGGAAAAAGAGCCATTTACTATACTGGAACTCATGAAAGAGTGTCGAAACACGTTTCTTGCTGCATGTCAGGATAAGGGGGTCAGCTTAAGTATTGATAGTCAGCTTGAAGGGGCTTATCCAGTTCTAGGGGATATTACCGTCTTAAAGCAGATATTATATAATTTACTAAGTAACGCTGTTAAATTCACTCAACAGGGTTCCATTAGCCTAACAGCCGTGCCTTACGTTGCTGAGGAGATAGTCCCCAACCCCAATTTAGGAATTATGTTTATTGTTGCCGATACTGGTAAAGGCATCAACGCAGATACCATAGGGACGCTGTTTGACTCATTTACTCAAGAAGATAACAGTATAACTCGATCTTTTGGTGGCAGTGGCTTAGGGCTTAACATAGCGCAAAAGCTAGCGCAGTTGATGGGTGGTGAAATTAGTTGCAATAGTGTTGTGGGGCAAGGATCTATATTCAAAGTGATCGTATATTTAGAGCAACAGCCTATAAGTTCTGAAATACACGATTTTGATAACTTTGAAGTCTTTGCGCTGCCACCTCTTAAATTATTGATAGTAGATGATGTACCTTTGAACTTAATGGTGGCTGCTGCCTTATTAAAACCAAAAGGCCACATCATAGAAACGGCAGAAAATGGATACACAGCGCTAGAAATGGCATCTAACAATGATTATGATGCTATTTTAATGGATGTGCACATGCCGGGCATGGATGGTATGGAAGCCACTAGACAGATACGTAATTGTGCTAGTAAACAACGCGCAGCTGTGCCTATTGTGGCACTAAGTGCTGACGTAGATGTACAGCAGCAAGCGCTATTTATTGCCTCGGGTATGGATGCCACCGTGGGGAAACCCTGGGAGGTTGGGGTGCTAGAGAATGAGCTTAAGCGCATACTTACACTAGGCTAAAAAGTATCTGAGTTGCCACGATGGATCTCAATACATTGTTAAAGAATTAACCCAGACCTCCGTCAGGGTTCTGTCGCAAAATGTTTATAGAGATAGAGCTCACTTACCTCTGGACACAATTATCCAGCAAGGGCTGCGAATTGCTGGAAGGCAGTTTTTACCGAGAGCCCAGATTGCTTCTGGCGAATCATATGCGCCACCTCAATTCCATCCAAAGTAGCGGAGGCTGAAATGAAGGTTTTTCCCGAATTTATCGATGGCTCGGTAATAGTGAACCCACTGACCTTTTACCTTGATATAGGTCTCGTCCATGCGCCACGAACTACTTGTCCTAGACTTTCTAAGCTGCGCTTCACTTGCAATTAAAGGCGAAAATTTGATGACCCATCGATTCAGCGTCACATGATCCACGGTAACACCCCTTTCTTCCATGATTTCTTCCAAGTGACGATAAGAAACTGCATAACGAAGATAAAAAACACGCTATGTAAAATAAAGTCTTTCGGAAAGTGCGTGCCTGAAAATGATATCATAGAAGTAACCTTTCCAGTCGCTTGTATCGAAGGGGTTCATTCTACTCAGATATAAATGTTAAAGGAAATGTACATTCTTTGCGACAGAACAGGAAAAGTAGCCCTTAAAAAAGGCCCAGGGTAACACCAAATTTTTAACTTGTTAAAATTAACACAGAGTTTTGGAAACGCTTTGCAAGTTCAACCGCCAGCATTTTTTCATGTAGAACGAATGAGTTTAGCGACAATCGTGTTCAATATTTGTGGATTGAAGGGTTTCACAAGCCAGGCAGTAGCACCTGCATCTTTACCCTTTAGCCGTTTATGCCCTGCAGTTTCTATGGTTAACATTAATATGGGAGTGAACTTAAATTTGGGCTCTAGTCTAAGCGCTTGAGTCAATTCAACCCCATCCATATCAGGCATATTGATATCAGTAATGATTAAATCAACTGTTTTATCCGATAAAACTTCCAAGGCTTTGGCACCATTCTCAGCCTGCATCACGGTGTGGCCTGCCCTGTTCAGGGTGTCCACAATCATATGTAGTGTAGAAGGAGAATCGTCAACTGCCATTATAGTTGCCATAACTATAGTCCCTATATTTCTAAAAAATAAAAAGTTGTCTACTGGGTTCTGGCCCCTTAGATCTAATTTCAACCCACCTAACTAATGCAAAAAAAGGACAGGATCATTCTGATTTTTCCCAAGTGTCCTAAGACATCCTATGAAGGGTACTCTTAGTAACATGAATAGCACCTGCAAACCTATACTAGCATGACTCAAGTTCATGTGGGTCATTATAGTATAGGTTTTTTACTTTTTTTGACTTTTCTTGTTTCAAGGCGTTCACCGTCATCAAGATTTATAACTAAGTTTACTGCCTTGCCATCATCCATACTGATACTCTTATAAAGGTAAGTGTTAATCATACCTACAAATAAGAGGTGTTCATACACTGCCAGGGTGGGTATAAAACAGTACTCAAGGCCTTGCTGTGTATAGGTTTTCCATATTATATAATAAAGAATAAGGAAACCACCCCACAACAATTCCTAAACATGTCCGCTGAGCTAATGCACTACTAGTGCCATACATACTATAGGTCCAAAGCGGTGCATATATACAGCCCCTAGTAGCCCTTAGCTTTACGCACCAGCCTGCGGAAAGGTTAGGACTAGCCTGCGTTAAAGACTACGAATGCCTACCGGTAGCTAAATAGTTGTTACCGCCGATACAATAATGACCCACTAGCGCCGATTTAAAATTGACCCACCTGAGGCAAAATGGCCATTGATCATAACGGGTTACCCAGCAAGGTAGTGATTGATAAAAGTGGGACACATGATGCAAGTTTCGAAAACATCAATATTTTGATTTTTCTATCTGGATTGCTCTGCTTTATTGACATACTCAAAGTGAAGTATCTAAATAATATCGTGGAGCAAGACCATAGCGTTATTAAGAAAATAACTAAGCCGATGATGGGGTTTAAAGTGTTTTACTCTGGCAGCGCAACGTTAGCTGGAATTGAAACTGCCCATATGATCAAAAAAGGGCAATTCGCTAATAACCAGTTACCAGCACACCAACAATTCATGGCGCTTGCAGTATAGGCATGTTGGACAATTGGCACCTTTAGACTTTTACAAATATTTGCGACAGAACCCATTTTCAAGAAGGGTCTCTTATGAAGAAATATAGAGAGATATCATGCTGTTACACTATATTCGTCGAATTCCAACCGAGGGTTGGAGCCGAGACAGATGAGTCACACTCCCTGTCCTCGCTGAATAGCCTAACTACGAGCTCAGTGTGGATTGTCCAAATCAATGGCTCCCAGTCAGAACGGACGTTATACATTTTTACGTTCTAACGCCTCATTAATTGGGAAATAATAGTGGACTATAATGTGAAGTGTTGCTTATCAATGCGATTTCATACTTATCTTTTGATATACGGTTGGACCACTGCCATGCTCCGAGCTACCGTCTCTTCCTTTTCACCGACGGGCGCAACATAGTGGATTGCAGCCTCAGCTGCTGGTCGCCCTGCAATTTTCGATATCACCCAAGTTGCCAGATACTGCGATGACATACATCCACCAGCCGTAGCGACGTTTTCATTGGCAATAAAAGGCTGGTTGAGCACATCAATGCCAGCCTCTATCACCCAAGGTTTTGTCGTTAAGTCGGTGCAGGCGGGTAATCCATTTAATAAGCCCAGTGTTGCGAGTAGCAAGGTGCCTGAACATTGTGCACCTATAACTTGTTTTGAGGGGTCTAGGTCTAATTGTGCCAATATGACTTTGTCCTTGGCTATCTCTCGGGTATAGATTCCACTACCAAATAGCACCACGTCTGCTTGTTGGGCGAATGCTAATGGCTGTTGGGCTTCAATAGTAACTCCGTTCATCGAAGTAACTTTTTCAGATGGGCAGGTTATCTGAACATTCCAACCCTCACCTTTCATTCGGTTCAAAATCCCCAAGGCGATAAACGAGTCCAACTCGTTAAATCCATCGAAAGTTAAAATTGCTATATCCATCTTTATACCCTTTTACCAATACTCTGAATAGTTAATTTTGGTTGTTTTGGTCAACACATAAATGAAACTAGAATTTACAGCCATGTCTGGGTTCTCCAGAGTTTCGTAGGTGTAATTTCTAGCACCTTCCAACAACATCACCCGCTGCACAGAAACGTATATTCAAACAGGCATATGAGTGGGCATTATTCTAATATGGTTGACCATTGTCATGGCAGTTTCTAGTACAGCTTATTAACCTTGGCTCTTGAACCACTCTACTACTGCTTGGGCATTGCTAAGAATACCTTACCTGAAGCTTTGAGCGCGTCAACTTGCATGGTGGTCGACGTTAGGTGTGAGGTGAGCCAGCCCACAACCATCGTTATAAGTGGCCCACCTTTACTAATATCGTTGTTGCCTGTTCAACATAAGGAAAGTGCTCACTCAGGTGAGGACTACGAATCCAAGAACCCTGCGGATAGCGGCCATACTCATCAATTAGCTCCCCACTTATTACAAATATCTCTTCACCACCAAAGTGTGTATGCCGTTGAAAACGCTCACCTTTAGGCCACATAACTAACGCTGTAGATTCACCTTGATAACTATGCAAAGGCATAACCATTAAATTGCCACTGCCAGATAACCAACTTTTTTGTGTTGTATCAATGGCTATATGCTCATGATCACCAGGTTGAAACTGGTGTAGTTTTACCAATAATACACATCCTCCAGTACTAAAAGGAGCGTGACAAAACCCTTTTGGATTACGAAGGTAACTACCCACATTATAGTCGCCACTTTGGTCAGAAAAGGTGCCAGATAGCACAAAAATTTCCTCGCCAAGAGGGTGATCATGCTGTTTAAAATTAGCCCCTGGTTCAAACTTAACCAAGCTAGTAGCGTGGCCTCTTTCTGCCTCTTCTCTAGCTAAAGGTTTACGCCAAACCCCTGAATGAGGGCTAGCTACCCATGGCTGCCCGTGTGTATTAATAAATAATTTTTCATCAAAATTCATATTCAGCATTGGGCTTCCTTTAACGGTTACAATTTTAGAAATACCTTATTCCTACACTCCTACACGAGAGCATCTGGCATTAGAGCACCCCCAAAATTACTAAACGCTGACCATCTAAGAGCGCGTAATCGCCTTCACAGCAGCAGCACTGTCTAGCACAGATTTTTTAAGTGGCATTGGGGTCCAGTTGAACAAAGTCCGAGTTTGTGCGTTGTCAGCGTGTAGATTCATACCTAGAAGCCCCAACATACCCTGTGCCTCACGATCAAATAGCGCCATAAAACGCAGTAGGAAATTTGGTGCCACGCGTGTACTAGGCCCCTTGTAGCCATTATCTTTTAAAATTTGAGCCACTTCTATAAAGCTACTACCCTTACTCGGCGAAGCAACAATTCGCTTGCCTACAGCATCGGGTGTGATCATTGCTTGAACATGTAAGGTAGCCACATCACGCACATCTACTAATGGAAACACAAAGCTTGGCAGTAGAGGCATTTTCCCACGTAGCATCTGATCCAACATGTCCATCGATTGGCCCGTAATTACATTGCCCAGTGGAGGGCCGAATACGCCCCCAGGATGCATACTAACCATTTCCATCTTATCTGCACCTGCCTGGCCTTCTATAAAGTCCCAAGCTGCCTTCTCGGCCAAAGTTTTACTTTTAGTGTACGTGCTGATGCTAGCCGCGTTAATATCAGTCCAATCTTTAGGGCCAAATACACCTGTTTTCATACTCCCCATCATGGCTAGAACAGAGCTGGTTAAGACCACTCGTTTTACCCCTGCTTTTTTGGCTGACCTTAACGCACGTAGGGTCCCCTCCACAGCTGGAATAATCATTTCATCCTCAGATTTTGGGTTGGCAATCACAAAGGGAGAGGCCACATGCATCACAAAATCACAACCTTGTACTGCCTCATCCCAGCCATCGTCATGGGCAAGGTTTAATTCAACAATGCTAAACAGGCTTATATCTACATCAGTTGCAGCCAATGTTTCACGAACCTCTTTTTCCTTATTCTTACTACGCACAGAACCTCTTACAGCAAAGCCTGCAGTTAAAAGTTGCTGGGCAATGTGTAGCCCGATGTAGCCGGACACTCCTGTTAAAAGTACAGTTTGAGGCATATCAATTTCCTTTGCGATGGATTAATTACGTACTAGCCGGTATATTAAGCATTGCCTTAACGCCTGTCAAATTAAAATACCGAGCCGTACTAATAGCATGAATTCTAATGAATCTAATAATTCAAATGTTCCAAGAGGCCGCCCCCGGACCTTCAATCGAGATCATGTATTGGATGTAGCCATGCAGGCCTACTGGCATGACGGCGTTGATAATGTGTCAGTAAATGAAATTTGTAAAAAAGCCAATGTCGCCAAGCCCGGCCTTTACCGAGAATTCACCAATGAAGATGGTTTGATGAAAGCAGCGCTGCACAGCTATCAAAAAAAGATATTGGCACCTTTATTTGAAGCGTTAAAAGCAGATGCACCTTTTAAGGAGACCCTTGGCAACATCGTCTCTTCAATCACTATAGAAAATAATGATGAGCAAGCGCCTAAAGGGTGCCTTATGGCCAAAATGCGTCAGTCGCGCTCATATATGGGTGCAGGCACACAAGCAGAAATAAGTCATATCCATGAACGGGTGTTAGATGCTTTACACGATTGGGTTTTACGCTCAAAAACAAAAGGTGAATTCACCGCTGATATACCCCCAAAATTGGTAGCAACCTACATTGATACGCAGATTCATTGCGCAATGTTGCAGCTGGCTCAAGGCGGACATAAAACAACAGCCAAAGAGGTGCTTACATTATCTTTTTCTGTACTGTTATAATTCATTTATAGATGAGCTGTAATAAAACAAGTAATAACTTATTTAACTTTATTATGGGTTCGCCTATAGTACTGATATTAAAAAAGAAAAATCAAACAACCTTACAATCATTATTAGTAGGAGGTATCTTGTGTTGCGTGTGATTACTGCATTTCTATTCTTTCTGTCAGCTCCAATAGTTTTTGCTGATGCTCATTGGTCAGACTGGTCAGACAAAACCATGTGCAGATTAGCAAGGGACACTGGGCTTGACCAATACCGTCAGGCCGCGTTGGATAGAGGCTTGTCATGTGCTGTTGATAAGTCAGCAATCCCTGGATTCGTTGTAGCTAAAACAAATATAGAAGGCTTACTAATAAATAATTTTCGGTGCTCCCAAGGAAGCCATTACACAGGTAGCATTGTAAATAATACGGAGCAGCACATCGATAACGTGTTAATAACATCTTTTGACTACGACGGAGCCTTACTCGGTAGCTGCAGAAAATATGTAGGTTTGAGTCCTGAATCTTCAGATAGCTTTTTAGCTTTCAACTGTAGCTGTCAAGGATGGAATAGTTACGAAATTAATGCCCAATAACAAAGGTTAAGCAAACAAAAACCTTACTCAAGCTAGGTGAAAATCCAGTAGGGCTGAAAGCTATAGCTGGTAGCGAAGTAGGCGACGGGGGATTGGTTCCCAGATGTTAACTGTGGCTGCAAAACTACCACAAGCAAAGAATGAGGCATTTTGCCAGCTTTTATGTACAAGGGTAAACTTCAAGGAAAGCCATAATTGCCAATGTAGTAAGAGTGACTGGGTATTTTGATAATAGTCACTACCTTATCTGCATTGCTTGTGTGCCACCTTCCACTCGCTGGCTGATACCCCATATTTATTTTTAAAGGCTTTGGAGAAGGCACTTAAGTCCTGAAAACAAAGATACTGGGCAATATATGTAAGCGGGTTATCACTATTTATCAGTAGATTTTCCGCTATCTCATACCGACTTTCGTTAAGTACTTCGCTATAGCTTGTTCCTACTTCCTTGAGTTTGCGTTGAATGGTTCGTGTCTTGTAAGGAAGACGGAGGGCCAATGCTCCAATGTCAGATCTTCCCAGTGCAAGATTTTTTTGAATCGTCAATTTGACTGTTTCCTGAAAGCTAGGTTTATCATCAAGGTGCAAACTTGTGAGGTATTCAGACATCAGCTCATGAGCATTATCGTCCCGAGCAGGGAGCTTGTGATCAAGAAACTGACTGGGGAAAAATATTGCATCCTGCTCTCCGTTGAATTGAATCGGGCATCCAAAGTGCTTCTTCAAAGAGGCTTCATAGCCGCTATCTTTGAATGTAAATGTGACGCTTGAAGGCTGCCATTTGTTATCGGTCACGATCTTTAGCATTGCGTGAAGTGACGCAAAAAACAGAATACTTCCCTGAGGGTAGCGAGCACTTTCCTGTGTATCCAAAGTGCGCGTAAAGCTTGTCACATCAGACCAAGTTTCTAGGGAATACTGCATCCCAATAGCCCGCGCTCGAACATGATTCCTTACACCCTCGATAGTCTGCTTAAAGGTTTTCGCCGCGCGGCCATAGAGAATGGTTTCTCGATTATAACCGATTTCCTTGCGCTTCTGAGTAAGAAGTAGGGCAAAATCAGGGCGATCCAGCCGCCTGGCAGCGACCTCTAAAAGGCAGGCACAATAACTGTAGGGAATAAGCTCTGTAGTACCATAGAGTATACTTCCTGGGCACCCAGTTTCTGCGAGTAACTGACTGGCATTACCGCCTAGCTCCTCATAGAGTTCGGCTGTACCTGCCAAATATGTTCCCAACACACTTGCACTCAAAACGGTCTCCTGCATTTAGACGTAATGAAGTCTATTTTGCGCCACTTAGTGACGCAAAATAACTAATCTTTGGCGCACGATAACAAATTGGTCCTCGCTTTTCAAACTACACTGAATCACAGCATGAGAATGTTACATAATTAAAATATTACACACTAACTGCGGCACCATTAGATCAACCCCTTAACGCGAGATAATACGAATGTCCAAAATTTCTTGGCGTTAGAACAATAGTCGACCTGATCCATGTGTTAGCCAGCCCCTGCTGTGCCTATCAACTGGTATTACTCAGGGTAGATACTACTCGTATCTAAAATCCTGTTTCACTGACAAATACGAAATTCACAGATCTACCAGAAGAATCTGGTCTTGGCGTGAAGAGTTTGGTAACGAAATGATCAGGTCACGTCGCCTGGGCCAGCTAGTAACGAATAGTGAACTGCCGCAGTTTTGGTCTCTTGTTTGTATCTAACCCAATTCAAAACTAATAAAGGATCAAAATGAAGAATAATTATAGAATTATGTGCGCACTCATTTCATGGACAATACTATCTCTTAGATTTGTCGATATGTTGATAATCGGTGAGCAAAGTAGTATTGCTGAAACATTGTTTATTTATTTTGGGTACTTCACAGTTTGGGCTAACATCCTTATTGCACTTGCTTTTACAGCACCACTGCTAAATCCAGATAGAAAGTTATCTAGTTTTTTCATGCGCCCTGCCGTTCGTACAGCGCTCGCTTCTTATACTTTTATGACATCCGCTGTGTATTATATGCTGATCGTGCCTTATTGGAATCCTCAAGGTTTCACCTGGGTGACCGCTACAGGCCTACATGCAGTCATTCCAGCTCTCTATATTATGGATTGGTTATTCTTTGCTGAAAAGCGACCGATCTTCTATAAACATCTTCCCTATTGGCTTATATTTCCTGCTATTTATGGAGTGACATCAATCATCCGAGGGTTATTAACAAATGTTTACCCTTATCCATTCCTGAATGTAGCTGAGCTGGGCATTGGAGATGTATTATTCAATATGTTCGCATTAGTTGCAGTTTTTGCGGTGGTTGGCCCTGTTTTTATCGCGGTAGCGCATCTGGTATCTGATAGAACCGAATCCTAGGGCAAAGAGAGTTGTTGGCGAAATCATATAGATTATACATGAGGCTGCACTTTACCCCCTAGGGGGAATACAAAGGATTGTGTTACAGGCTGGGGTTCAATACTCGATTTTACGGGGCTACCCTAGGGCTACCCCAGCACTGCTTTTCTTTTTTCTCAACAAAACAACGATTCAACACACTAAGACCCAATGGAGCTTCCACCTGCTAGCCTTCTTTCTCAGTCGGAAGCTAATTGACCATGGTTTTTAACGACGAATTCTAAATACAAGGTTAGTCAAAATAAACAAAAATGCACCTACACAAACGATTGTTGGGCCAGTAGGGGTATCCATTAAATAGGAAATTTGTAAGCCAGAGACACTGCAAAAAGTGCCTAAGCAGGCTGCGATCACAGCCATCATCTCTGGAGTGCTGCTGAACGTGCGTGCAGTTGCAGCCGGTACAATCAACATGGCTGCAATCAGTAGAACCCCCACTACTTTAATGGCAACAGCCACCACAATCGCCAAGGAAATAGTTAATATCAGTTGCTCCTGTTTAGGTTTAAAGCCGCAAGAAAGCGCTAAGTCAGAGTTAAGTGTCGACAATAAAAGACCAGACCATCGCCAAGCAATAAGGCCTAAGACAATCGGTAATCCCCCCGATAAATAACGGAGGTCAAAGGTAGAATTTTCTCGTAAACTTTACGAAGGAGATCTACATGAACAAATCACGTTATTCTGATAGCCAAATACTGGCCATCATCAAGCAAGCTGAAAGTGGCGTGCCCATTCCCGAACTCTGCAGAGAACATGGAATGAGCGGCGCTTCCTTTTACAAATGGCGAGTAAAGTATGGCGGTATGGATGCGTCATTAATGGCCAGAATGAAAGAATTAGAAGACGAAAATCGACGCCTCAAAAAAATGTATGCCGAGGAGCGATTAAAGTCTGAAATCATTCAGGAGGCCATGGCAAAAAAGTGGTGAAGCCATCTCAGAGAAAAGAGATGGCTCTGGCAGCCGTATTAAACAAGGCCGTAAGCATACGATTAGCTTGCCAAGCGTTTGGCGTAAGCCAGACCTGCTATCGCTATCAGGCAAAGCTCTGTAGCGACAATGGCCTCATAGCTGACTGGCTGGTTAGGTTGACGCATAACCAGCGTAACTGGGGCTTTGGTCTGTGCTACCTGTACTTACGTAACGTCAAAGGGTTCAAGTGGAACCATAAACGCGTGTATCGTATTTATCGTGAGCTTGGACTGAACTTACGCATAAAACCTAAGAAACGCCTTGTAAGGGAAAAGCCAGTACCCTTATCAGTACCAACATCGATTAATCAATGTTGGTCGATGGATTTTATGCATGACCATCTCGCTGATAGCCGAAGCAACAGGTTATTTAACGTGATTGACGACTTTAATAGGGAAGGCCTGGCCATTGAAGTGGACTTTTCTTTACCTGCTAGCAGAGTCGTCAGGGCGTTAGATCAAGTAATTGAATGGCGTGGACAACCCAAGCG
>Ga0307492_10000540_pt1 | contig 15945 bp, 17 predicted proteins | sample SI3LmetaG_FD_202365 | JGI IMG/M metagenome (GOLD analysis project Ga0307492, IMG submission 202365) | Sea-ice brine microbial communities from Beaufort Sea near Barrow, Alaska, United States - SI3L | ecosystem: Environmental > Aquatic > Marine > Coastal | place: USA: Alaska | collected 2017-05-06 | reverse complement strand
ATGATTCAGGGTCTATTGGGCTTAGTGCGTATTGAGCATAGTGCCCTATAGGATGCCTTTGCGCGGATAGAGCCGGTCGGTTCCATGGATCTCAGTCCTAGCTATATTTTCAACGGTATCGTGCCCTGCGTACTATCAGCCATAGTGCCCTGCGTGCTATCAGCCATAGTGCCCTGCGTGCTATCAGCCATAGTGCCCTGCGTGCTATCAGCCATAGTGCCCTGCGTACTATCAGCCATAGTGCCCTGCGTACTATCAGCCATAGTGCCCTTCGAACTATCCGCCATAGTGCGGCTCGGCCTGATTGTTGGCTTTCCTATCCTGGCCTTGGGCCGAGTGAATTAACAGCAGAGGGGTTGCCGAGCGGGCACCCGAGGAGTCAACTATTATGCACAAGGTTGTACAAAATATCCTTCGTGTCGGTCCGGAAGTGATCGCCGGTTTGGCCGAATGCGGTGTGGCCACCGTGCACGAGGCCCAGGGTCGCATTGGCCTGTTGGCCGATTATATGAGGCCAATCTACCCTGGGGCTAAGCTGGCCGGCTCCGCCGTGACCATCTCGGCACCGCCAGCCGATAACTGGATGGTGCACGTCGCCATCGAACAGGTGCAGCCCGGCGATCTGCTGGTTCTGGCATCGACCTCGCCGTCCAATGCCGGCTATTTTGGCGACCTACTGGCCACGTCTTTGGTTGCCCACGGTGGCGTGGGCCTGATAATCGACGCCGGTGTGCGCGATATAGCCGCCCTGACCGAGATGGGCTTTCCGGTCTGGTCACGCTCAGTATTTGCTCAAGGGACCGATAAGGAGGCCCTGGGTTCGGTTAATGTGCCGGTGGTGTGTGCCGGTGCGCATATCTACCCGGGCGATGTGATCGTCGCCGATGACGACGGTGTCTGTGTGGTACGCCGCGAAGACGCTGCCGTGGTGTTAGTCAAAGCGCAACAGCGGGTGCTTGAGAAAACCGCCAGGCGGGCACGGATGGCGAGCGGTGAGTTGGGTCTCGATATCTACTCGATGCGAGAACGCTTGGCGGCCAAGGGCCTGATCTATGAGTAACGCAACGCCCAGTATGTGAATGCGCGGCGGGACCTCAAAGGGTGGAGTGTTCTTGGCTCAATGCCTGCAATTTCCTCGTCTCGTCGCATCAACCAATCTGAGCCGTGCAAAACCGCATGGCAAGCGTAAGATCGCGCAACGCGGGGGCTGTGAACCTATAGCAATGAACTGCTGCAAATGGCAATCGGTGCTGTAACAGCCAGACGCGAGTATAAAAATTTAAACCAATTACTCGTGGGTGTGCTATACCAATGAATGTAAAAATCAATTTCAGCGCGAATCCACGGTGTCGGCGGTACTATGTGCTGTTAGCTGGCGGTTTTGCAGTACTTTAGGCTGAATATATTTGAAAATAAGTACCATTTCCTCTTGATTGTGAACCATTATGGAGAGCATCAACTGATTGGAATTGATGGCGCCTTCCGGAGGCGAACACTAAGTCAAGTCATTAGAATTGTTTACCGCCTACTAATGGGTAAGCTTTTTTGAAGTCACCGAGCAAAAAGGATGATTCGGATTCAACTCGTTAAAATAGACAAAACTAAAAACATATTTGGAGAAAATCGATGATAAAAACAAAAAAAAATGCCACATTCAAGAACGTGAAAATACTTAAATCTATGGCCGTCATCGTTGGCGCAGCGTCATTACTACTAACGACCGCTCATGCCGACCAACTGGATACGGTTATTAAACGTGGAACATTGAACTGTGGTGTTGTTCTTGATTTTCCGCCGATGGGTTATTTTGACCAAGACAATAACGCAGCCGGTTTCGACGTAGATTACTGTAATGACTTAGCAGAAGCCCTAGGCGTTGAATCCAACGTACTAAACCTGACCTGGGGTGATCGGATTCCTTCCCTTGTTTCAGGTAAGACTGATGTCGTCGTTGGTTCTACATCTGATACATTAGATCGAGCTAAATCAGTTGGTTTCACTTACCCGTACTTCGTGTTTAAATTCCAAGTATTCTCCAAGTCCGGTGCAAACATAAACTCTTTTGATGACCTTGAAAACGTAAAAGTCGGTGCTGCACTGGGAACTACCTATGAAACTGAATACTTAGCTTATGCCAAAGCGCAAGGCTGGGGTGACAGTAACTACACCGCCTTTAAATCTGAGAACGATGCCTACTTAGGTTTACATCAAGGTAAAGTCGACGCGATCATCAGTACTAATACCAATATTGCGACTAAACTGCAGACTGCCGAATTTAAAGGCTATGTCGCTGGCCCATACGTGCCAAACTATGACGATGTTGTTGGCCTGATTGCCAAGCGCAGCGAATTGGCTTGGATCAACTACTTAAACTTATTCCTTGTTCATCAGATTCGTGATGGCAAAATGAATGAGCATTACAACCAGCATTTTGGCACAAATGTTCCAGCCGATCTTATTCAGTCTTTACGAGATAACAAGTAAAGCTTCGAAACCGTGCTTGCCATATTTGACCTATGGCTAATCTAATAAGCAGTTACCTTAAGCGAACCTCTGTGCATGCAGAGGTTCACTCTAACAATGCGCGTCCATCTACCGGGAATGCATCGTTGGGTTTTTTTTGATACAACTTTATTTTACAAGTCGAAAAAGTACCACGGCGGCTCAACGTGAATAGCCAACCAGTAACACTCCGGGAATCAGATAGAGTTTTTAACTATGGATTATGAATTTCATTGGAATACCGTGCTGCAAAAGTTGCCTGAGATGTTAGAAGGCGCTTTTGTTACCTTGCACGTGTCCGTACTGTCGATGCTGATCGGCATTGTTTTTGCGGTGTTGTTGGCAATCGTCAGAATGAACAACATCAAACCATTCTCCTACGTGGCTGTGGCCTGGGTTGAAGTTGCTCGCAACACGCCCGCCTTATTTCAAATTTACATGGCCTATTTTGGTTTAGGGGCTTTCGGTATTCATCTAAGTCCCTACACCGCCGTATTGTCGGCACTGATATTTATAAATTCCGGATATTTGGTTGAAACATTTCGAGGGGGGTTCCAATCGATTCCGAAAACCCAGTACAGCGCATCAAAATCTTTGGGCATGACTGGCTTTCAGATTTATCGCTACATCCTATTGCCGCAAATGTTCAGGCGAATTTATCACCCAATGACCAACCAATTTGTATGGTCTATTCTTATGAGCTCGCTGGGCATATTAGTGGGTATGAGTGAACTTTCAGGTGAAACACAGCGCCTGCAATCGCTTTCTTTCCGCACACTTGAGTTCTTTATAGTTGCGGCCTGCATGTACTACTTAATTACCAAATTAGTGTTGCTGGCGGCATCGCTCGCGGCCAGAAAGCTGTTTCGGGGAGAAATCTAATGGGGTCATTATTTACACCTTTATCCTGGAACGATACCGGCTTCATACTAATCGGTGTTTGGAACACTATCATTATCTCCGTGGTGGCGATTGTCATTGGCACCCTACTGGGCATAATAGTTGGTTTTATTCGCTCTGAAAGCAGTAAGGTTACCAATACCCTGTTGGGCGCGTTTCTGGATATCCTGCGCAGCGTCCCGCTAATTATTCAGCTCGTTTTGTTTTCAACTTTTATTGGTGTGATGGGTCACCCACTGAACCCGTTTATTGCCGGTTCCATTATACTATCGCTTTACACCATGGCGTTTATGAGTGAAGTATTCCGCGGCGGCTTCGACAGCGTGGCGGCAGCGATGAAGGTCGCAGGCCGTTCATTAGGCATGACCTATTGGCAAACGGTCTCCTATGTGAGTTTCCCCATTGGCATACGCACCGTCTTCCCATCGTGGTTGGGCGTAGCGCTCAGTGTTATTAAAGATTCGGCGTTGGTGTCTGTTATTGGTTACATGGAATTACTGCGCACATCCGACCAGCTCATATCACGTACGCAACAACCGTTAGAAATTCTACTCGGCGTTGGTCTCTTTTATTTTGTTATTTCTTACCCTCTATCGCATTACGGTAAGAAGATTGAAAGGAATATGGCATTATGATTAATATCCAGAACGTTCATAAATCATTCGGTGATTTGGAGGTCCTTAAGGGCATTGATCTGGATGTCAAAAAAGGTGAAGTGCTGAGTATTATTGGCAGCTCCGGCAGTGGTAAGTCGACTCTGCTTTATTGCATCAACGCCATTGAGAAAATTCAAAAAGGCAAAATCATTGTTGATGACATTGATGTTCACCACCCTGATACCAATCAAGATCAGCTTCGTCAAAGGCTGGGCATGGTTTTTCAGCAGTGGAATTCCTTTCCGCATTTAACAGTACTTGAAAATGCAGCTCTAGCGCCTAGAGTTGTAAAGAAAATGAGTAAAGACGAAGCCATAGTCATAGCTGAAAAAGAACTGATTCACGTTGGCTTAGGTGACAAATTTGATGAGTACCCAACCAAATTGTCGGGCGGTCAACAGCAGCGGCTTGCCATTGCACGCGCATTGGCCATGAAGCCAAATTATATGCTCTTCGATGAAATCACCTCAGCGCTAGACCCAGAGCTGGTCGGCGAGGTGTTAGACACATTGCGAATTCTGCGTGAAGATGGCATGACCATGATTTGTGTCACCCATGAGATCGCATTCGCCCGTGATGTGTCCGACACAGTTGCCTACTTTCAACACGGCGTTATCGAAGAAATGGGGCCGCCGGATCAAGTAATTTCAAATCCGCAAAAGGAAACGACTCAGAAATTCTTGAGCAAAGTTCTGAGTTAATAGAGTCCCTATTCGGGTCAGCGCCTGTTGGCCCGATATTTTTTAGTTGTTAGTCGAGCGAAGTTAATTAAACCTTGCAAGGCAACCTAACGACAAAGAATAATCACTAACCGAAACTCCATTACAATATTATAACTGACTGAAACAAACTAAATTTTTAACGCATTGGCCATATCGCTTGGTCTTTAAGTCGTATTGGGTATTCGATTTTATTGGCCTCAGTCGGATTCCGTTAAGCCGTTTCGGCACAAAGATCGTAGCGAGGTGTTTTTGTAATAAAGCATATCTATTCTATACGAGAGCAGGGGCCCATTACGAAAAATCAACTTGTCTTCTAAACCCACCTACCCAAGCGTTTCATTAAGCGGTACAACCTCTGTGTTGGGTCTGTGTGCTGATAAGGCCCGTAACCTGAGGTCTGATGGCACCTTTAAGTGGCCTTTGCTTGGTATCGCGCCTAGCGGCACCTAGCGTATCCGGCAGTATTAGATTTAGTTTTTCCAAACAAAGGAATGGAAATGAAGATAATAAAGGAATTTTGGTTCTGGTTTTCTTTGCTCGTTTGCCCGCTACTGGCCTTAGCGACCCTATCCAGTGTGCCGTACCTAGTTGGCTATATCTCGGTCTATGTAATTAATATTGATAGCTACACACTAAAACTGGCGCATGTGCTCTCCCTGGCGATGTTCTGCCTTTGCGTCGGCGCCGCAGTACCCTTTATTTCTGCCCTCAAGCAGGCCGAAGCTCGCTTTGTTGTTTGAGCCTTAGTATTGCGCAAAACACTGTACCAATGGCGGTTCTGAGCCTACATAGGCTATGGGGTCTTTCGTGTTGCCTTCGCGCGGCACAAAGCAAAAGCAGCATGCGATCTCCCCCCCTGGCTTGCTAATGGGTGACCTCTTTGATGTCGGTCAACCGTTAGAAAACCCGCTAACGGCGGCAATTTCTTGATAGTTAGTGAAATACTGGTCAATAATTTTTACCTGCAACGAGCCATCCACTACCTCCAGTAGCGCATAAACATATATAGGAGTGTGAAGCGGTGAATCAATGCCCTGGATCATAGCTGTTGTGCCATTAGTAAATTCTAGCTTAGCACCAACATCTCTCCAGCACCTACTGCCTTCTGTCATCTCTGCGCACACTACGTATCTATACATTTTATGCGAATACTTGGTGTTAAAAACCAATGAACACCTACCAGTGTCGTAATCATTGGCTATCTGCGCAAACGGTACACCGTGGTCAGAGCCCTGATTTTTGCCGTCACCTCCGCCATGAATAACCCCCCGTTGGCCGTTTTTCAGGACATACAAGCAGCTCAAATTTAGAGTTGAAATGGACAGTGATCTGCTATCGATATAGGCTCGCGATGTACTGAATGCCTGGGTACTGGAGGGACGCCAATTCAGGCTGCATGCTAACGTGGTAACAGCCGTGTGTCCTTGTCCGAGCGGACTTTTCGAGCGCGGCGAAATAGCCCGAGACGAAAAAAGATCAAGCTCGCCACCGCTATAGCCCTGAAAGTACGACTTAATTTTCCATTGGCCCTTGATTTTGTATATATGAACCAACTCAATAGCTTGTAACGCCATGTCAATAACGCCGGACTTGCACACAGCAAACGTAATACCCGTTTGCGAGCTTACTAAGCAGCAGTCAACAGCTACTGAGGATGAAAAACTTTGTAGCGCATAAAGTACAATAGTGTTTATTTTAGAATCAATATCAGAAATATTTATAAACAGCGCATCATCAGAAAGAGCAATTCCCGGTTCCGTCCCCAAACTCACAAAACCTTCTTCTCCACCCAGCACCACACCCAATTCCCAGCCCAGAGCAGTTACCTTTAGTTGCCACGCAAGCGTTGCATCAATAGGCGTATTTTGTCCTTTAACGAGTTCCACTAGACTCTCCTGGCCAATGTCTTATTCAGAAGCTTTTGCGTACAACCAGGTTCTCTATAGATACCGTAACCTAGGTTTCTTTTCGAAAAAATTGCTTTCTGTCTAGCTCAATAGAGCAAACATAGGCTGCTTTCTGTCTAGCTCAGTAGAGCAAGCATAGGCTGTTTGAGATGCTTAGCAGAATAATAAGAGCCCATATCGCGCCACTAGAGCATCCCTAAATTAATACCAGCTAAGCCCAGTAGGGCCGCTTAATTGGTCTTTACTATCTGCTCAATGGTTGTTGCCAAAATAGGGATTTGAACATACGCTTTCTTATCAGTACCCTCTACCGACGCCCAGAAAAAATAGTAGCCCTTATCTGCCTCCGTAGTGATTTTGCCACTGTTTACAATCCATACCTTATCTCCAGAATAGGCATGGTATACAACGGTATAGTCACCATCAAGATAGCTGACGCCGAGCCGGCTGATTCTATTGGTGTTGTCCCCCCACAGAAAGTAGTTGAGAATATATCCAAAAAGGCAAAGAACTAAAATAATACTTACTACTTTTAATCCGGTTCTAAGTTTTGGTTTTAATGCATTAAAGATCACTATCTGTCACTCCAGAATATTCGCGATGATAGCCATTGCCAAGAATGGCATAGAAGGGTCTTCAATAAAAATTATTTCTTTCTCTAGCGCCAATAACTTTAAGTGCTTAACGTCTGGGTTCTTTGCATTCTTTAAGATCAAAACGCGCGGAATTCGGCGTAGCATCACCCGGGTTGCTTCCGCTACACCGGGTTTTATTCTATTAACGTCATCGACATTAAACTCCTTAATAGTTTTAGATAAGTACCGCGCAAAGGTTAATCTCCTAGCTTCCCGCCAGGCACCAGATGAATTGTCTACAGCAACGCCAACGTATTCAAATCGAGAAACGATTTGATCGACAAACCATTTGGTCTGATCGTGTTTAGCCAAGTGTTCGTAGACTATACACTGGTGGAACCCCTCAACGTCATCAAGCATCATTGTACGGGAGATTAGCCCCGAAACCGTGCTATTTAGAACCGCCGACGGAATCACATAATCATCAACGGTAGCGATGTATTCGGAGTTACCACTAAGGTCAGTTAGCACACACAGCGCATCGCAAATATGATAACTGCTTTTGCTATTCCAGTCCGCCACGGCTGCTTTTAGTTCCCTGTTAATTACTCCCTTAGCACTCCAGCCGTCTACAAATATGATCGACTGCGACGCCCGTCCGGATTTAGAAATATGCTCCAAGGCAGCTGTATCGATGCCGCGGTCTCTAACAATCGAAACGGAGTAATGCTTAACATCTGTTGTGTGGTACAGTTTAAGTGCTCGCGTGATAAGAACACCAACTGGAGTGCCGGCACGTGCCAGCGATACAACAGTAATATGCTTTCCCTTTAAGTCATAAAGAGTTTTTGCCAGTAGCTTTATCTCCCGAGCCAACCGATCTGAATATTTGCCAACTAATTCTTTAAATGTATCAAGATAGTCTTGCGACGGTGCCTGCTCGGTCGATACCATTTTTGAGTAATGTATCTTTCCAGCCTGCAAATACTGCTCTTTTTCCAAAATACTGAGAGGTCTAGCAGTGCTTTTTTGCAGTAGAAACTCGCAGTCTTCGGGCGCATAGCTGCCGCTAAATGTCAGATTCTTTGCTGTCACCGTATTGGTCACTTATTGATCTTTAATATTTGGCTAGAGGAGGGCATTATTTGAAAGTCGCATTCAGACATAAATGGTAGGTCTGAGATGCTGTCTCCTAGGCCTAAATACATATAACTGGTTTTGGATTCCCGTTGGTATTTATTCTTAAGGTATACTACTGCTCTCTGTTTGCTCGCGTAGGCCGGAAGGAATGCGATATTTCTGTCGCTAGTATGTACAAAGAATTCCTTGCCAAGTGGTGCGACACTATTCGAGGTAATTTCACGCAGATCCTCAACACCTCCCTTGACGCAGAGGTAGCAAGGATAGCCAAAGTCCTCAACAACCCGAACTCGCAATGTTAATCCAATCTTATCAATAAATTCACAAACTGCGGTATAGAGCGCGGCTATCTTCGGTGCCCACAGCTTGGCTTCCGTGTCTAGCACTAACTTCCACTCAGGGTGGAGATTGTTTTTTGAATCCACAATAATCGCGCCATGCGAAGCAACCTTGTCTCCGTAGAACGGATAGGAAACTCTATTTAGAGATTCCAGTCGACGACCCGTGACGGGTATAACAACGCAGGCCGCTGAAATCATACTGAACAAGCTACTCTGGGCGTGAGAGGCGTAGGCCGAGGCTTTCCCATTCGATAACGTTGCGGCAACTGCCAGGCTGTCAACAGACTCATAGGATCGAGGCGAGCTGAACAGAGTATCATCAAGATCGGAAAACGCTATGATCATTCTGAGTTTCCTAATATTGCCGCCTGAGCATTCAAGAGTTTTGGCAGCGGGCAATGGTCAAATTGCTCTCTATTCTCGTAAAGCAAAATGGGGGTGCGGTTTTCGGGCAGGTTGTACAGATAGTAATTTGCCTTATTTCCTGAATCATAGAACTTCAACTTACTTAAAATGCTCCCGCCCTGTGAAATTGGCGAACGACCTGTTGACTGTACAAGTACGTTTAAACCGACAGATTCCATAGCCTCAGCAAATAAAAACGGCTGATAGTTAAACTCCCCGCTACCAACTACAACATACGCGGCCGTTTTTGGTAGCTCCTCAGGAACGATTTTTTGGCCGCCAGGTGAGTAAAAAGTATGGCAGTTCAGTTTAGCCATGGTAGTGCCCATTCGACCAATATCTGTTCGGCACCGGAGCTTAGAAAGTCCAGTGGCGGTCGACGGAGGCAACTGAATGAACTTACTATTTGTCCTGGAAAATCTATACTCGCCTCTCAAAAGACTGTGGAAATGAATAGTAATTCTATTGGACATGCCCGAGAAAATAGCTTGCGTTTTCTCTGGCATCCAATTAACAAGTGATGCCCAGTGAACCCGTTGCAAATTCGGCAGGTAGTTTGCTATCCCCAAGGTGATTTGATTAAGCGTCTGTCCAGTGCTAATCTCGTCGTCAACCAATACAACTTCCGTAATGGTTGAGATATCAATATTTTCACCCATATCGTATATTAAATGCTGAGGGGCGTGGCTGTGAGACTCAAATATCTCAAAAGCGATCTTTTCGTTACAATCAAATCGTGTCGTTTGCGAATAATACACATTATAAGGGCTATTGCGAGATAGGGTATCTGCAACACCAGCACCCAGACCAGTGGCGGTTTCGGCAATTCCTAACACCAAGCAATTTCCGTTTATACGTATTTTTTTATTCAGTTCGTGGTGAGTTTTACGAATTGCTGATGGCAGGCAAGGGATATATTTACCCAGTACTTTTGATAGAAACAAGAATGATCGTTTAGGATTTTCCCTAGACGCAAATTCCAGTAGTACTGACATAGCATAGTCAGACTGCTCTACTTGGACGTCCAAGTGACCGGTAGTAAGGGCCACCCTAAATTGCTGATGCATTAACTTCCCCTAAAAATGAGGGGGGCTTTTGAGCCCCCCCCTCAAGAAAAACACTTTCTGATCTGAAATGGCTAACCGATATTAACGCCAAATTCCTGAGCTAAGGGTCTCAAACCACCATTAAACCCTTGGCCAATAGCCTTAAATTTCCATGAACCATCATGCCGGTAAACTTCACCAAAAATCATGGCCGTTTCGGTAGAGTAGTCTTCTGAAAGGTCGTATCGGGCAACTTCGGTACCAGATATTTCATCAATGATGCGAATAAATGCGTTAGAAACTTGTCCGAAATTTTGGTTTCGAGCCTCAGCATCATGTATCGTCACAGCCACTGCTAGTTTATTAACATTTGCAGGTACTTTTGCTAAATCCACTTTAATTGACTCATCATCGCCGTCTCCCTCGCCCGTTGTATTATCTCCCATATGTTCAATTGACTGACATACAGATTTCATGTTGTTGTAGAATATAAATGATTTGTCATCTACAACTTTACCATCTCCACCAAGGAGAAAAGCAGATGCATCCAAATCAAAATCTACGCCATCAGTGGCGCGAGAATCCCAGCCAAGTCCGATAACCATTTTCACCATACCTGGCGCTAATTTTTCCAGTGATACATTTCCACCTTTTGATAAAGATACTGACATGGTCCTCTCCTATATGATTTATATTGGTCCCATTTTGGGATTTGTTGATATTAAATACGGTGCCAACTGGCCACGTGCGACTCTATTTGCTCATGACAGACTTTTGTTTAGCTGCTATGAAGCCATGAAGCCATGAAGCCTTGCAGGTATGCAGGCGTACTTTATCAACAGATACGCCTGTTAGACGCTATACTTTTCGACTCACCGAAAGCCTAGCGAAACTTTAGTGCTACCGGCGATTGAGCGAATGTTTTTCACTCAGTAAGAGGTCGATAGCTATATCTGGACAGCTGCCAAAAATATCCTCCCCCCGATGCTTTTCTAGTAGCGTGTGTTTGCTCTTAACTAAAACTTAATGTTCAAATTCAGAGGAATTCACACCCAGTTCATTGGCGATTTTATTGGCAATAGCTTTTTCAGATGCATCAAAATCACCATCAGACTCGGCAATTGCTACTATAAGACGCATCAAAGTACGACACTGAGCTTCATCCCCCCGAATTACATTTAAAGCTTCGAAGGCCTTCGACTCGCCAACGTCTGCGTCAAATTCAAAGTAACCAAGGTATTCGTTAAAAACTTTAATGACATCACCAGTATCGAAAACGGACAGGGCGTCACTACTGCCAATCATACGCATCATTTTTGCTTTTTCCTCTGATGAAATATCACCATCTGCGCGTGCGATCAAAACAGATCCAGCCGCCATTGCATTCATAAATTTTTTGTTTTTGAATTGCAATGCAGATGTTTTTAGTTCCTGAGCTGCTTCTTTAGCTCCACTCCATATCTTTTTAAGCATAATATTTAGTCCTGTTATGATAATTATAGATAATTTGCGGCGACGTTGCTCAATGTGTCTTTTAAGTTTTTGTCTGATGTTGGTTCGCCAATAGCTCGGAACTTCCAACCATCATTGTGGCGGTACAAAACACCAAGTACCATTGAGATGGAGCCGCTGAATTTTGCGTCGTTGGCGATGTTATAACTGGCGATTATATTGTCAACCCGAGTCGGCGTACCCTCATATAGACGGATACTGGCAAAGGGTATTGACTTAAAATCATGGCCACCGAAACTATTTAAGACCACAGCAATTTTGTCCGCGGTCAACGGCAGTGAGTGCATCTTGATAGTTATTATTTCATTATCAAGACCGTCATCCCCGTCCATGTCACCCGTTCGATCATCACCGCTATGTGAAATTGAACCTGAAAAAGCAATTAAATCACCGAAATATACTACTGACCCAATTTTTTTGTCCGCATCAAAAGTACCCACGCTCGCGTCTAGGTCAACCGCTACTTTTTTCACGCCCCCTAAAAATCCCTTCTTTTCGATGGCGCCCCAATTAACACCCACGCAGACCTCCTTGAGACCACTGCCGTTTTTCTCAAGACTAATACGCTGACCTTTCTCTAAGCTAATCATGCCAATTCCTTTAGGTGATAGGTGGTTTTAAGGCAAAGCTGGGATACTAAATACCAGCTTCTAGTTCTTTGTTTTTAACTATTAGTGAATGAATAAATGCCAAAATAATGATTCCAGCACCAATCACGCCGGTTAGTATTTCTGGGATATGCATAAATGTCTTTAATAACATAATGGTTGCAAGTGCAATAATTGCATAAAATGCACCATGTTCTAGATATCGGTATTCTTCCAAAGTGTTATTTTCTACCAGCATAATTGTTAGGGAGCGCACAAACATTGCGCCAATTCCTAGACCAATCGCAATAATAAATAAATTTGTACTTATTGCGAATGCGCCGATAACACCGTCAAAACTAAATGACGCATCCAATACCTCTAGGTAGAGAAACATACCAAGGCCTGTTTTTGCCACCACGGTTGTAGGATTTAGGTCTACTCGATCGACCTCCTTGTTTTCCATAATTGCCCCGACTTTATGAATGAAGGTGAAGGCGATTATTCCGCAGGCTCCAGACACTAAAAGCGAATACTGTTCCGATGCGGGTAAAAATAACCCGGCTGTTACGAGGAGACCCAGTACGGTTATGATTTCAGCGGCAAAACTAATCTTACCGAGGTGCAACAGCGGACGTTCAACCGCAGCCATCCAGTGATCGTCCTTATCATCACTTAGGAAGAAGCTGAGCCCTACCAGTAGCAAGAAAGATCCACCAAAGCCCATCAGAGAAACATGAGAACTTTCCATTAGGGCCTGATATAAATTCGGATCTTCTAGTGCAATCATCAGAGCAGCCCAAGGAGAAACCGTGGCGATGACAGACACTACCAAAATAGGAAATAGAATGCGCATGCCGAACACGGCAATAAGAATACCCCAGGTCAGAAACCGTCTCCGCCAAACAGCATTCATGTCTTTCAGTACCGTGGCATTGACGACTGCGTTATCGAATGAAAGAGATATTTCTAGAATGGCTAAAACTAAAACAAGGAATAGAGTTTCAAAGCCGCCAATATAGTATCCGGCAATAATTCCAAAAAATGAGACAAGCAGACTTCCCTTAAAATATCTAAAATGTTCCATTTTTTAGTAGCCTATAAATGCCGCGGATGTAGTATTACTAGTTAGTGGTACTTTATTTATATTTAGTCAAAATGAGTCGATCTGTGTGCCGTTGTGTTTAAATATTAAAAATCCTACATTACCGAGTTTTATTTAGTTTAGTAGTTCTAAAAAGTTCATAGGGTGGATTTCCCCCTGCGCACTGTGTTGTACAACCTAGTCAAGACGAGTTATGTGAGCTGGCGAGCTTTGGGATTTATATCGTTGTCGTGGGCATTTATCAGTAGTGAAAAAAAATTCTTAACCGGAGCCCCCTGAACCAGGGTAATTGTCACTCACCGCAACCCCTTTATAGCCAGATCAGAGGCGATCAATAGCAGCGCGCTGGCGCGCTATCCAGTGAAAGGAAATAATTTTCCCTCACCACTCAACGTGGTCCCGGTCTAGGTCTAGGTCGAGATAGCCTAGCAGGAAAAAATTTAGTTAATGCCCGCTATAATGGGCGCGATACCGACAGAGATAAGATCTGGCTGTGGAGCGGGTGAAGTTAACTATAGGCGCGTGGACCGCAAAGCTTTGCAGAGCAATGAAGTCCAAAAGTAAGCTCGCTAAAACATCAGTCTTAGCAAAATAAGGTCGCACTCAAATTACCCTCAGAGGATCTTTGTTTAAACGGCAGGACGTTGGCAGAAACGGTGCCATGCTTACGGTGCTGTTGTACAACAAGCGAACCCCTAAACCGTACAAAGGTTTAGCCAGTCTGTGCTTGATGGTGGCGAACCTATGCGCTTCGGACAGGTTTGTAGGTCGCCTTGTACTGATTTATGACACGCCACGCAAAATGATTATCTGGGTTTGTCAGGGCTTATACGCTAAGTTAACATCTGCTTTTGAGCTCAAATTGGTTGATAACATGCAATTTAAAACCCTATTGCTGCTGTTGCTGGCGGCCCAGGCGTCCTCGGCGTTCAGCTGGTCAAACCATACCCTGATCAGTCACGACCTGCTGCAGGCCCTCCCCGAGGTTCGTGACGCGGCGTTGGTCGAGGTAGAAAGTATAGAAGCCTTCCTGATGGCCACGGAAACAGAGCTGGCCGCGTTTCTGGCCGAACAGGAACAGCAGATGCGAGGATCTTTGCGCTATTACGCGCCACGCCCGGACGATCTGCGGTTTGTCGCCAGCGGCGATGGCCAAAATGTGCGCAAGCGTTTCACTCAAGCGATCCGCATTAACCCCCATTCAAAATTAGCGCTTTACCTGCAATTACTACCCGGCGAGGCGCGCGCCGGCCCGCTGATCGATGCTCACGATGTGACGACATTAACCGACCCCGTTCATCTGGTCGAGGTACCATTAATACAGCTGACTGAAGGTCACTGGGTCGCGCCATTGGACGTGGTAGCCACGGCCAATGATGAGCCCGACCATGGCTTGGATATTGGTCTGTTCACCGACAGTAACACCGACTATGGCCAGCAGTACGGGTTTGGCACGCAGCCATTTGGCAATCCGGCCTTGGCATACGGCACCCAGGCCCCGTTTCACATGGGTTTTTATCATGAGCCGGGGATTATCTATGCCGCTGCCGGATTCCTGAAACGGACCTATCCGGAATACCGAATTTTGCTGTATAAACAATTAGCCGAGTTTGCCTTTGCCCAGGGCCACAATTACTGGGGCTGGCGATTTATGGGCTGGGGTATGCACTATCTCGGCGATTTCTCAAATCCCTATCATGTCACGCCCTTACCCGGCGCCAGTACCCTGGATATTCTAATACCGGGTGTGCTGGGCGCGATCGGTTTGCCGAGCGCGCAGCAGAAAGCAACCCAATTGACCTCGAACCGGCATACAGCACTGGAAGATTTTCAGCAGGAAGTTATGGACCGCGCCTACAGTCTGCACCAGCCAAGCCCGTTGATCCGCGCTCTGGTGCCACCCAAAGTTAGCGCGCTGTTCAGTGATGAGCAGGTGGTCGGACTGATCGCAAAAACCGCTTATGATAAGGCCGAGCTAATCGATCAGGTCTTGCAGCAGGCCATGCCGGCAAAATTCATTAACGATTCGGCCATTGAGTACTCAGACCTGGGCGTGAAAAGCCAATTGCCGGATATTGTTTTGGCACAATCCGGGCTAGAGGCCTATCAGCGTATGGAGTCCGTTGTCGCCGACCTATTGGGTGATTTTGCCCAGTATGGTACAGCCTATGTGCGCAGCATTCTGAACCAGTCGCGGCCTTGACCTTGGGTATTAGTGATCTGGCTTAGGTTTTGGCGGATTCCAGTCGCAACAGCACCACTAGAAGAGCTTAGCGGTGGGTATTACCTGAGAGCCTGATAATAGGAGGTTTCTGAAAAGTTAATGCGTTAGGATTAACTCAAGTGGCAGCCTCTCTAAAGTGGCTAAAGTGGCTAAAGTGACTAAAGTGACTAACGCGGGCATAGGACCAATCAATAGGGCTGTACTGGCCATCTACGACACCAATGACAAACTACTGCAAACGGCACCAAGCAAGTGAGTGCCCTAGACTAGGCCACTGTTGGTCGTGGCTCGTGGCTCGAGAGTCGAAGGTCGATGCATACCTA
>Ga0307492_10000539_pt1 | contig 15961 bp, 15 predicted proteins | sample SI3LmetaG_FD_202365 | JGI IMG/M metagenome (GOLD analysis project Ga0307492, IMG submission 202365) | Sea-ice brine microbial communities from Beaufort Sea near Barrow, Alaska, United States - SI3L | ecosystem: Environmental > Aquatic > Marine > Coastal | place: USA: Alaska | collected 2017-05-06 | reverse complement strand
TACCCATGATGTTCCACATTTCTCTGGGCATTTTATGATTCTTTTCCCATGAGTCATAATGGGGCAATACTTCCTGCTCTAAAAAACGCAAAACCATATCGCGAAAAATTTGTATTTCTTCAGCATTATCTTCTTCTATTACAGACATAAAAAACCTTGTTGTTAACTATAAAAATTATAACTGATTATTCATAATTAATTGTGAGTAATCAATGTGGAATAAAGTCATTTATTTAACATTTACGGACATAAACCTTTAAATGTTATTTAAATATTGCTTTAATTAGGTCAATTATTGTTAAAAGCGGACAAAGCAACATTGTTGTATGATTTTGCAGAGCAACACACAATTGCTAGCTATTTTGCGCGAGCACATTTAGATAATGGGATTTTATTAGGCGGAAATGAACAGCAGTTTTTAGCACGAGCTGAGCTAACCACCACACAACTAAAGCAACCAAAATCTAGAGTGTTAGCCACACAATTAGCCAGTATTGTTAAAAGCTGTTGGCAAGTAAGCGGTGATGAACTTTTAGGATTCACTCAGCAAAAAGTAAAAGTGGGCATGTTTAAGTTATTAGCCGAACGTTTGATCACCTGTAAAACTCTTGTTGACGTTTTTACTCATACTGCTGAATTTTATAATTTAACAGGCGATCAATTGCAATTTAGTTTTAACAAAAGTAACGGGCAAATTTTAGTTTGTATCAATCCCAATTTTAGAATTATTAACGATAACAGTTCATTCAACAGTTTATTAAGCGAGTTCTTATTATTAATTTGTCATCGATTCTGGAGCTGGTTAGTGGGGCAGGTTATTCCATTAAGTGAAGTACAAGTTCAACATGCTAAACCTGCGCACCATGAGGAATACAGGTTAATGTATCCTTGTCCTTGTATTTATCAAAGCAAACATAATGCACTACTGTTTGATGCCAAATATTTAAATTTGTCTGTGGTGCAAAATCAAGACGAATTATTGGGATACTTGAAGCAGATTCCGTTGCAATGGTTTAAAAAACAATCCTATTACGATACATGCAGTGCTCAAGTGTTACGAATATTAGAGAGTGCTACATTAGCCAAAAAATCAAATTTAGAAGCGGTTGCGGCACAGTTGAATATGACCCCCAGAACATTACGCCGAAAATTAACGGCAGAAGGTAGTCGTTTTCAACAATTAAAAGATAATGTTAAGCGTGACAAGGCCATTAGTCTTTTTGAACAGTCTAATTTGACCTTGGCAGAAATAGGATTAGCTGTGGGTTTTACTGAACAGGCAACGTTTTCTCGTGCTTTTAAATATTGGACCGGTGTATCACCAAGCACGTATCGTAATTGTCGTCAGTTAATTTAGGATCTTGGTCCTGTTGGTAACAACATGGTTTTATAGATCTTAAAATTAACGAAGTACATATGTTATATGATGTGCCATTTCTCTTCATGCGATAATCTATAACACCGCGTATAATATTAATAAATTCGGTTACTTAGTGTGATAATCAGAAGTTTTCTATTTGGTATAAAGAGTTAGAACAGATTGAAAGTAGTGTGGATAATTGAATATGATAATCAAACGGTATCTAATGACACAGTATGCTTATATGCGTGAAGTACCGATGATGGTTAAAATCCAGTTTGCTATTTATTGTGTTTTTCAACTGACTTATGTTTATTCTGGCAAGTCATACTCAGGTGTCGCTTCATCTTTGAAGTATGTTCAATGATTGAATCCCAAGCTAATGTTTTAGCCAAACGCACTTTATTGTTAGCGGCTGGTGCTATGGGTTTTGCCCAAACAGTATTATTCGCGATATTGGCCCCCCTTGGACGGGAAGTGGGCTTAGTAGAAGTGCAAATTGGTGCCATTATCTCGTCATCATCATTAACTTTGTTTCTAGTTAGTCCGCTTTGGGGTCGCGCCAGTGATCTCTGGGGTAGAAGAAAAATCCTCTTGATTGGTCTGTTTGGCTACTCCGTGGGTACCGTGATGTTTGCTAGTGTGTTTCAAGCCGCGCTTCTAGGATATCTTATTCCTGTTACAGCACTAATATTGTTGATTGTTACTCGTGTTGCGAACGCCGTTGTTATGGCAGCCGTAGCTCCCTCAGCAAACGCTTACATGGCTGATATTACGACCATTAAAGATCGTATAAAAGGCATGGGTGCAATAGGAGCAGCTGGCAACATTGGCTCAATATTGGGCCCTGCTATTGGTGGATTACTCGCAAGTATCAGCTTACTCACACCACTTTATTTCTCTGTTTTTTTAACCCTAGCTGCCGCTATATTGACACTATATGCTTTACCAGAATTACCTAAGACTGTTGTCATAACAAAGCCAAAAAGACTTAAATACAGCGATCCAAGGATTTTCCCATTGGTAATCGCGGGTGTGTTTTTGTTTATGGGATTTGCCATTGTTCAACAAACTATCGCGTTCCGCTTTCAAGATGTATTGGGGCTTGATGGCACTGACACCGCTAAAATTGTAGGCATTAGTTTGATGTTTTCGGCAGCCGCAGCTTTACTAGTGCAACTGTTGATCATTCCACGTCTACATGTAAGGCCATTCGTGCTACTTAGAATATCCATGCCTATCATGATGATAGCTTTTGCCATGATGGCCTTAAGCGAATCTCAGAACATGTATATATTGGCTATGTGTATTCTTGGACTGGGTATGGGACTAGCTGGGCCAGGATTTATGGCGGGTGCTTCTGTTGCTGTTTCATCAGAAGAGCAGGGGGCAGTCGCTGGAGTCGCTGGATCCTGTGGGCCATTGGGGTTTACTGTAGGACCATTACTGGGTACTTACTTATACTCAATAGACGGGTCCTTACCTTATTGGTTTTCCTTCGCAAGTTACTTTCTATTGTTTTTCTTTACATTAAAATTTAGCGACAAGAAAAAATAATGGCAGAATGTTCATTTTAATGAGTAAACTTGGTGGTATTGAGTAATTGATTTACGAAAAAAATCAAATTTATTCAAACTGCCAGTGCTTTAAACAGCTCGGTAGCTATCTAGCGACCATCTAGAAACTGTGCAGTAACTTTCACACGAACGTGCCTAACTTGATATACAGCGTTTAAGCGTTATTCGTGTGATATGTAGCGTTACACCATAGTGAATATAAATGCATAGCTGAACTTTTTTCTTCTAGAATCCGTGATAGCTCACAAAATCTTCATTGTCGGCGCGAATTGATCGCACGTTATTTGCTTCAAAGTCATCATCCGGGTAACCCATCGCAATACAAATCATAATCGCCTCATCGTCTGGTATTTGCGCATGTTTATGTACCACATCTGATTGCATAATTCCCTGACCATTTATCACGCAGCCTAAACCTAAATCCCATGCGGCTAATACGATACCGTAGGCCAATGAACCCAAGCCAAACTGAGTTATCCCCGCCGGCTCTAAGGATTTGTCGTAAGTAAGAACAAGAGAAACAGGCGCGTCAAACTGGCGAAAACCTCTCATCATCCACTCCATGCGTTTTTCTTTATCTTCTCTGGTGATGCCCATCACTTCAAATAGTTGTACTGCAACGTCGATTTGACGTTGTCTGTGAATACCTTCGTAATCTTCCTTATAGGGAAAGTCACGAACATGTGGCTTACCAGCAAGCGTATTTTTTGTATTGTCTTCACGTATTTTATCCAGTACATCACCCGTTACAGCATGTACGCGCCAAGTCTGGGTATTGTAAGAAGACGGAGCCCATTTAGCTGCATTTATTACTGCATCGACAAGCTCTTTAGAGACGGATTTATTTTTAAAACCTCGAACACTTTTTCGGGATGCTGCGAATTCTGCAAAATTCATATAAGCCTTATTAATTAGATAATATTGATGATTCTTAAATACTATAACTTAGGGATGCGATGGGTAGAAATCATGCAAACTTATTATCGAGTTACAGTTTTATTTATTGGGCAGTGACTAACACTTGTTTATCAGCATAAATTTAACAGTTATAAAAAGCTTTACTGTTTACCATAGTTGGGACCTTTAAACATTATTGTGTCGAATGGTGATTAGCTTCAAGATTGAAATTGTTTTCTACTGGTTGCTCAAAAGTGTTGTTAGATCCATAATCCAATCTGATTACAAAATATTTATAAACATTAATACTGAGTGAATATGTCTAAAATCATAAGTCTGATATTTATTATTTTTGTACTGTTGTATATGGTTGGCTTACATTTTTCCTTAAGCTTTTTATGGCTCCTGAAAATCATCCCTATTGCTGTATTATTAGGTGGAGTGCTAAAAACAAAATCAAGCTCAATGCGGACTATTTTACTGTCGGCACTAGTCTTTAGTGGATGCGGTGACTTGTTACTTGCGTTCGACGAGTTTATCTTTGGAGTCGCAGCGTTCCTATTAGCACAACTTAGTTACGCAGGGTTATTTAGGCATCATTGGCAAGGCTTTTACAATCGTTGGCACCTCAGTGTGTTGCTATTAATATATATGTTAGTAATGATGTGGTGGTTGCTCCCTAAACTTGGAAATTTACAATTAGCGGTGGTGGCCTACTTGATAGCAATAGTAACAATGGGGCTATTTGCTTTTCAATCTTCGTTACCCATGCGCTGGGCTGTCTTAGGTGCAGTATTATTTATTATCTCTGATTCCTTCATCGCCATTAATAAATTCATTTACCCAATCCCATATGAGAGTTATTGGATAATGAGTAGCTACTATGTAGCACAATTCATGTTGGTAAAAGGATTCATCATTTCAATAAGACAATATACAGAAGCTTAATTCATAGGTATTTCCACATCAATTTACATAATGAGTTACTTGGTGAAATAGGGGGGATTCAAATTCTTAATTTGTCCGATTGTCAGTAAAACAGTTCTATTTTACAATTATTTGTAACGTTTAAAAAACTTAATGTATAAATGTCGGTTTGTGACCGTCGATAGTTAGGTGATGTTTTTTTAAACGAAAACCCTGTCAATATTACCAACTTGTCTTTCCCAGACGATGTCTTTACTCTATGTTAACTCGCTGTTTTAATGTTAAAATTTACCTTAAATTTGACCAACACAGAGTCACAACAATGAGCCGTAATCATGGCGCTATCGATTATGATCAACTTGCGGACAACACCCCCATTTTGGTGGGCGTTGGTCAACATCTTCTTCAAGAGTATCCCGTTGAAGTAGAAAACGTTCAATCTCCGGCTGATTTAGCGGCAGTAGCGGTTAAAAATGCGTTAGCCGATGCGGGTATCGAGTCAGCAGTGGCTGAAATTGATACTATTGTTAGCGTTAGATTATTTGCTGATTCCACGCCTTTGTGGGCTTCACCATTTGGTGGCAGTAATAACCTACCCGAATCGATAGCCCGCAGAATTGGAGCGTCCCCAGAACATCGAATTTACAGTGAAGTAGGCGGCTCCCAACCGATGCAACTGTTAGCTGAGATGTTTCAAGCTCTCGCAAAGAATAAGAAAAAATTGGTTTTATTAAGCGGTGTGGAAGCCATAGGTACACAAAAGTATGCTCAAAAAAATGGTATTATCCCCAATTGGTATGAAGATCATGCAGACGTTGACCTAGAAGACCGGGGCCATGGTCAATCCTTTGTGGATGATACTGAAATTCAAAATGGCTTAACTATCCCAATATATTATTACTCTATAATAGAAAATATGAGGGCAGTAAATGCTGGCTTAAGCTTAGAGGAACATGCTGAAGCAATGGCAAGGATGTGGGGACCTTTCAGCAAACGAGCAGCTAAAAACCCTTATGCACAGTTCCCAAAAGCTTTCACTACCCAAGAATTGCTTTTGGAGCAAACAGATAATTATCGGCTCACTATTCCTTATACTAAACGATTGGTATCGCAAGATGCGGTGAATCAGTCGGCTGCATTATTACTTACAAATGTTGGCAAAGCAAAAAGCTTAAAAATTGACCCAGCTAAATGGGTATTTCTTCACGGTTATGCCGAAGCTTTTGACGAACCTGTGTACCTTCGTCCGAATATTGGTCGGTCTGTTGCAATGGCTAAAGTGATTCAAGAAACCCTAAAAATAGCAGGTGCGTCTGTAGCTGACATCGACCATTTTGACATTTACAGCTGCTTTCCCTGTGCGGTAAGCAGTGCGTGTGAAGTCCTAAATTTACCTACTGATGGCAGCGTGTCATTAACCCAGACGGGTGGTTTACCATTTTTCGGTGGCCCAGGGAACAACTACAGCATGCACGGAATTGCCGAAATGGTAAATACTCTGCGCCGCGAGTCTGAAGACTATGGATTAGTGACGACTAATGGCGGTATGATGTCGAAACACGCTGCAGGTGTATTTTCTTGTCAACCTCATGGTATTTCGGGTAAAAAAATCGACTGGTCGACGCTGGTTTTAAGCCGTTTCACAGCTGAAGACTTTCCTCGTTGTTCACCGGCTGCGGCTCCTCAAAAAGGTCATGTCATTAGCTACACAGTCATCTATGCACGTAATGTAGCAAATCAATGTATTGTGATCGCAGAAAATGAAACTGGCGAACGTTTTGTGGCTCAAAGCAACGAAGCTGATGTTATTATTGCAGCGCAAAATTTGCCACCTTTTGGCCGTAATATCTCAGTCATTAAAAATAATAATAAAAAAGAAAATCATTTTGTATTTTGTGATTAAACACAATCATTTTGAACCTAGCATAAAAGGGGCTAGTTAAATGCTGCAGATATAGTTTGCCTGATGTGTTTATGTAGTTGGTTCAATGATTATTAACTCAACAAAATCAGAGTCTATTGAGATGTTTATGGACTTGTTTTATGCTTTACAAAATAAAATAAAATAAAATAAAATAAAATAAAATAAAATAAAATAAAATAAAATAAAATAAGGAAATGGTATGTCTGAAACTAAACACCAAACAACATTCCTAGATAACTTTTACCATTGGGAAGCTACCCAAGCAGACAATGTGTTTTTAAAACAACCTCAAAATGATGATTGGATTGACTATAGTTGGGGGGAAGTGGGCAATCAAGTTCGCAGAATTGCAACGGCTCTTAAGGCCTTGGATCTCCCTAAGCAAAGTAATATTGGTATCGTCTCCAAAAACTGTGCTCACTGGATTATCAATGACCTCGCGATTATGATGGCAGGCCATGTTTCTGTTCCTTTTTATCCAACGCTCACCAACGAAAAGCTGAACGAAGTGCTCGTACAAAGCGAATGCAAAGTGGTGTTTGTAGGTAAGCTAGATGAATGGACTGAAATGAGTCAGGGGGTGCCTGAGGGAATTATCTGCATTTCTTATCCGCAATACCCCAATCAAGCGCCTATAGAGGGAATGATAAAATGGGCGGACTTATTAGAGCAGCATCAGCCACTTACTCAAAACCATGTCCCTGAGGCAGAAGACTTGGCGACCATTATTTATACCTCGGGAACGACGGGATCACCAAAGGGCGTAATGTTTACGTATGAGCGTTTGGGGCATGGGAAAACCATGTCACGTGATATATTCTTGCTCAATAATACCGCTAACAGACACTTTTCGTACTTACCGCTTTGCCATATCGCTGAGAGAAATGTTGTCGAAAGTGGGGCTCTTGAGGGGGGAGGCTGTATTTATTTTTCTGAATCATTACAGACCTTTGCTAAAAACTTACAGCAAGCACAGCCTACGCACTTTATAGCTGTACCTCGTATTTGGACTAAGTTTCGTTTAGGTGTTTTGAGTAAAATGCCACAAAAGAAGTTAGATTTATTATTAAAAATTCCCATTGTTAACAACATTATTAGAAACAAAATAAAGACTAGTCTGGGTTTAGGTAAAGCTAAAGTCATCTTAACGGGGGCCGCTCCCATGCCTTCCTCACTGATTGAATGGTTTGCTAAGCTTGGGCTTACCATTCAAGAGGTATATGGCATGACGGAAAACCTAGGGGCTTGTACGTACATGCCCAAAGACAACATCAAGAAAAATTCAGTCGGAAAGCCATACCCGTCTGCAGTCATCAAGATCGCTCCAGAAAGTGGAGAGGTGCTTATGCAGGCCCCATGGTTGATGAATGGCTACTATAAGCACCCTAAGCAAACTGCAGAAACAATTAAGGATGGATGGCTACATACAGGAGATATGGGCGAACTAGATGATGAAGGGTTCTTGAAAATCACCGGACGTGTAAAAGATACCTTCAAAACCGCCAAAGGTGAATTTGTAGTACCCGCGCCCCTTGAGTATGCCTTTGCTATGAATAACCACGTAGAGCAGGTATGTATTTTAGGAAGAGGATTGGCACAGCCTATCGCTTTAGTTGTGCTGTCTGAGATAGGGCAAGCTGCTGACAAAGAAAGCATCCGCACAGGATTGCAAACAAACATGAAACAACTTAACGCTAAGGCGCTTAAGCACGAGTATATTAACAGCATCATCATAGTTAAAGAGGCTTGGACTGTGGAAAATGCCTTTATGACACCGACGCTCAAGATCAAGAGAAATGTGATAGAGCAGGTCTATGAAGAGCAACTACATGTTTGGTATGACCACCCAGATAGCATTGTTTGGGAGTCATAAAAAGAAATTATTAGCAACGTGACTGCGCGATCTGATCGCGCGGCAATAGGAAGATAGATATGACAATGAAGCTTTGGCATTGCCATGGCGCACGCTCTTTGCGTCCTCTTTGGGCAATGGAAGAAATGCAAATACCCTATGAGGTGGAGATGCTACCGTTCCCGCCGCGTTTTTTTAAAAAGGAATTCTTAGCTATAAATCCGTTAGGAACCGTTCCTTTTTTTCAAGACGACAAAACCACTATGACGGAGTCGAGTGGCATCTGCCATTATCTGGTTGAAAAGTATAATCAGCATGATTTTGGCCTTAAGTCAGAGCATGCTGAATACGGCGACTATCTGAATTGGCTGTATCATAGCGATGCTACGCTGACATTCCCGCAAACTATTGTGCTGCGTTATAGTCGATTAGAGCAAGGTGACCGCCGCTTGCCTCAGGCCGTAGATGATTATGCAGCCTGGTTTATTGCTCGTTTACGTCGCCTCGATGCGCATATTGAGTCTCGCGAATTTTTATGTGATGAGCGTTTTACTATTGCGGATATAGCAGTAGGATATGCATTGCATTTGGGACAATCTTTGGGGTTAGACAGTCGATACACCCCACAAGTCAAAGATTATTTGGCGAGGCTTCAGGCCCGTCCGGCCTTTGAAAAAACCTCAGCCATAGGCGCTGATCAAAGCGCATTCAAATAGGAGTTAGTCATGACAGAACGGATGCGTTAACACAAAATTAGAGTGTATTAGTGAAAATTAATGAAATTTCGATACTGATTGTATACTGTCAACAATGTATATCTGAATGTTTCAGAATTAATATTAGATCAGGTACATGAGAAATCACTAGCTTGGACAGGATAAAAGCCAATATAAATTTAACTCTTTGTTTTCAGTCTTCACTAGTCCAAATTCTGGGGTTAATTTTCACTCTTTCTCATTTAATATCGTAAAGAAAGGGAAAAAACCGCAGCTTGAATTGCGGCATTATTAAAAATCTAGCATATTAATCTATGTCACAATCTACTTTACATTCACCATACAGATATAAACTGTGATGGGTGAGTTTCATATTATGACGTTCTGCTACTTCATCTTGACGTCTTTCGATAACGTCATCTTCAAACTCAATCACTTTTCCACACTTTAGACAAACCAGGTGATCGTGATGCTTTTTATGACTTATTTCAAAAACTGATTTTCCACCTTCAAAATGATGACGGTTTAAAATACCAGCATCGTCAAATTGATTGAGAACTCGGTAAACCGTAGCTAATCCGATATCTTCGTCATGGTCAATTAGTATTTTATAAACGTCTTCAGCACTGATATGTTGATTTTCAGGTAGCTGTAATATCTCTAGGATTTTTAGGCGTGGAAGGGTGACTTTTAGTCCCGCTTTTTTTAATTCTTTATTTTTATCCATTATATTACTTTCATATAAAAGTGTAAGGTCATTATAGGGTACCTATTTGGATTTAAAAGTTATTTACTATTATCTAAATTAAAAGGAGCTTATGCTCCTTTTAATTTTTAACCCAATTCCGCTAAACAAAGTTCGTCATGAATTTGTTTACACCAGGCTTTGACTCGTTGCTCGGTAAGTTCAGGTTGACGGTCTTCATCAATTCCTAAACCTACAAAATGATTTTCATCGGCCATGCCTTTAGATGCTTCAAAGTCATAACTTTCTGATGGCCATTGGCCAACTAGAATAGCACCTTTAGCTTCAACAATATCTCTCACCATGCCCATTGCATCTAAGAAATATTCTGCATAATCTTCTTGATCACCACAGCCAAAAATAGCTACTAATTTATCTTCGAAATCAATTAACTCAAGTTCGGGAAAAAAATCATCCCAATCACACTGCGCTTCACCATAATACCAAGTCGGAATACCGAAAAGTAACAGGTCAAATTCAGCAATATCTTCTTTGCTGCTTTTTGCAATGTCTTTTACGTCTATTAGGTTTTTGCCTAATTCTTTTTGGATCATCTTAGCAATATGTTCAGTATTGCCAGTATCGCTGCCAAAAAATAGCCCCACACTTGCCATTATTTCGTATTCCTCAACTAAAATATAAATTCATTTTGGTTTAAATGAAAACTAAATTATTAACGATATTAGCCTTCGATAACCAATTGCATAACGCCTTTAAATATAAATCCTGCGGCACCTAAGAAAAGTACAAAATACACAACAACTTTACCAATAAGTGGTACGTCATTTTTCTTAAGTACATCATGAACAACGTAAGCCATAAGTAAAAAAAGGCCTATAATCGAAACGTCCAAACCTATTGCTTCAATTTGTTCGTAATGGTCAGTTAACATGTACTTTGGTCAACTCCTTTAAAAAACAGGCGCATATTAACATAGAGTCTATGCTATGAAAATTGTCCTGAGTCGCTGCATTCTTATTTTGTTAAAAATACCAAAATAATTTTTGCACATAATTCGGGTTTTTCAGCATGTAACCAGTGTCCAGTTCCACTTATCATCTTAAACTGACTATTAGAAAACAATTTGATAACAGCTCGCTTATGTTCTGGAAGCAAATAATCTGATTGCTCGCCTTTAATAAATAATACCGGGCCAACGAAGGGCTGCTCCGACTCAATAGCGCCTGATAATTTAGAATAATCAGTTTGTAACAATTCCAAATTAAAACGCCATTGCCAGATATCGTTTTCGTTATACAGACTTTTCAGTAAAAATTGTTTGGTAGAGCTGTCTTCAACGAATTCTGAAAGTGCTATTTCTGCTTCTTTACGGCTTGTGATATCTGCTAGTGGAACATTATTTAAGCCCTGAAACACATGTGAATGACGTGCATGATATTTAACAGGAGCAATGTCTAATACGACTAAGTGACTAATTAGTTCATGTTGATTCAGAGCAAGTCGCATAGCGACCTTACCACCTAACGAATGCCCAACTATGTTAAGCCTTTTAATGTTTAGACTAGCAACAAGTTCAGATATGAGTTCTGCATAATGTTCAAAACTAAATGTATGGGTGAATGCAGATTTACCATGATCAGGTAAATCTATTGATAACACCTGAAACGATCCAGTAAATTGTCTTCTTAGCGCTGATAAATTATCCAGGCTCCCAAATAAACCGTGAATTAGCATTATCCAAGGTTTATCTACAGAGTCTGAATGTATTTGGTAATTAACCGCGATCATAAAACACTTAATAATTCCTGACTAAATAAAGTGATAAAAGTGGGGTTTCCCCCACTAATTAAGATTACATATTAGGATAGTTTGGCCCGCCTGCACCTTCTGGGACAACCCAATTAATATTTTGGGTCGGGTCTTTGATATCACAAGTTTTACAATGTACGCAGTTTTGACCATTGATCTGAAGCTGTTTTTCACCTTGTTCAGATTCTATAATTTCATACACACCTGCAGGGCAGTATCGCTGAGCAGGCTCATCATATAAAGCCAAATTAACTGTAATTGGTACCGTGGTGTCTTTAAGTTTTAAGTGACAAGGCTGCTCTTCTTCATGATTAGTGTTTGATAAAAATACAGAAGATAATTTGTCAAAACTTAGAACACCATCGGGTTTAGGGTAATCAATTTTGACGCAATCTTGAGTCTTTTTAAGCTGCACATGGTCAGCGATATCATCTCTGAAAGTAAAGGGCAGATTACCCTTAAACCAGTTTTGTTCTAGGGTGTTAAAAGCTCCACCCATAAACGTACCAAATTTATGTAAAGCAGGGCCGAAATTACGTGATCTGAATAATTCATCATACAACCAAGAGTCTTTAAATTTCTGAGTGTAACTGGTTAAATCCTGCGAAGGAGATGCATCGACTTGGTTCAATACCTCCATAAGTGATTCAGCTGCTATTAGCCCAGACTTCATCGCAGTGTGATTGCCCTTGATTTTGGCAAAATTTAAGGTGCCTGCATCACAACCTACCAATAACCCTCCAGGAAAGGTCATCTTGGGTAAAGAATTAAAACCACCTTTAGCAAGAGCTCTTGCGCCATAAGACACACGTTTACCGCCTTCAAGATACTGTTTAAATACAGGGTGATGTTTGAGTCGCTGGAATTCATCAAATGGACTTAAATGTGTGTTGCTATAATTTAAGTCTAATATTAGTCCGACTAATACTTGATTGTTCTCTGCATGGTATAGATAAGAACCACCTGTAGCATCAGTGATAGGCCATCCGGCAGTATGCACGACTAAACCTTCTTGATGTTTGGCTGGATCAATATCCCAAATTTCTTTAAAACCAATACCGTAATGCTGCGGGGATTGTCCTTTGTCCAACTCAAATTTTTCAATCAGTTGTTTGCCTAAATGCCCACGGCAACCTTCAGCAAAAACAGTGTATTTAGCTTTGAGTTCCATTCCCGGCATAAACGAATCTTTAGGCTGACCTTCTTTATCTAGGCCCATATCGCCAGTGATTACACCACCAACACTTCCATCTTCGTTAAAAAGTACTTCTGAAGCTGCAAATCCAGGGAATATCTCGACACCTAGCGCTTCAGCTTGTTCGGCCAACCAGCGACACACATTACCCATACTCACAATATAATTGCCATCGTTGTGCATAGTTTTTGGTGTCATAAAACCAGGGATTTTAGTCCCTTTATTTTCATTGCTGAGCCAATAAATATCATCCCCAGCGACAGGAGTATTAAGGGGAGCCCCTTTTTCTTTCCAATCTGGAAATAACTCATCCAATGCACGTGTCTCAAACACTGCACCAGATAAAATGTGCGCCCCTACTTCGGAACCTTTTTCTACTACACATACCATTAATTCTTGGTTTTTTTCCTGGGCAATTTGCATCAACCGACACGCAGTTGACAGACCAGCAGGGCCAGCACCGACTATTACTACATCAAACTCCATCGATTCTCGTTCCACTTGTTTGTCCTCTTTTTAGTTTCAACTATTCATAAAAATGTATTTAACTATTCATAAAAAAAATACTTAGGAACCTTATTCATAAGCATATTATGGTCGGAAAATGTCTAATATTGAGCCAGATATTGCTTTTACCAAGATTATTATTAACTCTAATAAACACCCAGATTTGATTATATAGTAATTTGTAAATCACATGAAATATCTTTATTTAACAAAATGTTAATTAATATCTAAGTGTTAAATTAAGGTGATCCTAAACACAATGTATGGCATATACTATGACATATAATACCTGTTTAAAGCGTTGCTCATAAGTAATGACTGTAAATTGATATCTGTGTTGACGTAAACGTCAACACAAAGTAAATTGTCGTCAACCTGATTTGAGTCGATTGTTAACTTAAATTTTAAACTTTATACCTGTAAGTAGAGGTGAAAATGAAAATTCTTGTGCCAGTAAAACGCGCCATTGATTACAATGTAAAAGTCAGGGTCAAACCAGATAATAGCGCTGTAGATTTAACTAACGCTAAAATGTCAATTAATCCATTTTGTGAAATTGCTGTAGAAGAAGCTGTGCGTCTGAAAGAGAAAGGTGTAGCCACAGAGATAGTTGTAGTATCTATTGGCGATAAAAGTTGTCAAGAGCAGATCCGTACATCCCTTGCATTAGGAGCCGATCGTGGTATTCAAATTGATACGGATTTGACCCTTGATTCATTACAGATAGCTAAATTATTGCAAAAGGTGGTTGAACAAGAATCACCTGATTTAGTTATTTTAGGTAAGCAATCCATCGATTCTGATAATAACCAAACTGGTCAAATGCTAGCTGCATTAACAGGAATGCCTCAGGGTACGTTTGCTTCTGAAGTCTTAGTAGATTCGGGCAAAATAAAAGTCACTCGTGAAATTGATGGTGGTTTACAAACTATCGAATTGACTTTGCCAGCTGTTGTGACAACAGACTTAAGACTTAATGAACCTCGTTATGCTTCTTTGCCAAATATAATGAAAGCTAAGCGTAAACCTTTAGAGGTTAAATCTGCTGCTGATTTTGGTGTTGACCTAACATCAAGTGTTAAAGTTCTGAAAGTTGAGGCGCCTGCGCAACGTAAAGGCGGAATTATAGTGGCTGATGTTGCTGAATTAGTCGACAAATTAAGAAATGAAGCGAAGGTGATCTAATGGCGATTTTAGTATACGCAGAACATGACAACGAACAGCTAAAGACCGAAACGCACAAGCTTATGCATGCGGCATCACAAATCGGTGGCGAAATACATTTATTAGTTGCTGGCTTTGAGTGCGAAGCTGTTGCAACACAAGCTGCTAAAATAGATGGCGTAAGTAAAGTGTTATTAGCTGACAGTGCTGAATATGCTCAACAAATGGCAGAAAACATTGCTGAATTAGTTGCCGAGTTAGGTAAAGATGCTAGCCATGTTTTGGCGGCCGCTACCACCACCGGCAAAAACTTTATGCCCAGAGTTGCAGCCTTGTTAGATGTCGCTCAGATTTCTGACATCATTAAAGTTGAAAGTGCCGACACATTTCTTCGTCCAATATATGCTGGCAATGCCATTGCGACTGTTCAATCGTCTGACAAAATCAAAGTGATTACGGTTAGAACTGCTGCATTTGATGCAGCAGGTGAAAATAATACCGCTCCGGTTGAAGTTTGCACAATAGTAAAGCCACTTGATAAATCAGCTTTCGTTTCTGCCGAATTAACGGAATCTGAAAGACCAGAATTAACTGCTGCAGATATTATTATTTCTGGTGGTCGTGGTATGCAAAACGGTGAAAACTTCAAATTACTAGATGGTATTGCCGACAAACTTGGTGCAGCCATGGGGGCCTCAAGAGCGGCTGTTGATGCTGGTTTTGTTCCAAACGATATGCAAGTAGGACAAACAGGTAAAATTGTTGCTCCAAACCTATACATTGCTGTGGGTATATCAGGCGCAATTCAACATTTAGCTGGTATGAAAGACTCGAAGGTGATTGTTGCTATCAATAAAGACGAAGAAGCACCAATTTTCCAAGTGGCCGATTATGGCTTAGTGGGTGATTTGTTCGATGTATTGCCAGAGCTTGAAGCTGCTTTATAAGAAATATTAACCATGTTTTGCTAAAGCCATGGCTGTTTAAGTCATGGCTTTTTTGTTTGGAACTTTTCAATTTCACCCTTTAGTCTCCTTGTTATACAACTACTCGAGGTATGTTGGTTCAATATAATCACGTTTGCTAAACGAATTATTTAACTATTCCCCATACTTTGCTTCCTGATACAAGAAGGTCAGGAATGTCTCATTTAACTTCTCCACTTCAACAAAATCTGGAGCGCTACCCACATCCATAAATGATGCTCTGTTTATCAAAGGATATGCAGTTTAAATTGAATGTTGATTAGATAGTAACGATCATCAAACGGCAGAGTCTAATGGATCAACTAAGTAACATAGATATTCATTGGGCGCTCAGCTTTTCG
>Ga0307492_10000537_pt1 | contig 15973 bp, 8 predicted proteins | sample SI3LmetaG_FD_202365 | JGI IMG/M metagenome (GOLD analysis project Ga0307492, IMG submission 202365) | Sea-ice brine microbial communities from Beaufort Sea near Barrow, Alaska, United States - SI3L | ecosystem: Environmental > Aquatic > Marine > Coastal | place: USA: Alaska | collected 2017-05-06 | reverse complement strand
CTTTTCGAGAACGGGCCTGTAGCTCAGTTGGTTAGAGCACTGGACTCATAATCCATTGGTCGAAGGTTCGAGTCCTTCCGGGCCCACCAACTAAATCAACATCTTGTGCGATCCTGCGCGTGTCGCCAGCCCTGTCAGCTTGCTCATGTAGGAGCTGTGAAGGAATTTGCTGCAAACCACACCTTTAGATTCGACTCAACACCCCCCCACTGGCAGGCGAAAGCAACTCAGAAGATTTGGGCAATAGCCTGGAACCCAAAGAGTTTCGGCCACGTTGTTCTGAACAGACAGTCTGGCTCGACAGCATTGGCAGATAACGCATTCTCGACCATCAGTAGAAACCCAAAGCAGCGTATCTATTGACACAAGCGCGACTCTGGCGAGTAACGGCTACTAGGGCCCGGCACCTGTTGAGCATTTGCATTATGACAATGTCGGCAGGATTGATTTGTGAGCTATCGGCCTTGAAGCATCTGGGCGCTCAGCCATCCTTGGTGGCCGTTACATCTTATTGGCATGCCTGCTTCAGCGCACCCGTTTCAACAGGCAGCACGGCTAGCTGATACTTTTCGAGCAAGAACTCCCACCGCTTGGCGTACCCACATTGATCAATCGACGGCATCCACTGATCTTGCCCCTTGGCTCCCTTGCTCCTGTTTGCCGAGGAAGAGGTTGAGTGGCAATTCCTGCGCACAAAAATCCTCGTAGATATCCGCAGTGACGCGAAACGCATGGTAATAACCCTGAACGTTAGCGGGCCTCCGGCATGAGGCGATCGCTCAGATAGCTCATCCGGCTGAGTTCGGCCACTTTAGGACCACCGACCTAAACTCCTGATTTGTGCGCGCTCAGTGCCCATGCAGGCGCGGTTCGTTAAATCCATCGCTGATTGAATTCATACAACGACATGATTACGACAAGCCCTATAATCATCTGAGCGATTCAACAAAGTTCACCGTCCTATTTCGTCAGGAGATCGACGGTAATAGTCCGACTCGGTCAGTCCGTAGACTTTTCCTCCATATTAATAACGGCGGCGCGCAAAGCGTCCACCCGATCTTCGTAGTAGGAGTCATCGGGTAAACAATGGTCAGCGTTAAGACCGCGCAGGTTCTTACGCACCTCGTCCCTCGTGCCGGTGACGTAAACCGTCGTATTTGAAAGTTTCGCGTCGCATGCAATAGTTTCGATCGCCCGCGCTGCGGAAACGTCAATAAACGATACGCGCGAGAAGTCTAAAATCATTGTATGCGCGTCCTTTGGTACCAAACTGCGTATGTGGTGACCTAGATCGGCGGCGGCACCGAAGCTCAGCGGGGCACCGAATTCAAAAAGCATGACTCGCCCTCCCATTTGGTCGATCAGCGTGCGCTCCTCTGATGTAACAACTCGCGAATCGCCGCCTTGCAACTCCGCGAGTTGCTCGTCAGCCAGCATTTTAATGAAAGCCAAAGCAGCAAGAACGACGCCGACCAGAACAGCGGTAATCAAGTCGACAAACACCGTCAGCCCGAGGACTAAGGCCATTAGCACAAGATCCCAACGCGGACCCTTGTGAGCGTGTTTGAGATAAGAAAAATCGATGATGTCGTAGCCAACTTTGATCAGAATCCCGGCTAGCACCGTATGCGGAATCTTCTCGGCGAGCGGGGCGAGACTGATCACGACCGCTAGTAATAGCAGTGCGTGGATCATGCCCGATAGCTTCGTCCTGCCGCCGGTTCTAATATTAACGACGGTGCGCATCGTGGCACCCGCACCAGGAATCGCGCCGAAAAAACCAGCCACCGTGTTACCGATACCCTGCCCGATCAGTTCGCGATTGGAATCGTGCCTGGTCCGCGACATATTGTCGGCAACAAGCGATGTCAGCAGGCTATCTATAGCGCCAAGTAAGGCGAGGACAAAAGCAGCTTCGAGAATGATCGCAAACGTTTCGTGGGAAACCGCGGGCAATATAAATTCCGGGAAACCGGTTGGAATATTACCCAGCACCGGTACTTCCGCTAGTACGAGACTAAGCAGCGTCCCTACCACCAGCGCTACCAGCCGGCCGGGGACGTACTTACTCCAACTTGGTGGCCATTTAAAGATCAAAACCAAGGTTACAACACCGAGCGCGAGTGCAGAAAGGTTCGGATCCATTATTGCGCCAGGAACCGCCTGTAGCGCTGGGATAGTGCCGCGATCCTCAGGCTCGTGGCCAAATATTCGAGCGAGTTGCAATGCGATTATGATGCACCCGATGCCACTCATAAATCCTGATATCACCGGGTATGGGGCGAGTCTGATGTACTGCCCGAATTTCAGAAACCCGAACAAAATTTGTAACAGACCGGCTAGAACTACTGCCGCGAATACTAAAGACAGATCGCCGTGCAACGATGCAAACACTCCGGCGAAGACAACTATCATTGGCCCAGTTGGCCCGGATACTTGAGGGGCCGTACCGCCAAACAATGAGGCGAAAAAACCAACAATGATTGCGCCCCATAATCCGGCGATAGGTCCCGCACCGGAAGCCTCGCCGAACGCCAGCGCAAGTGGCAAAGCGACAACCCCGGCCGTCACACCGCCGAAAATGTCACCACGTAAATTTGACGTATCAAAAAACTTCCTTCACTTGCTCCAGTTAGTCGTCGCAATCCGCAATTCAGTTTGGCCCTAAGTCGAGAGTCGCTCGATAGATTCAGCATAGCGTTCACTCACTGCGATAAACGTATCTTGTTCTTCGTCGTACGCATGAACTTCCCCCGTTGCAATATCGTAAACCCAGCCGTGTAACTGCAACTCGCCTAACGCTAGACTCGTGGCGACCGTAGGATGGGTCTTTAAATGTTGTAACTGCAACACAACATTCTGTTCCAATAGCATCATCATTTTTTCCGCATCAGTTTTCCCGTCTCCAAGCGCTGCTACGATGTCTAGCGCGGCCTTCGAGTAGCCCAGCCATTCCTTCATATGCGGTAAGGAGTCCAACGCGCCTTCTTGTACAGCCCCTTTCATTGCGCCACATTCAGTGTGGCCGCATACCACAATATGCGGCACCTTGAGGGCGCCAACGGCGAATTCGATCGAGGCCGTCATCGCACCGACATGTTTCGTATACGGGGGCACGATGTTACCGGCGTTACGGCAAATAAACAGTTCGCCAGGATCTGTTTGTGTGAGCACCTCGGTTTGGATTCGCGAGTCAGAGCACGTTATGAATAACGCTTCTGGCGATTGTCCGAGACTAAGTTTTTGAAACAGCGCCTGCATTTTTGGAAACACTTCCTTTTGGAAACGGACGACGCCGGCCGCAAAATGTGGCATAGATAATTCCTTGTATTCGTTGTGTTGAACTATGTAACTAGTCGCCCGACCACAACCGGCGCGCGCATTGATTTTCGATTTTGGAACGGCATTATCCCGGGCTCCAACGAACGCGATTCCCTCGACGATCCACTGCGCTATTTAGGGTTGGATGAGCTTGTACATGTGGTGGTTTCCATCACGTCTTTCTTCGACGATTCGGTGCGCGCGAAGTAGGCTGAGGTGCTGCGACACTCGCGAACCCGGCAAACTTAACGTTTCTGCCAGCGTGTTAACGTCCATTTCGCCGCGGTGCAATTCCTCGATAAGACGGATACGGTCTGCGTGCGCAGCAACCTTGAATACTTCAGCGAGTTCTTTGGTAATTACTACACGACTAGGCATAACTCACTTCCCGCTTCCTGTAGATTTAGCCCGTCGGCCAATCAGCAAACAACATAATTATCAAATTTGTTATCTGCATGTATTAGAAGATTCACATTGATATTGTATCTAGAAACTGCAAGATAGGAACAATTATTTTCCTTCCTTAGGTCGAGTTTGATTTGGGTGCTTCAAGGGTTACATCGTGAATGGTTCATTTGGCATTTTGAGCGCCATACTCTGGTCGCCCTTGCTTTGCGCCGTGTCCATTTGCTTACTGCCGAAGACGCAGATCAGGGCGATACAACGCATCGCGTTACTGGGTTCAAGCGTCAGCTTTGTGCTGGCCTGGCGCCTGCTGGGCAGTTTTGCTCCGGCTTCAGGGGGATTGCAGTTCGCCGAAATCGTCGAGTGGGTGCCTGAACTGGGAATGACTTACCGGTTGGCGTTAGACGGCTTGTCCCTGCCGATGGTGTTGCTGACGACTCTGATCACGCCCGCCTGTCTCATCGCCTCGCTCGGAATGAAGGAGCATATAAAGGCCTACTTCGCCTGGTTCATGCTGCTGGAATTCGCCGTGCTTGGCGTGTTCATGGCGCAGGACTGGTTCCTGTTCTACATGTTCTGGGAAATCACCTTGGTGCCGATGTTCTTTCTCATTGGCGTCTGGGGCGGCGAGCGTCGTGGTCCGGCCAGCCTGTCGTTCTTTCTCTATACGCTGGGCGGCTCGGTGTTCATGTTGCTCGCCATCATTGCCGCCTACGTTAATTCGCCGGGGCATTCCTTCGATTTCGCTGCGTTGATGCAGGCCAGTTCGGCCTGGAGCACGGAATTCCAGATTATGCTGTTCGCCGGCTTCCTGCTCGGTGTCGCGGTAAAGATTCCAGCCTTCCCGCTGCACGGCTGGCTGCCGCTGGCACACGTCGAGGCGCCAGTGCCGGTGTCTATGTTCCTCTCCGCCGTGCTCCTCAAGATGGGCGCTTACGGCTTGATTCGCGCTGGCGTGCTTTTGCCCGAAGGCATCGAATGGTTTGCACCGATCCTGTTCGTGATCGCTATGATCAATATCACTTACGGCTCTCTGATGTCCTGGCGGCAGACCGACCTGAAAGCCATGGTTGCGTTCTCCTCGGTGAGTCACATGGGCTTCGTGCTGTTGGGTGTTTCCGCTTTGACGGCGACTGGGTTTACCGGCGCGGTTATGCAGATGGTCACCCACGGCATCATCACCGCCGGTCTGTTCCTGCTAGTGGGTGTGATTTACGAGCGCGCCCATACCCGCGACCTCACCGAATTTAGCGGTCTGTCACGCAACATGCCTGTCTACGCGGTGTTCATGTCCCTGGCCCTGCTCGCATCGATGGGTTTACCGGGCCTTGCTGGTTTTATCAGCGAGTTCCACGCGCTGGTTGGGGCTTATGAACGCTTCGGTCTGTATTCGATTATCGCCAGCGTCGGGATTCTGGTGACCGCGGCTTACACCTTCCGCACCATCGGACGACTGTTCACGGGTACTTTCAATCCGAAATGGGAACATCTCAAGGATATGAATGCTCGCGAGATGATCCCGGCAACCGTACTTGCCGTGCTCACGGTCGCCATTGGCATCTTCCCCGGCCCTCTGCTTGATCTGATGAAGGCCACGCTGAGCGTTTCCGCAGAGGCTTTCCCATTACCATGACCGATCAATTCAGTCCCACGCCAGCCGCCGTTGAACATGATGGCGCCGCAAAACTTGCGGCGCATCCCGGTTCGAACGTTACCAATGAAATGCGTGAGCAGTTCAAGCATCACCTCGAACACTATTGCCACATGCTCCCGGAACAAGGTCCGATGAGTATTACTTTTGTCCACAACAACACTTTATTCGGCTTGCAGAACCTGCATTTCGAGGACGCCATCGAGCGCGCCGAGTCGTTCCTGGGTGCGCAAGGCTATGAGTCCAACGCGATGAGCCGCGAACGCTACATGGCTGGCCGCATCACCGATCGCGATCTCGACTGGGCCTTGTCACGCCGCAAGAATCTCGATCAGACCAGAGTTGTCGCAAGCATCGATGGCCGAGAGGTCGAGGCGGGCGAGATTTTTCGCGCGCATATGATTCGCGGCATCGACGCCTTGAGCCAGACGCAGATGCGCTACGCGGCGGAGGTGGAAGGCGCGACGCGCAAGCTGCATGGCGATCTACCCGAAGCGACGCGAGCGGGTTTGATGGAAAAGGGCAAGGCCGAGTTGGCCGCGTCAATTGCGCGTGTGGGTGTTGATTGGACGCTGTCAGATTGGCTGCAACAACATCTACGCCTGGATTTTCCGGGTCACGCGCTTAACCAAGTGCGTTTGGGCCTGGCCCAGGGCATTCAGCTCGACGAGGCGACAGACGTTCTGTTGCGCAGTCTGGAAATTCCAGCCGATCGCCGAGCGGGTTACCTGGTTTGCGTCGATAAGAAACTAGCCGCTGTGGTCGGCGCGCCGTCGCAACTTGAGCAGGCTCGCCGATTGTGGATTAGCGCGGAACTCGATGGCACCGCCAACGTCTTGCGCCGCGAAACCAACATCGGCGGCGGCTACGCTCAAATAGCCAGCTACTTTGAACACAACATCGAAGAATATGTCGCCACTGCATTGTGGGGTGCGGCGCTGGGACTGCTCTCCTTGACCGATCCATTTTCAAGCACCGACGCACAATCACTCGATGCCCATGACCACCAAGCGAGCATGGTCGAAGCGTTGGCGGACCAAAGCCGCAGCATGGAGCGCTGGGGCGGACCCGCAATTGGGCTCAGCCCGAACGAGCGCGCCGACATTTCTTGCTTGGTGGGCGTGGAGTTGGAGAGGCTGGGAACGGGAACAGCAGCCGAGGCGGTAGGTGCGATTGATCTCGCTCACTTATGCTGGACGGTATTGCATGATTTGGGCGACGACCAAATCATGCGTCACGGCTTTGACGCCTTGGAGGCGTTGGTCTCGATGCGCGCTGAGCCGGTGGAAACCGAACTCGCATTGCTCGAAAAGTTGCGCGCCAGCGATCCACGCCTGGCTATGAATGGCCAGGCCGAACAATCTCTGCGGCAGGACATCGCCGCGCTCGGCGCGGGTTCGACGCACGCCGATTTGTTGCAGGCACTGACGGGTGACAATGTCATCGAGCGTGTTAACCAATACATGATCAGAGTCTGCACGGCCTTCTTCGACGAAGGTCTTGCGGCGTGGCATTTGCCCGGGCGCGCGTTGGGGTTTTATGAATCATGGCGCAACCTGGTGTTGAGCGACAGCAGCTTCGATATCGATGGCGTCACCGACTGGAAACAGACTGTGCAACACATGCCCACCTTGGCGGTGGACCAGGTGATACAGCAACTGCAACAACTCGGTATCGCCGAAGAGCAGTGGGCGGGTTACTGCGCGCCGTTGCTTGCGGAATTGAAAGGTTGGGCGGGCATGACTTATTGGCGGCAAACGAACCCGGCCTATCCCCAGCAGGTGTCGCGGCCGATCGACATCATGCAATATCTGGCCGTGCGTTTGTTCTGCCAGTCGCTGCTGGTCAATCGAGGTTTCCATCTGCATTGGCAAATAAATCCTGGCGTCGCCGACGTCAAACAATATTTCGCTGCGCATCTGCACGAGTATTTCGTGCGTCACGAGCTCCATGCCGGCGAGTTGCCTGACTACCTGGCCGAGCGTGCGCGCCGGCTCGCCGATGACACTACAGCGACAAGCGCGCACGAGGATGATCGGTGGGCGGCGCTTGCCGATCAGGTGTGGGTGTATCGTGATAGCCAAAAAGAAGCGCGCCGCGCAGCCGACGAAGGCTGGCGGTTGTATAAGTTAAGCCAGTGTCTGGGTCTGAGTGCGGCCGACCTGGGCGAGTGCAGCGAGGCTGATGTCCGCTCCCTATTTGCAGCCCTGGAAGAATTTCCGCCCAAAAAACACCGCGCGGTTTGGTTGGTTGCCTTTGAGTACCACTACCGCACCGAGATTCTCAACCCGATCCGGCAGAACGTCGCGCGCACCAAATGGCGCACGCGCGATCACCGGCCGAAGGCGCAGGTGATCCTGTGCATCGACGAGCGTGAGGAGAATTTGCATCGCGCAATCAGCGAGCTCGAACCAGAAATTGAAACCATCGGCGCCGCCGGCTTCATGGGTGTGATACACGACCACCAGGGCGTTGACTCGCATTACACCTTCCCCTTGTGCCCGGCGGTACGCACACCGGCGCATCGCACCTTCGAGGTGCCGCGCGACCATGAGCTCGAAAGCACCTATCCCGTGCATCAACGCCGCTCACGGTTGCTCGAAGCCCTACGCGATGGTCTGTGGGAAATCGAGCACAACGTTGTTGGTTCGTTTTTCATGATCAACCTGCTGGGTGTTCTGCATGCCATTCCGCTGATCGGTCGGTTGTTCTTCCCGCGCACTTGGGCGTCCGCGGCCCACGCCGCGCGCTCGGCATTTGTGCCGGCAGTGCAAACCCGTCTAACGGTTACGCGGGTCAGTGAAGCGGAGGCGAATACGCATCATCTGCCGCTTGAAGGCAAGCCGATCGGCTTCACCCTCGAAGAGCAGGTCAATATGATGGAGACCTTTCTGCGCGGTATCGGGTTGACGCGTAACTTCGCGCCTATTGTGTTTACCGCCGCGCACGGCTCGAATAGCGCGAATAACCCGCACGAGAACGCGCATGACTGCGGCGCGTGCAGCGGCAAGCGCGGTGCACCCAACGCGCGCGCGCAAGCCGTTATGTGCAACAACCCGCAGGTGCGCGCCGGGCTGCGTGAGCGGGGCATCGACATCACCGACGACACTTGGTTTGTGGGTGCAGAGCACAACACCGCCTCTTCGCTGATCTCAGTGTGCGACGCGCAAGACATTCCCGCACATCTGCATGAGCGCTTTGACTACGCGTACAAGACGTTTGTGCAGGCTGCGAAACTAGCCGCGCGCGAGCGCTGCCGCCGGTTCGCATCCGCGCCCAAGGACGCCTCGCCAGATGTCTCGCTCAAACACGTGCTGGGCCGTTCACTCGATCTTTCTCAGGTGCGTCCGGAGTGGGGTCATTGCACCAATGCCTTCGCGGTGGTGGGGCGACGCTCGGTGTGTGAAAGTATTTTTCTCGACCGTCGCGGTTTCAATATCTCCTACGATCCGACGGAAGACCCGGACGGCACGATTCTCGAACGTACTCTGCTCGCGGTTGGCCCGGTGGGCGCCGGTATTAACCTGGAGTATTACTTCTCCACCGTCGATCCTAAGAGTTTCGGCTGCGATACCAAGGTGCCCCATAACGTCACCGGCCTGTTCGGGGTCATGGAAGGCGCGGCGAGCGATCTGCGGACCGGTTTGCCCGCGCAGATGACTGAATTGCACGAGGCCATGCGCTTGCAACTCATCGTCGAGACCACAACGGAAATTGCCGGCGCAATCTACGGCCGGCAACCCGCGTTGCAGGAGCTGCTCGACGGCGAATGGGTTCTGCTTACCTTGGTCGACCCAGATACCGGCGAGTGCAACACCTTCGTACCGGGGGTGGGTTTTGAGAAGCGCGAAGAACCGCTGACCCCGGTGCCTGAGTTCAGCGATTCCTTCGAGTACTACAAAGGAAAGTACGAATGCTTCCTGCCGCCGGCGTTCATCAAACCCGCCGTCGGGTCCTGGCTGCAATAACCAAGGAGACGCACAATGTCATTCGAAACAGTCGTTATCCTCATCGTTGCTCTGCCGCTGCTCGCGGCGCTAGCCAACGGCGCGCACCTGATCGCCGGCGAAACGTTCTGGGGTTGGCGCACGACGCAGCGTATTACCTGCGGCGCCGCGCTGCTCTCGTTCATTGGCAGCATCTGGGTATTTGCTCAGATCATAGCCAACCCCGCGCCACGGGAAGTCATCGCCTACGAGTGGATGTTCTCTGGCGATCTGGCAGTGAACGTCGCCTTTCTGATCGACCCGCTTTCAGCCCTCATGATGCTGCTGGTTACCGGGTTCAGCTTCATGATCGCGATGTTCTCGCGCAACTACCTGCACCGCGATTTTAGCTTTACGCGCTACTTCACGGTCTTGGCGTTGTTTGTGTTCGCCATGCTGGTGCTGGTAATGGCCAACAACTTCGTCGTGTTGTTCCTTGGCTGGGAATCGGCCGGGCTGTGTTCCTACCTGCTGATCGGACATTACTACGACCGCGTGGCCGCAGCGCGCGCCGGCACCCAGGCTTTTGTCATGAACCGGGTCGGCGACGCCGGTTTTCTGATGGGCATATTCCTGATCTTCCAGAACTTCGGTTCGGTTGAATACGCCACGGTATTTGCCAACGCGGCGAGTCTGGATCGCGGCGCAGCAAACGCAATTTGTCTGTGCCTGTTACTCGGCGCCATCGGCAAATCGGCGCAGTTTCCGCTGGGCACTTGGCTGGCTAAAGCGATGGAAGGGCCGACGCCTTCTTCCGCGCTGTCATATGCGGCGACTATGGTGACTGCGGGTGTTTATTTACTGGCCCGTGCGCATTCACTTTACGATCAGGCGCCGGAAGCGATGGCGGTGGTGACCATCGTCGGGGCGCTCACTGCCGTTTATGGCGCAACCGTGGGCCTCGCGCTGACCGACATCAAGGGCATTCTGGCGATCTCGAGCACGACCCAGCTCGGCCTGATGTTTGTCGCCTGTGGTCTGGGTGCCTACCCGGTGGCAATTTTCCACCTCGTGACGCACGCGTTGTTCAAGACTTATCTGTTCCTTACCGCGCCTTCGATACTGCATCATTTTCATGTCTTCCCCGAGCCCGATGCGGCCGATGCGAAGAACTCGCCGGTGCCGGTTGCCTATTGGATTGTGCTGGTAGTCTCGGTGGGCATCGCCGCGTATCCCTTTGCCCTGGCCTGGTCCGATGGCCATGCGGCGGGCGGTCTTGCGGCGTCTTATTACGTGTTGATGGCGGCAGGCTGCATGGCCTTGTTTGTCGCCTTGTATTTCGTGCTAACGATTCTGCAACGCATCTTCAGCCACGGTCCTAGTGCGCAGACGTCTGCGCCTTTTGTTGTTTCGGTGATCGGCCTCGCTCTTGCGATCGCTGCGGGAGTTTGGCTGGGCATCCTGCCCGGCGGCATGCCCGGCACCTGGTTCGCGGACTATCTAGCCCCGATTGTGACATTGAGTCCAACGGTGGCTAGCCAGTCAATATTGAGCTACGCCGTGGTTGCTGCGCTCGGACTGCTGTTCCTGTGTGCATGGACAACGGCGAATTACACGGACCGTTTCAAACCCGAGGTGCCAGGAACCGCGCTGCTCAAGGCTCGCGGTCTTTACAATCTAGCACTGCACCGATTTTACCTCGATGAGTGTTATCGCACCTACGTGGTGGGGACGACCATGCGGCTCGGCAAACTCTTCGACCGCTTTGACACCCAGATTATTGATCGCATCGTCGGCGCACCGGTTCCTGCGGATCGCAACCAAAGCGCCGCCACGACGTGGGAGTCGTACTATCTTGCCGCGCGTGCATCTCGTGTTGCCGGCGCGCTCGGGGTCGTTGCGCCGGACGAAGGCGCTCCTGCTCTTGTCGGCACCGTTCCGGGGCACAGTGGTGGCATGCTCAACTGGCTGACCCGCGTGAGCGCGAGCCATCAAGGCCGCGAGGAGAGCGGAGTAGCGGCAACCGGGCCTGGCATGGACGGCCGCGGCCTGGCTGCGCCCGCCTCGCCGGTGTTCGAGAAGGACAGCCTGTCCGGCGCCGCCGGTGTGATTGGCGCACTGACCGATGTTGGCGCATCGGTGTCCGGCTGGGTTGAACTAAATGTGTTTGATTTCGGCGTTACAGACGGCGTACTGCAAGGCACCGGCGTCTTGGGCACAATGTTCAACAAGATTGAGGAAACCATCGCCCGGCCGTTTGTCTCCAGCATCATTTTTGCCACCGCGATTCTGGCGTCGTTGTGGGGAGCGATGCCGTGACGCTCACTGAGATACCCGCGCTACTACAGATTGGTTTTCCGGTTCTGAGCGTCCTGATATTCCTCCCGCTGGGGGTCGCATTGCTGTTGCGTTTTATCCGCGATAGCGAGACTGCCTACACCGTCGCGCTTGGTGTCAGTATCGCCGAGCTCGCGCTTGCCCTGCTGGTCTGGCTGCTTTTTACGCCGAACGTTTCCGATATGCAGTTTGTCGAGCATTTGCCCTTGATACCGGCGCTTGGTTTCAGCTACCACCTCGGCGTGGACGGCATCAGTGTGTTATTCCTGCCGGCCACCGCACTGCTCGGTGTGCTGGCGGTGATGTATGCCGAAACCAACTCGCGCGAAGATACCAGTGGTTACCTCTCGGCGATGCTGATGTTCGAAGGCATCATGATCGGGGCGTTCGTTGCACTCGATTTGCTGATGTTCTGGTTCTGGTTTGTAGCCGAGTTGTACCCAAGCTGGCTGCTCATTACACGGTGGGGCACGGGTGAGAAACGCTTCGAAGCCGCGCGCGCGTACGTCACCATGATGCTCGCCGGTTCTGGGGCGATGCTGATCGGCATGATCATGCTGGCCATCAGCTATGCCAGTGTGACCGGCGGCGGTGTGACTTTCGATTACGTGAAACTCCTTGGCGCGGAAATTCCGGGGCCGGCTCAGGCTACGATGTTTTTTCTGATCTGCATCGGCCTTGCCGTCAAGGCGCCGATCTTTCCCTTGCACACCTGGATGCCCAAGGTGCTGGAGCAGGGCCCAATTGTCGGCATGAGCGTCTTTCTGGTCGGCATCAAATTGGGCACTTACGGACTTCTGCGCTTTGCTATTCCCCTGTTCCCGCAGGCCGCGGCAGAATGGTTCTGGTTGTTGGCCATGCTCGGCGTGATTGGCATGGTCTACGGCGCGCTCATCGCACTGATCCAGACGAATCTGCGCCGGCTGCTCGCCTTCGCCAGCCTGAGCCACGTGGGCGTTGTGATGCTCGGCCTCTTTTCGCTCAATTTCGAGGGCTTCCAGGGCGGATTGATGCAGATGCTCAACCTGGGCATCACCGGCGCCGGCCTTTTCTTTCTAGCGGGTTTCCTGTTCCGGCGTGTCGGCCAACCTGATCTGCGCAGCATGGGTGGCGTCCAGGAATTCGCACCCTACCTCGCGATGGCTTTCCTGGTCATCGGCCTGGCCGGCATCGGCATGCCCGGCACCAGCGGCTTTAATGGCGAGCACCTGATCATGCTCGGCGCCTACAAGGTCAGTCCGTGGATGGCCGGCGCCGCGGGTCTTGGCACCATGCTCTCGGCAAGTTATTTCCTGCGCTATTACCAACAAGCCTTTCTCGGCAGGGCGCGTGACGCCAAAGGGCCTGTTGCCGGCGATCTCGGCAAGCGTGAACTCGGAATCGCCGGCGCCTTGATCGCGTTCGTTATCGTCATCGGCCTGTACCCCACGCCGTTCTTGAACACCATGAACGGATCGCTGCGCGCGATCGAAGCACACGTGGGCAAGGCGGCCACACATGCCGAGTCCAAGCCCGTTACTGCGCCGGAAAGTGTGGTTGTCCACGCCGCTGCAGAGGAGCAATAGGAAATGAAAGAAATATTGGCCGCCGACCAGATCGGCTTTCCGCTGCTCAGCGCACTCGTGGTGTTACCGATCGCGATTGCGATCCTGCTGCAAGGTCTGCGCAGCGAAAGCGCACAACGCCAAGTAGCTCTCGTCGGGGCGCTCCTGGAGCTCGCGTTGGCGGTGTTCATCGTCATCGAGTTCGTGCCCGGCACGGCCGATATTCAGTTCGCCGAGCGCATGGCCTGGATGCCCGGTCTGGGCGCGTCGCTGCACTTCGGCGTGGATGGCATCAGCGTCCTGTTTCTGCCGCTAACCGCGCTCGTAATTCTTATGACTCTGATCTGTTCGCCGCCCGCGGGCGGGCGTAGTGGCAGCCGTTTCTACTTGACTTGCATCATGTTGTTTGAAGCCATCAACATGGGCATATTTGTTTCGCTCGATCTGGTTTCCTTCTTTGTCTTCTGGGAGCTAGCGCTGATTCCGTCCTACTTCCTCATCCGACTCTGGGGGTTGGGGCCGCAGCGTCAATACGCCGCTATGAAGTATGTCATGTACATGCTGGTCGGCTCGGCGCCGCTGCTAATCGCAATCATCATGCTCAACCTCAATTACAACGATGCCGTCGAGGCCGGTAGCGCGGTCGCGGGTCAGGGCTTCGACTTGCTGAGCTTAATGCACGTGCCGGTCAATCCCGAGACGCAGACCATGCTGTTTTTCCTGATGATCGCCGCGTTCGCGGTCAAGGGTCCGGTACCGCCATTCCATACCTGGATGCCAACCGTGCTCATGGAAGGTCCGATTGGAATGGCGATTGTCCTCGTCGGTATTAAACTCGGCGTCTACGGCATGTTGCGCTTTGTCATCCCGATCATGCCCGAGGCGAGTTACGAGTGGTACGGTCTGATGACCTGGCTGGGCGCAGCGAGTGTGCTCTATGGCGGTGCCATCGCGCTGGTGCAATCCAATCTTCGCCGTCTGCTGGCTTTTGCCAGCGTCAGCCACGTTGGCTTGATCGTGCTCGGTTTGTTCTCGCTGAACATGCAGAGCATGCAGGGCAGTCTCATCCTGATGCTACATGTCGGTCTCACGGCAACCGCGATGATGTTTCTGGTGGGCGCACTTATGTGGCGCACTGGGTCAAGTGAATTGTCCGCGTTCGGCGGGATCGCCCGTCAGGCGCCGCGTCTAGCGGTCGCGTTCTTCGTGTTGGGCATTGCCTCTATCGGCATGCCCGGTACCAGTGGCTTCCTCGGCGAGTTCATGGTGCTCCTCGGCTCTTCGTTACGCGACTGGCGGCTCGCCGCGGTGGCCGTGCTCGGTGTGATCCTGAGCGCAGGCTATTTTCTCTGGTACTACGAGCGCGCCTTCTTCGGCCCGCTGGGCAGAAATGTTGCCACAATGAGCGACCTCATGCCGCGCGAATTCGCGGTGGCCGGTATCATGATCGCGTTGGTATTTTGGGCCGGCGTCTACCCCGCGCCGTTTCTGAATATCACCGGCGGTTCGGTGAACGCATTGGTGGAACATGTCGAACGAAGAACCGGTGGAACGCAGCAGGCGCGGACCGTCGAAGTCCGTAGCCGCCCACGCTTTGAATTCGCCATGTCCCTCGATAAATAATTTGGGCGTGCCAGTTCGTAGGGTGTCCTATGTCTGCACCTTCTCCGCCATAAACAAATACGGATGCTTGCCGTAGTCTCGCTGAAGTCATAATAGAGCACGTATCCCAACGCCTCCAATTGGGTGCGTTGAATCAATGCCGCCTTTCAATCGGTTAACGTTTAACTGGCTATGTTTCAGGTCACCCTGGTCCCAGCGACGTGTGATTCATTGGCTGACTCGAAAGCCATATCGGTAGGCTAAAATTATTACAGGAGATGCTACAACAGCTAACAGGGTTACACCTATTGAGGGGATAGTGGCGGCATAACGCCGAAACAACGACTGGCCATAGCGGCCTAACCGCTACTTTTAACTCCGATTAGTAATGGGGGGATTACCGACTAATGACAACGATGACAACGAATTGCAGAACTTTACAAATTACCTTTTCCGCGAACCCCATTAATGATTTGGCGGGAATGTGACGAGGAGGGTGTAATACTGAACCGGGCTCGACCTGCTCATGCTGCGATATGTAGGGTTCGCGGTGACAGTGGTATTGCTCGGTCTTGCGGTTGGTGTGCCCGCCAGAACTGTCCAGACCGCCGCCGTGGACGAGTGCTGTAGGGCTCTGCAGCAACATAATTAGTAGAGTGGCGTGGATAGTTGTGTGAAAGGAGAGGTAGAATTTCGACATTTGCCTAGCTGTAGGCGGGAAGCCTCCTGTCGAGCACCTTTAATATCCCACGAATCAGTGCCCCCTATCGACCACCTGGCATTTTTATCATTCAGTCGGTACTCGAAAATAAACGTCTTCGCGCCGTTCGCAGTAATGCGGACACCGAGACAACGGGGGCCGTCATCCCAATACAACTGCTGCTGCTTTGAGGCTGGGCAAATCGCCTGTCTAAGACGCTCAGGGGTGAAATGAAATCGAGTATTGCCTAACTCTCGTGTAGGGGCCGTGTAGGAAACCTCTGCCAATTAAGTTCATGTAGTAGCCGTGTAGGAATTTCCGACTAATGATAACGAATTGGCAATGGTCTATTTATATTCTTTTATTACAATAACCTGGCTAATTTTATAGTTATCGACGATGCAGATTAACGTCAATAAATGCGACCGCTAAAAGGACTCATAATCCATAGGTCGAAGGTTCGAGTCCTTCCGGGCCCACCAATAAA
>Ga0307492_10000536_pt1 | contig 15986 bp, 15 predicted proteins | sample SI3LmetaG_FD_202365 | JGI IMG/M metagenome (GOLD analysis project Ga0307492, IMG submission 202365) | Sea-ice brine microbial communities from Beaufort Sea near Barrow, Alaska, United States - SI3L | ecosystem: Environmental > Aquatic > Marine > Coastal | place: USA: Alaska | collected 2017-05-06 | reverse complement strand
CTGCTGGATCAGGGGATTGATATCCCGGGCCAGATTGGACTAGCGGGTTTTAACGATGTTGAGTTGCTGCAAGGTCTCCCCCGTAAGCTGGCCACGATGGATGCTTGTCGCCTTGAAATCGGGCGCGCCGCTGCGCAGATCATTCTGGACCGCAATGCAGAAGACACAGACGATGCCCCGATCCACAGAACACTGACCCCGACAATAAGTTATGGTGACACTTTACGCCGTGACCGTCGAGTTTGAGTTGACCGAATTTGCGCTAAACAATCGCGGAGCCAGACGGGTTTTCATGGATCGCCATCTTTTGATGGATACGCCCCAAGGAAGTGCTACGCCTGACGATATGCGTGATGTGATCCACAGTCTTGGATTTGTTCAGCTGGACAGTATCAATACGGTTGCACGTGCACATGATTTGATCTTGTTCACACGTAAGGCACGGTATCTCCCCAGGTCGCTTAAGACCTTGTACGAAAAGGACCGAGGCCTGTTTGAACATTGGACCCACGATGCCGCGGTCATTCCGATGGAGTTCTATCCCCATTGGCAAATGCGCCGTGATCGGGATGCTATCAAACTGCAAAAACAGTGGAAAAATTGGCGTCGTGATGGGTTCGAGGGTCAGCTTCAAGCGGTCATGGATCAGATACGTGAGCAGGGGCCGTTGTCCTCGTCCAATGTGGGTAAAGACGAAAAACGTGGGTCAGGCGGTTGGTGGGACTGGCATCCTTCAAAAACCGCACTTGAATATTTGTGGCGGACTGGTGCCTTGTGCGTCGTGGGGCGCGAGGGGTTTCAAAAACGGTATGACCTGACCGAACGGGTGCTGGAACAGCACATACATGCACCTGCGAATGCGCCTGACATCGAAGAAACAATTGATTGGTGCTGCAATGGTGCTTTGGATCGGTTGGGGTTTGCCACGCATACTGAAATCGCTGCCTTCTGGGCGCACATCTCACCAGCTGAAGCCAAGGTTTGGTGTTTAGATGCATTAGCGCGCGGCGAAATCATGCAAGTGCACATTGAAGGGGCGGATGGTGTTTTGAAACCTGCCTATGCACGACCAACATTACCAGATGAACCTGCAATAAATGCTGCGCCGACAAGTAGGCTGCGTGTGCTTAGCCCGTTTGATCCTGCGCTACGTGATCGTAAACGTGCGGCGCGTTTGTTTGGGTTTGAATATACTGTCGAGATGTTTGTGCCCGAACCCAAGCGGAAATATGGCTACTATGTCTTCCCGTTGCTGGAACGGGATCGGCTTGTTGGCCGTGTGGACATGAAAGCCTTTCGTGATCGTGACACCCTTCATGTTCGGGCTCTGTGGCCAGAGAAGGGTGTGCAGTGGACACCCGCGCGCACAAAGGCATTTGAGGCTGAATTACACAGGCTTACCGAATTGGCAGGTGTCAGCAAGGTGTCATTTGAGGATCAGTGGCTGCGACCCTGTGCCTGATGCGAACCAGTCGGCATAGGTATCGCGCATGATATTTTTTTGTACTTTTCCCATCGTATTTCGGGGCAGTTCATCGACAATAATGTAATCACGCGGATGTTTAAAACGTGCTACATCGCGTTTCATCAATGACTTGATGCTATCCACATCAGGGCCGTCGCCTGTGCGCACAAGAATGGCCAATGCTGCTTCCCCCATGTCTGCATGTGGCACGGAAATAATTGCGCTTTCAAGCACGCCAGTTTGGTCGTCCAAGATCATCTCGATTTCTTTAGGGTAAATGTTGAACCCACCAGAGATGATCAAATCTTTGCCGCGTCCAACGATTGTGACGTATCCGTCCTTATCCATTTGCGCTAAATCGCCAGTGATAAAGAAGCCGTCAGGACGCAATTCTTCTGCCGTTTTTTCAGGCATATTCCAGTAACCTTTGAATACATTGGCTCCGCGCACTTCGATCACCCCAATCTCTCCCTGAGGGACAGGTAGGCCGCTATCTGGATCGGTGATCTTGAGTTCAACGCCTGAAAGGGGGAACCCCACGCTGCCTGCCCGCCGTTCACCTTCATATGGATTGGAAGTGTTCATGTTGGTTTCAGTCATACCGTAGCGTTCTAGCACCTTATGCCCAGTGCGCCCCTCAAACAACGTATGGGTTTCAGACAGCATTGGGGCTGATCCGGAGATGAACAATCGCATGTGCCGCGTCAGGGTTGCGTCAAATTTCGGATGATCCAGCAGTCGGGTGTAAAACGTAGGAACGCCCATCATCGTGTTACATCTAGTCATGTGCGAGATCATTTGATCGACATCGAATTTTGGCAGGAACATCATCGCGCCACCAGCCAGCAAGGTGACATTCGTGGCAACAAATAGGCCATGCGTGTGAAAGATCGGCAAGGCATGAAGCAATGTATCACGTTCACTAAATTGCCAAAGTTGGGCCAAAGCTTGCGCGTTGGACAACAGGTTTTCTTGACTTAACATCGCACCTTTGGATCGTCCTGTTGTGCCAGACGTATAAAGGAAAGCGGCAAGGTCATCTTTGCTTCGTTCCGCGACTTTGAATTGCGGTGACATGGCCTTGGCCAAGTCCGCGAAACTGCCGTCACCGACTGATCCCAAGGTCAGAATACTGGTACCAGCAGCTTGGGCCGTTGGGGCCAGTGCTTCAAATTCTGAGGGGTCACACAGGAACAATCGCGCACCACTGTCTGTTAAAAAGTAGGATACTTCGGCAGGGGCGTAGGCTGTGTTTAAAGGAAGGAATATGACGCCGGTGATCGCGCAAGCAGCATAGACTGCCAAAGCCTCTGGCGATTTTTCGATCTGGACAGCCATACGATCGCCAGCTTCCAATCCCGCGTCGCGTATGGCGCTTGCAAACTTTGCGGCTGTGGTCAAAAAATCACCGTAACTTAGACGCTTTCCGTTTGGTAAAAACAGAAACGGCGCAGCTGACCCGATATGAGGCGCAAATAGTTTGTCAAAAAGTGGATTGGCCATAATAAAATCCTTCTGTTTGAAACGTTTCTAAACTGGTTAGTTAAGATTGGCCAAGCCTTGCTTGCGGCCCACAACACCTCGCCCTAGTCTGATGGCATTACATGGATGAAAAACTGCGCAATGACCGAACACGCCGACCCTTTGAATATATGGCCACAGGTCAAGACTGTGGGGCTGGCAGGCATTATTGTAACCTTTTCCGGGGTGTTGTCTGAATCCGCCAACCGTGCGGCAATTGCATTTCGTGCGGCCGTGGTTGCATTGGAGTGGTCCGAGGTCGAGGAAAGCAATTCCACACTTGTTTCAACATTTCTGAGGATCGACTTGTCGAGGCACCGACCCGAGCCAATAATCGAGCGATTGCAAGATTTGATTGCGCGCCAAGATTGGCTGTCCGCACCCTTGCCATCGGGTCGAACGCTTTGGCGTGTTCCAACATTGTTTGGCACAGATCGCGCACCACAATTGGCCGAAGCGGCTGAGTTGGCAGGGCGGTCAGTCGAGAATGCGATCACTGAATTATCAACAACCACAATGCGGGTGCTGACAATCGGATTTGCCCCGGGCCAACCTTATCTTGGAACCTTGCCAGATCATTGGAATATCCCCAGACAAACTAACATTACACCCAGTGTACCGGCGGGTTCGTTGGTGACTGCGGTCAGCCAGTTTTGCCTGTTCCCATTCGATACACCAACAGGATGGCGTCATGTGGGTGCCACGGGTTTCCTGTCGTTCCGCCCAAATTCTGAGCACCCGTTTCCATTGTCGCCAGGGGACGAGATGATTTTTGATCCGGTGAGTGAATCTGAATTTTCGTGGATCGAGGCCCATGATCAAACTGGCAACGGCGGTGCCCAAATTGAGGAGCTGACATGAGTGCTGCTTTGATTGTCCGCAGCATTGGACCCGCCGCTGCCATCCAAGATTTAGGCCGCGCGGGTTTTATGTCGTCGGGGTTAACGCGGGGCGGGGCGTCTGACCCCACGGCCCTTTATGAAGGTGCCGCTTTGCTTGGACACGCGCCAACAAGCGCCGCCCTAGAAATGGTTGGTATTGGTGGTTCGTTCGAGGCAACAGCTGATACACGCATCGCACTGACGGGTGCTGTTATGGATGCCTCGATCGCTGGTTCGACGGTCCAGTGGAATGCCAGTCACCTTTTGCCTGCAGGTAGTGTCTTAACCATCGGCACCGCACGGCGGGGGAATTTCGGATACCTCCACGTAGGCAACGGCTTTGACACCCCAAAGTACTTGGGGACTCGCGGGAGCCATCTATCAGCAGGTTTGGGTCGGTTGGTGGAGGTCGGGGACCAATTAGACACCTGCACGGACACAAGCACGGATGTTGGTCTGCATCTGGTTCCAGAGCAGCGATTGGATGGCGGGAAAATTCGCTTTGTCCGCAGTATGCAAAGCGACAAATTTGATGCGCCAACGTTCACGCGTTTCACCCAGACTGAATTTCGACGTGACCCACGTGGTAACCGCCAAGGCATCCGCATGGATTTCGATGGTGATGGGTTCAAAGCCAACGGCCAGCTAAACATCGTATCCGAAGTGATCATTGCGGGTGACATCCAGATCACTGGAGACGGCACTCCATTTGTATTAATGCACGAATGCCAGACGACTGGTGGGTATCCCCGTATCGGGACCATACTACCTGCCGATCTTAGCAAAGTTTCGCAAGCGCCTGTTGGTAGCAAGTTCACCTTTGAACTTCTCACATTTGACGAGGGTGCCGCGGTCCAAACACGGGCTAATGCTGTGCTCGACAAGCTGCGGAAGATGGTGAAGCCATTGTTGCGCGATGTGTCTACGATCCAAGATTTGCTAAGTTACCAATTGATCAGTGGTGTGGTTTCGGCGACGGCTTCCCCTTTAGATGAAGGAAATAAACTATGACCTACGTCGATCTAAATGCAGATATGGGCGAAGGTTTCGGACCATGGAAAATGGGTGATGACGCGGCACTGCTTAATATCGTGACCTCAGCCAACATCGCCTGTGGGGCTCACGCGGGCGATCCTGATGTGATGGCCGAAACGATGGCCCTTGCGCGGGACAAAGGCGTTGGAATTGGCACACATCCGGGCTTTTCCGACCTTCAGGGATTTGGACGCCGCCGCATGCACATCCCAATTATTTCGCTGCAAAATTCGATCCGTGTTCAAGTGGGTGCTTCCCTTGGAATGGCACGCGCACTTGGTACAAAGGTCCGCCACTTAAAGTTACACGGTGCCATGTCTAATATGACTTGCGAGGACGAGGCGATGGCCCGTGCGCTTTATGAGGCAGCCTTATCCGTCGATCCTGATCTGATCATTATGGTCTTGGCAGCGACGGAACAGGTGAAAGCTGTACAATCTCTGGGGTGCACATACGCCTGCGAGATCTTTGCGGATCGCGCATATAATGATGATGCGACTCTTGTTGATCGCAGCAAGCCGGGTGCAGTGATCCACGATCCCGCTATCGCCGGTAAACGCATGGTCGAGATGGTTAAGGCCCAAGCGATAATAACCGAAAGCGGTAAGCACATTCCAACATCGATTGATACGATTTGCTTGCATGGAGATGGGGCCACCGCAGTTCAGATTGCCAATTCGGTGCGCGGTACGCTTGAGGACGCAGATATCGAAGTCGGTACCTTCAACGGGCGGACGGCTTGATCGGTCAGCTTGACGTGAGAATTTAATTCCGACTAATTTACTCAAGAACCTTGTGTTATGCTGGGAATCGTTTAGCTGACTAAAACAGTAAGTTAATATTGGAGGGCACCATGTCCATAAATTTGAAATTCCCAGCAATCGTCGCAACGATGATAGCATCCACCGTTTCCGCATCCTTCGCTGAGGGTGAGGTGAACCTGTATTCTTCACGCCACTACGACACAGACGAACGCCTTTACTCTGATTTTACCGAACTAACAGGTATTACGATCAACCGTATCGAAGGCAAAGCGGACGAGTTGATTGCACGGATGCAGGCCGAGGGTGCCAATTCACCCGCCGATGTTTTGATAACGGTTGATACTTCCCGTCTTGAACGCGCCAAGAATGCGGGCGTTTTGCAGGCAACCAACAGCGACGTATTGGAAGTGCGGGTTCCCAGTAAATTGCAGGACTCTGATAACCAATGGTTTGGTTTTTCCCAGCGGGCACGGATCATTTTCTATGACAAGAATGAAATCTCCAATCCGCCCATGACATATCTTGATCTGGCTGATCCGAAATATAAAGGAATGGTGTGTCACCGTTCCTCGACAAATGTGTACTCACAAACGTTGTTGTCCGCTGTGATCGAAAATCACGGGGAAGAGGCCGCAACTGAGTGGGCCAAAGGATTTGTGGCAAACTTCGCGCGTGATCCACAAGGCGGTGATACCGATCAGTTGCGTGGATTGGTGTCGGGCGAATGCGATATCTCGATCTCGAATACCTATTACTTTGCACGCGCATTGCGCCGCGATGTTAAAGGCGTAACTTCAGACATTGATATGATTGGGTGGGTTTTCCCGTCGCAGGAAACCGAAGGTGCCCACATGAACTTGTCAGGTGCTGGCGTTGCCAAGAACGCACCAAACCATTCGAATGCGGTTAAGTTTCTTGAGTACTTGGCGTCTGATCAAGCGCAGCAATACTTCTCTGCGGGCAATGATGAATACCCGGCCGTTGCAGGCGTTGGACTTAGTCCGTCGGTTGCTCAATTGGGTCTGTTCAAAGCAGATGATGTTGATTTAAGTGCGGTCGCGAAAAACTTGCCGACGGCACAAAAGATTTTTGATGTGGCTGGCTGGAAGTAATCTTTCCAACATTGCAAATTTCCAACAGGCGCGGTTCATTCCGCGCCTGTTCTTGTTTCGCAGAATCGTGTATCCAAGCATTTAGAATTCGCAGCAGGTGCTGATGCCGATGAACGATATTACCCAAGGACTGTTGGCTGCGTTGCACTTGATCGTGACGTTTGACGCAGAGCTGTGGGAGATTAGTTTGCGTTCGCTTCAGGTCAGCCTAACGGCCCTGATCATCGCATCAGCTATCGCCGTGCCCTTTGGTACTTTTCTAGCCGTGCAACGGTTTAAATACCGCCGTCTTGTGATCTCAATCATCAATGCTTTGATGGGGCTGCCGCCGGTTGTGGTTGGGTTAATTGTCTACATCATGCTTTCGCGGTCAGGGCCGTTTGGGGTGTTCGGCTTGTTATTCACACCTTGGGCGATGATCATCGCGCAGGTGGTGATCATCACGCCCCTTATTGCATCGATTTCACATCAAGCGATGCGGGAACTTTGGGCCGAATACCATGACCTTCTAATTTCCATGAACACCAGCAAGTGGCAGCGTATCAAAACGTTGATCTGGGATGGACGGCGCAACCTGTTGACCGCTGGCTTGGCTGGTTTTGGCCGCGCTATTGGTGAGGTGGGTGCGATTATGATTGTGGGAGGAAATATTGATCACGCAACCCGTGTCCTGACCACAGCAATTGCGCTGGAGACGGGCAAGGGTGATTTTGCATTGGCACTAGGCTTGGGCTTTGTGTTGATCGGTTTGGCATTGTTCGTAAACATCGCAATCCATTGGCTGTCTCGTACAGAACGGGAGGGGCGTTGGTGAGCCAAATGTTTCCCTTAACCCTTTCTAACCTGAGTGTCCGCAGGCGCGGAAAATCTGTCCTAGGGCCGATTGATTTGGTTGTTGATCAAGGTGGACCGCTGATGGTGATCGGCCCCAATGGATCTGGAAAAACGACCCTACTGCGAGTGATGCATGGCATTGAGCGGATCAGCGAAGGAACTGCGTCTTGGGCACAATCCGACCAAGCGAACCACGGCTATGTGTTCCAATCACCAGTCGTTTTGCGGCGCTCTGTGGCTGAGAACCTTAGCTATCCCTTGGAATTGATCAACACTCCAAAACCGCAGATCAAAACTGCAGTGGATCACTGGATTGAACGCATCGGGCTGACAAAGGTGAAAGACCGTTCAGCCACGCGATTGTCCGGTGGCGAACGGCAAAAACTGGCCATAGCACGTGCACTAATTCGCGACCCAGATGTTTTGTTTCTGGACGAGCCGTGTTCGAATCTTGATGGTCAATCCACTCGCGAAATCGAAGCACTGTTGTTAGAGACTGCGGCCACTGGAACCCGCGTAATCATGGCTACCCATGATATGGGGCAAGCGCGTCGTTTGGCGTCTGATGTGGTTTTTGTGATGGGGGGGCGTATCGTGGAAACCGGATCAGCCCCGGATATATTTTCGGTGCCAAAAACTGGTGAACTCAAAGCGTTTCTAAAAGGGGATATTCTAATATGATCCGTTATTTTATGTCGGTGGTTTTTCTGTCTTTGGCATCTTTGGTGCATGCAGAAACTTTTAAAATGGCTGTGACAACATCCTTTGAAAACTCTGGCTTGGCAGATGTTCTTGTGCCTGAAATCGAAGCCGATCTTGGGATGGAAGTCCAGTTGTTGGTTGTAGGAACAGGGCAGGCGCTTCGACTTGGCGAAGCTGGCGATGTGGACGCGATCCTTGTCCATTCGCGCGCGTCTGAACTCGCATTTGTTGCCGACGGGTTTGGCACCCATCGTCGCGAAATCATGTACAACGATTTTGTCTTGATCGGCCCGAAGTCCGATAACGCACTGATTGCTGATGCCACAAGTGCAACGGCTGCCGTTCAAAAGATCGCAGAAGCCAAGGCTACATATGTAAGCCGTGGGGACAACAGTGGTACCCACGAGGCTGAGTTGAAGATTTGGCACTTGGCCAACCTTACACCTGAAAAATTCGATACATGGTATAACGCTGTTGGGGCAGGCATGGGCGCAGCGTTGAACACCGCGTCTGCCATGAATGCCTACATCTTATCAGATCGCGCAAGTTGGCTGAATTTCAAAAACAAAGGCGACTTGGCGTTGCTTTATTCCGGCGATCCCGAGCTGTTCAATCAGTATGCGTTTTTGCCTGTAAATCCCGCGAAACACCCAGTGGTACGATATGATTTGGCGGTGCAGCTTGAAGAATGGTTGACCAGTGAAAAGGCTGCCAAATTGATCAATGGCTACATGATAAATGGCGAAACGTTATTCGTGTTCAACGCACAAGTTCAATAGATAGGGTGTGCAAAGGTGGCCAAAACCACCTTTGCTATTTTGTTAGGCCGCTTGTGTACTTGAGATACGAGGCACCAACGCCTTGACCAGATCACGCATATTCAACTCACCAATTGGTTCACCTTCGCTGATGACACGGTAGATCAACGACGTATCGCCCTCTGACAATGCAATCAGGGATTCCAAATTGTCATCAGCTTCTACGTCACCAGAAAACTTCTTGCTTCCCAAAGGATTCATAACCGAACGAATGCGTAAAACGCGGGCGCGGTTAATATCGCTGACAAAGTCCTCGATGTAGGGATCGGCTGGGTTCAACAGTATCTCTTGTGGTTCACCTTGTTGAATAACCGCACCGTCCTTAAGGATCACTAGATGATCTGCCAATTTCAGGGCTTCATCCAAGTCGTGTGTAATAAAGATGATGGTTTTGTGCAGCTCAACCTGAAGCTCAAGTAATAGGTTTTGCATGTCGGTTCTGATCAACGGATCAAGGGCCGAAAATGCTTCGTCCATCAACATAATGTCGGTGTTGGCGGCAAGAGCCCGCGCAATCCCTACACGCTGTTGCATGCCGCCTGACAGTTGCGAAGGATAGTGGTTTTCGTACCCACCAAGGCCGACACGCTCCAGCCACTTGCGGGCTTCAATATCCTGAGTTGCTTTGTCCATACCACGCACATTCAACGACATTGCTGCATTTTGCTGAACAGTCCGATGCGGAAGCAACGCAAACTTCTGAAAAACCATCGACATCTTTTCCTGACGCATCTTGCGCAGTTCGATTTTCGACAACTTCATCACGTCCTCGCCGTCCACCAGGATTTCTCCATCGGTTGGATCAATCAAGCGGTTCAAGTGGCGGATCAGCGTCGATTTACCCGACCCTGAAAGCCCCATCACCACAGTGATTTCACCAGCCTGCATTTCGACGTTAATCGCTTGTAGACCCAAGACATGTCCGTGCTTTTCCAGCAGCTCTTCTTTGCCCATGCCGTCGTCTTTGACGTATTTCAGAACGTCTTTGTCACGCGCGCCAAAGATCTTGTAGAGGCCACGCAGATTCACTTTTGGTGTTTTGTCTGACATCATTTTGCCTCCTATGACGTTTTGGATTTTGCGCGGTCAATCCGCGACAAGGCGGCTTTGGACGTACGGTCCAACATGACGGCTAACAAGACGATGCAGATACCAGCCATCAGGCCGACACCCAGCTCCAGGTTACGAATGCCGCGCAGGACCAACACACCCAAACCGGGGGCCGTTACCATTGACGCAATCACAACCATTGCAAGGCTCATCATGATGGTTTGGTTCAAACCTGCCATGATGTTTGGAAGGGCCAATGGCATCTCCACTTTTCCAAGCTTTTGACCGGGGCTCATGCCAAAGGCATTGCCAGCCTCAACCACATCTTGATCGACCAAGCGGATGCCAAGATCGGTCAAACGGATGATGGGCACAATTGCGTAAAGCGTGATCGCGATCCCATATAAGCGGGATTCACCGATGGGGAACAAGAAGATCAGCGGAATCAGATATACAAAGGTCGGCAACGTTTGTAGCAGGTCCAAAATCGGAATTATCGATTTTTGTAATCGATTAGATTTGGACATCGCGATGCCTATGGGGACACCAAATAGGGCCGATATCACCGTACAGACCAGAATAACGGCTAAGGTCTCCATCGCGGGTTCAAAGTGATCCACCAGCGCAAAGAACGACAGACAGAATAGGTTGAACAGCACTACAGAAAGTGACCGTGTTGCATACCAGACCACGACCAAAATGGCTGCTATGATCACGAACCAAGGGGCTTCAGTGAACACATACAATGTGCCGTCAAGCATCCATGACAAGGGTTGGGTGATCGGATCCAGGATTGTGCGCAGCGCTGGGCGAACGGCCAAAAAGCCTTCTTCCAGTCCTTTGACTACATCGCGGGTTTGGGTGATTTGACCACATGCTTCGTTCAACGCGTCCAAAGACGGGAACGGAATGTCGTAAAAAGGTGGTGCCTCTGCGTTGCCAGTTTTATTCAGCAAATCCGCCATCGACATCGGGGCTTTGGACGTACCGGCGTCACACCAGTCGCGCAGTCCAAGCATATTAAAGAACCAGTCATAGGTCGCCATCTGCGTCCCCTTTTGAAAAAGAAAAGCCCGCAGCCGATCTTCGGTTGCGGGCAATTTTTTAGGTATAGTTAGTTAAGAACAGCAGCCAATTTAGCTTTGGCTTCGTCGTTCAACCAACCGGCCCACGTGTCCTTGTACGTGGTCAGGAAGTATACAGCAGCTTCGTCATAAGACGCGTTGTTGTCCAGGCGCCATGCCAGAACTTCGCCCATTTGTGCGTTGGTGAAGGATACGTTCTTCATCAATTCAGCAACTGCAGGCTCACGTTCGATAAATGCAGCAGACGCAGCAGTTACAACTTTTGCAGCTGGGTATGCTGAGAAGGTTGGTGCTTCACAGTCAACAGAACCGTTACACGTGTGTGCATCAGCGCTGTATTCGCCAACTTCAACTTTAACCATCGGGTATTTGCCCAAAACAGCTGTTGGTGCCCAGTAGTAACCGAACCAAGGCGCTTTATCTGCATAAGCAGCGGCGATGGACGTTTGCAACGTTTCACCTGAACCGTGCTGGAAGCGTTCTAGACCACCGGCCTCTGCTTCTAGTGCGATCAGGTTGTTGTTGTTGATGATGTCACATGCCCAGCCAGATGGGCAGTCGTTGAACTTGCCGCCAACAGCAGCTGGGTTCGCCATGATACCGGCCCAAGTTGTCAGCTCTGGATTTGATTCAGCCAAATATGCTGGGATCCACCATGCTTCAATACCGCCGTCGGACAGAACGTGACCTAATTCGACCAATTTGCCTTCAGCCAAAAGTGGCTCGTAGGCTGGTGTTGAGTTTGCCCATACTTCGGTCAGTAAATCAGGCTTACCTGTTTCGGCCAAAGAGGTCAGAGCTGGAACTGTGGATGACGGTACTTTTTGAACCGTGCAGCCGTAGCCTTGCTCCATCAAGAATGTGGAAACGGCTGTTACAACGGCGGATGAGGCCCAGTCCATTTCAGTGATTGATACTTCACCGCAATCGGCCATGGCTGTTGTGCCAAACATGCCTGCGGATACAACGGCAACTGTGCCAAGTAGATTGAGTTTCATAGTAGTCTCCCGTGGTTATTTTCAAGGGCACACCGTCGAGGGTGTGCTTGATAGGGCAGAGCATAGGCAATCTTTTGCTTAATTTCATAGCAAAAAATTCATTTTTGTGGGCACTCAGATGAAGGTGCCGCATTGCCCCGATGAAGGGTCGCTTATGGGGGATTTGACGAGGACTTACAACCGCAAAATGATCCAAAAACGGCATCTAGGTCTAAAAGCGACACGTCCACACCTTAGATGTGAAATTGATTTCTGAGGCAGATTCTAGATGTCGGTAAAACGTCGGTATTGCGTAGGTATTTGGTCGGTGGAGCATATCGGCAAAAGCAAACGGCCCGACGGGTCATATGAACCATCGGGCCGTTTAAATTGTAATCTCAGATCGTGTGCTTAAAGGCTGGCGTCTAAGGCCGCCAAAATTGCATCACCCATTTCAGTTGTGGACACTGGTATGCCACCCTCTGGTCCCATTAGATCGGCAGTGCGAACGCCGTCGGCCAAGACTTTTTCGACAGCGGTTTCCAAACGGGTTGCTTCGTCCCCCTGATCGAAGGAATAGCGCAGCGCCATCGCAAAGCTAAGAGTGCAAGCGATCGGATTTGCTTTGCCCTGACCTGTGATGTCTGGGGCCGATCCGTGTACCGGTTCGTACATCGCTTTTGGACGACCGTTTTCACCGGGTGCGCCAAGGGAGGCTGATGGCAACATGCCCAATGATCCGGTCAACATCGCGGCGCAATCAGACAGGATGTCACCAAACAAGTTGTCGGTCACAATCACATCGAATTGCTTTGGCGCGCGGACCAATTGCATCGCACCGTTGTCGGCGTACATGTGGGACAATTCAACATCTGGGTAATCTTCGTCGTGGACACGTTGGACCACTTCGCGCCACAAGATGCCGCTTTCCATAACGTTGGCTTTTTCCATCGAGCAAACTTTGTTGCCACGACGGCGGGCCAGTTCAAAAGCAGAACGGGCAACACGATCAATTTCGGATTCCGTATAACGCTGGGTGTTGATGCCAACACGTTCGCCATCAACTTCAAAGATGCCGCGTGGTTCACCAAAATAAACGCCAGAGGTCAGTTCGCGCACGATCATAATATCGAGGCCCGTAACCAATTCTTTTTTCAAGGACGAGAAATCAGCCAATGCATCAAAGCACTGCGCTGGGCGCAGATTTGAAAATAGGTCCATCTCTTTACGAAGGCGCAACAAGCCGCGTTCTGGCTTTACCGAGAAATCAAGATCGTCGTATTTTGGACCACCAACCGCGCCCAAAAGAACTGCGTCAACTTCAAGCGCGTGTGCCATTGTATCGTCATGCAACGGCGTGCCGTGTTTGTCGTATGCTGCGCCGCCAACAAGGTCTTCTGAGACGTCAAAGTTCAGGTCGCGCTTCTTGCCGTACCACGTGATGATACGTTTGACTTGGTCCATGACCTCTGGGCCGATGCCGTCACCGGCGAGAATAAGAAGTGAAGGATTGGACATGTGGCGTCTCCGGTTAAATGGGCTTTTTTTCGGGGTAGCCTTTGGAGGCGTCGGGGTCAAGTTTTGTGGGGTTGGGGCTGTGACAGATATGGCTGCTAACGACCGTGTCGTTAAGCAGCCATACTTTAAAAATGCAACTCGTTACTCGACCTTTTACATCGTGCAGTGCGGGACCAAATGCCCGTCTTAGGTAATTGTCAGGCAGGCACATTCCGCATGATGGCTGATCCGTTGCGAGGTGCTTCCCATCACAAGTGCACCAATAGCGCCCAAGCCACGGCGACCAGTCACGATCAAATCGGCACCAGTTTCTTTTGCATACTTGACGATATTGTCGGCGGGGTCTCCGTGGCCTACGTGCGCAGCTGTTACGGTATGTTTCATATCCACAACGATGGCGGTGCCCAAATCTAAAATCTTTTCGGCAGCGACCTGCACTTCTATCTCGGAGGGCATGGTTGTCACTGCATGATATCCTGGCATAGCACCCATCGCGAAAGCAACAGTTTGGGGCTGCGGCGTGTGTACAAGGTGAAGTTCAGAGCTGTATTTTGATGCTAAATCAGAGGCGATCCGAAGCGCATTTTCCGATGTTTCAGAGCCATCAAGGCCGACCACAATTTTCTTAAACATATCATTTCCTCATTTGTTTGAGCATGAGAAACATTATCGAAAGGTCGGACGGGTGACATTGACTTGTATCAAGCTAATCACGCTTTTCCAAGCTAGGCTCGAGCAGGTTATTCACTTGCGGGTCAGGTCAACCCAAACAAGTCGATGTCGGCTGGCGGTTTCAACGGTTTGGATGATTGGGTCGGTCGCTATCGGCCAAACCACTCCACTGTCTATTATCCGCCATTCCATTGAGGGCAGTACATAATCAACCCGCATGTTACCGGGTGACGGCTCGGACCAATCTACGGTGCCCATTGGATCGCGTGTACTTTTGCCCAATGGCTTTGGGTCTTGAAGACGCGGGTCGTTGAGCAAAGCAATCATCGCTTCACGCCGTCCATCCCCTGCATTAGCATCTAGGTTGGCATCCCCCGCAATCACGTAAGGTGTCGTGATCGGGGTTCCAACCAAACCATCAAGATATTGTTGCCAAAGCCGCACTTCGTCGTGATTGCGTTTGCCGTTTCGATCTTCATCGCCGTCAAAAACAGGTGGCGTTGCGTGGAATGTCATCAGGTGGAATGGGCCGTCCGGTGTGATGATCGGTACGATCCAGTGGCCCGTGGTCGAAAGGCGTTGGGCTGCTTGCGCTTGTGCACTTGGGAACGGTTCACCGTTTATTGTGGGCAGGGAAGGGTTCGGAGTGTCGCGCCACAATAGCGTGGACAGGTTCTGCACCTTGCTCACAGCAATCGGAAACTTAGACAGGATCGCCATGCCGCCTTGGCCCGAGAAACGACCATATCCTTGTGCGTCACGCGGCCCTCCCAAACGTCCATCGCCATCCATGTCCAATCCTGTCGCCATGCCAGTGTTTGGCAGTGCGGCGAAATGGTGCGGGTAGCCTGCTTGGCTTGCGAAAAGCGATAGTGCTGCCCCCGTCAAGTCATAGTCGAATTTTTGTAGGGCAATGACGTCGGGATCGGCATGTTGGATGATTTGGATAATAGCATTGATTTGCGGGTCGTCCCCACGTGCGATGTCACGCAGCAGCAATCCCGGTCCTTTGCGCGACAGTTCTGTGTTGTATGTCGCAATGCGTATAGGGTCAGCTTGTGATGTGGTTGAGAGTAGGGAAACGCAAGCAGCGATTAAGCCAGTTGCATGCCACCCTCTTCGGCGGCGTTGGCATAGGTGCGCCGACGCTTTTCCTCGATCATATCTGCAATCTTGCCCATCGCGATGCCGCGCATAATCATGCTGGCAGGAAGGAAGGCCCATGCGCTCATTGTCCAGATCATTGTTTGTGGGTTCTCTAATGTGATCGGGTGTATCAGGTCGGCAGCCATTTTGACCACTGCGGGGATGAAAAATGGCAATAGGAAACCAAGCGCGATGTTGAACCGTGCGTTTCGGCGCAGGCGGTACAGGACATCCCCACCAGCTGTCGGGTCAAATAAGGGTAGATTGATCCAGACGTTAAAGGCGCCTTTGCGTGCTGGCCAGTTCATGACGCGCACTAGGAATAGGAATGCGGTCATGGCGATCAGGGAGATCAGATAGCTAAGGCCTGCGGAGGTGCGCACTGCGGTGACCACGTCGGCGTCGG
>Ga0307492_10000535_pt1 | contig 15994 bp, 11 predicted proteins | sample SI3LmetaG_FD_202365 | JGI IMG/M metagenome (GOLD analysis project Ga0307492, IMG submission 202365) | Sea-ice brine microbial communities from Beaufort Sea near Barrow, Alaska, United States - SI3L | ecosystem: Environmental > Aquatic > Marine > Coastal | place: USA: Alaska | collected 2017-05-06 | reverse complement strand
TTGCTGCTCCGGAAGCCGGTAATAATGCGGTGGTGGGCGGTTCACTGGTACCCCTTCTGACGTTGGGCATACCCGGATCGGCGACCGCTGCCGTACTGGTGGGCGCGCTGATGCTGCATAATATCCAACCCGGCCCGCTCTTATTTCAGACCGATGGCGAAATTGTTTATGGCATATTCGCCGGACTGATTGTGGCCTGTGTAACGCAATTGATTTTTGGCCTGATTGGCATTCCACTGTGGGTCAAGGTTATTTCCGCACCCAAACCCCTGCTACTGTCGACCATCGCAACCATCTCGGTGATCGGCTCCTACGGTTACAACAACAGTCTTATCGATGTGTGGGTGATGTTCGGCTTTGGCATATTTGCCTATGTTTTGAAGAAATTCGACTATCCAATTACCCCGTTGGTCCTGGCCTTGGTATTAGGCGGTCTGCTTGAGGAAAATTTTCGCCGAGCGCTTATTATTTCACGCGGGGACTATGCCATTTTCGTTACTCACCCGATCAGCCTGGCTCTGTTATTGGCCGCTGTATTGTCACTGTTCAGCCCTTTTTTGTTCAACTATTTTGCGCAGCGCAAGAGTTCAACAATAAAAAATACAGCTTAAAATATATCCATTGACTTTGGCCATGCAAGTGCGGTGATGATAAAGGGTGTTATCCCAGTTGACTCAGAAGTCGGTTTTCTGAGAACTGCCCGTGGCCTTGCAAGGAGTTCCCGAAAAGCTGGTGCCTGCTCGGTACCGGCGCTGGTGATGACATTCTCGGGTGAGTGTCATGCTGGGTGGCTATTACCCTAGTCCGTTTGATGAGAAATATTTATGTCTCTGGCTATAACTGCATGGGTCGACCAGGTGAGCCAACAAAAACTTATTATATTGGTATTGGCGAGCGCGTTCACCTCGCTCATCTCGGCCTGGTTACCCACCCGGATTCCCTTCAGAGAAACAACCTATAGATTACAGGCCTTGGCGCACTGTTGGCGTTTCTGTCTCTGTTCGAGGGCGCCACGGGACCATTGCTTGCAGCCGTATTACACACCTTTATTATGCCAAGGCATCCTTTGTCGGCACCCTTGCCTGCTGCATTCTTGGCCAAAACTTCCTAAAGATCACGGCCTTTGCCAGTTTAGGTGTTAACTTAGCCGGTCGGTTGCCCTTAGTCATACTGATGATCGTAGCCGGCTTCTTTGGCACCTGGATGGGTGCGCGCTTGCTTGGCAAGATTAACGAAAATCACGTTAACAGTTTATTAAAATGGGTCATGAGCACTATTGCGGTAAACCTCCTGATTGGTGTTATTTTTAACTGATTGAATAGAGTTCATGGAAGAAAAAGCCCAGCTGTATCAAATCAACATCCTGAATCATTAAGTCAGCTTGCACGTAAAAAGTATCAATCCTTTAGCACAGATTACTTTTGCACGGATGAGCATAACGCTAATTCATGTGCAGATTTAATTTCTATAGACCAAAAGACAGCGACCTGAGATCTGGTTATGAAGCTGATAATGGCACAATGCCCGTGATGGGTCACTTGATGGCCGACACAGTTTGGCATGGCAAACCGGTTTGCGTCGTTGAACTTGATTCGCTTGGAAAATGTAAGTACTCTGACGTTTCAGCTGAATTTTCTTGTCTGGAAGGTGAAGGTGATCCTTCACTAGAAGGGTGGCGCAAAGAATGTTGGGAAGGATTGATCCATAAGACAGGGTTAAACAGAATTTAAGCGAGTACAAAATTGAATTTTCAGGACATTGAATATGCAGGATTCCGAGCGTGGCCTGCCCTTGATGAAACCGATGCCGATGGCGTTGTCTTACGCTACTCCCATGGCTATACAAAAAGAGCCAATTCGGCAAATGTACTCCAGAAGCAGAAAGGCGATTACGCCACTCTGGTAAGCCGCTGCGAGGACTATTTTGCAGATAAAGGGCTGCCCTGTATTTTTCGCCTGCCGTCATTCTGCAACAACAAGGAACTGGATAGTTATTTAGATCTTATGGGCTATAAATCGGTAGATCGGTCCTTGATCTTATATAGATCACTAGAAGACTCATCTTTTGATAGCCCCACACTTATAGCCAAGAGCAGCAATGAATGGATGGCGTCTTATTGTCGAATTAGCGCGACCGACATAAATGATCATAAAACTCATCTTGAAATATTGCAGCGTATTAACGATACAGTGTTAATGGCGGTGCTGGTTGAGAATGATGTAGAAATTGCCTGCGCTATGGGTGTGATCAGTAACGGATATTTTGGGTTGTTCGATGTTGCTACTGACAAAAGCTACCGGAATATGGGCTATGGTACCAAGCTGTTACAGGGAATGCTCAGCTGGGCCACATCGAATGGCGCAACGCATGCATATCTACAAGTTGTGGCGGCCAATAAGCCAGCAATAAGTCTTTATACAAACTTCGGATACCAGCCTTGTTATGAGTATTGCTATCGCATAGGCACCTTCAACGCTCCTGCCACAGAACACACATCACCCTAAAAATACCCAGCTTCAAAGAGCGTCTAGCTTTATTCACGTCCAAGATGAGTAACCGATCTTATTCGGCTCAAAAACATCTCTAATCTCAGAGCCATCCCATACATACGAATAATGCTTACCCTAGGGGACGGCTTAGCTGTTTCCGCTCATTGCGCACTAAAGTACGAATTTTCCATCAGATCATCCCACAATATGACCCTATTTGTGACCCTGAATTTATGTGCCAACCCTTATACTCATACTGTCGGAGTCGGGTGGGCTCTGGCGCAATTGTAATTTACACAAGGAGAGAGTAATGAAACCCCGATCAAATATTAAACACCAGATGGCTTTGCTATTTGTCGGCCTAATTGCCGCCACGAGCGTATTGGCGAGCGAAGAGGTCCGTCTCAAACAGGCTCAGTTCACACCCTATTATGAAAACGGCTTTGACCATGCCGAGCTGGAAGGTACGGTCGAAGTCAAAAACATCGGCGCCAAAAAACAGGTTTGGTTGCACTACCAATCAGCCGACGGTGTCTGGCTCGACCATCCAGCGTTCTATGTTGCCCCAACTGCTGATGGTTACGAGGCGTTCACCTTTAGGTTGCCATTGGTGGGCACGGTATCGGCGGTTAAGTTTGCCATTAAATATCAGGTCAATGGCGAAACCTACTGGGATTCAAACAACACTCAGAACTACCGCTTTGATGGCCATAGCCAAACGGCTTTTGTACATCAGGCGGTAGCAGTTGATGACGCCTCACGACGTTACAGTGACATTTCTATTACGGCTCGTTCTCGCTATAGCGATGCTCAGGACAGTGTAACGGTGGTCTATTCCCTAGACAAATGGCAAACTCAAAGTCGCCGTGAGATGAATCTCAGCCATACGGTTAATGATCTCCAGGGCGCTAGTGGCCTGTGGAATGTGTCACTGTACGCGGAGTATTACCGCACCTTCGATTACTATCTTGAGTATGAGTCGGACGGTCAAATCCATATCGACAATTACTATGGTAAGGGTTACCACCTGATGCCGTTTAGAGATAGCTACGGCTATGGCAGTACCTTGCAGCAGTATCCTCAGTTTTATTTTCGTGGTGAACCGACGGGCTGGAATTCATTGCCCATGATGTTAGTCGACGACTATACCTGGTCTATCCTGGTCTATTTTGACGGCACGACAGACTTTAAATTCGATGCCTATGGCGATTGGTCGCGCAACTTCGGCGACAGCAATCAAGATGGCATAATCGACCCCAAGGGTGCTAACCTAAAGGTAAATTCAGTCGGCTCGATTGAAATAACGGTTAACACTCAAACCGGGGTCTATCTGATCGAAGCCCTGTAGTAGGAGAGTTGGGCTTGAGTAGAGTTGGGCCTGAGTAGAGTTTGGGCCTGGCGGCCACATCTCATAACGGTTGGCGGCTTGCAGTGGCAAGACTCGCCAACGGTTCTAGCGAGTCCAGCAACCAGTCCAGCAACTGGACTAGCAACTGGGCTACCAACTAGGCTACCAACTAGGCTACCAACTAGGCTACCAACTACAGCATCAAAGCCTTGTTCACCATCTCATCCTTGCTGCGGTATAGACTGATGTCGACACCCTTGGCGACCAGTGCGTCGGATAGCTCTTGCTCGGTCAGTGCCGCGATGGCATCGGACGACAGGGTCATAAAGTTTATCTTGCGTTTCACCGGGCTATTGGTTGCGCCAAAAGCGGCCGTATCCGCAAATTTAAAGTCTTCCGCATACTTGCTGAAAAAATGGCCGAGAAAGGTATTAATACTCGGTCGGACGCGCGGATCATCGGTCAGGTCGACGCTTGGATCATTCAGGGTTTCCAGCATCAGTTTAACCCAACGTTGCGCGCCCTTGTCATTCATCAGCTGTATCGCATTGTGGGTGTGGTGGAAACTCAGCCGATATTCGCCGCCATGGTAGGCCTGGCCGCCGCCCATCACATCGATCCACATAGCCGACTGGGTGCCGACGTGTTGGCGAATATCAGCCAGGCGCGAGAAGACCGAGCTGAACCAGGCTTCGTCGCGATACACCCGGTGATAAAAATTTTCGACCAGCGCGACAATACGATCTCGGCCTAACACCGAATAGAGTTGCCAAAACTGAATCGGTTGGCTCGGGTCGTTTGAGGCGGTGAGCGACACCAGGTTGGCCATGCGATGCGCGTGTTCCGGCAGCAATTTGTTAGCAATAGCACCGGTCAGATACTTCTGGCGGATTTTTTCGGTCATATAACCGTTTGCGCTTGGGAACTGTGGGTAATTGTATGTGCTCATGGTGGTCTGGCTTTCCGGTTTTAAGGCTCTCTTAGGGCCTGTTTGTCAACAATGCTAAGCTCGCCCCGCCGACCTATCACAGACCCAGGTCGGCAAAGACTCCTGTATAGAGGTAGCGTTCAGCTCCGTCCCTATGGCTTATATTCCATGCGGCCATCGGCGTGTTTGGCAAAGCGACCCTTAACGTCCTTATGCACCTGATCGCTGTCGGCCCAAGGCCAACCGCCGAACTGATCGCGGCGGTAGTCGGCGAAGGCCTGGCGAATTTCTTGGTCGGTGTTCATCACAAAGGGGCCGTGTTGAGCGACCGGCTCACCGATGGGTCGGCCCTGGAGCACCAAAAACTCACAGCCTTCCGCCCCAGCCTCCAGTGTCACGGCCAAATCGGACTGCAGCTGGGCACCCTGCTTAGGCGTCAGGCGCTGACCATCGACCGTGGCGTGATCGCCCTGGTAGAAGTACAGCACGCGATTCAAGCCGGCCACGGCCGCTGGCAGCTCAAAGGTGCCGTTGGCAGCCATCTTGATATTCCAGACCGCGACCTCATTGACCGGATCGGCCGCCCACGACTGCGGTGGCGGTGCCGGGGGCGTATGGCCCTGAAACACTCCGGCCACGGCCTTGAGCGTGGTCAAACGGCCTTGGCTGTCGCTGACCTCGACCATGGGAATGTCTTCGGACCACAACATGCCAAAGTGCGGTTCGACCATCTTGTTTTTGGCCGGCAAATTAAGCCAAATCTGGAACATCACCATCGGGTTCGGCGCGTCGGTCTGGGTCAACGGAAACATCTCCGAATGCTGTACGCCCTTACCGGCCGTCATCCACTGGGTATCACCGCCGCCGTAGCGACCTGCCGCGCCGAGCGAATCGGCGTGGTCGATCAAGCCCTCATTGACCACGGTAATGGTTTCAAAACCCCGATGAGGATGCGCCGGAAAGCCTGGAACCTTATCGCCATGGTACATATTCCAGCCATCGATCATATTGAAGTCTTGGCCAATATTACGCCCGGCTAGAGACTCTGCGGGACCGTAACTGCCATTCCCCGTGGGGAAGTCATCTTTGTGGTACACACAAAAGAGAAAGGGATCCAGCGTTTGCCATGGAAATCCTAACGCGAATACTTCTTTAACAGCGGACATAATGACCTCGAAGCTGGATGGAAAGAACGGCTAGTATAAAGAAGAATGGCGCCAAATGAAGGTCAAAAGATTTCATCGACTCGGTCAGCGGGCCTGATGCCCGGCGTTTTGGCGTTGGCAAGGGTGTCGTTAAGGGGTTCCGGAGACTTTCTCTTCCCAAAAGACAAAAGCGCTGTTAGGCCTCCTATCTGTAGCCAACAGAGCTTTAGTACTGCTCAAGAACCGGCATATAATCCTCGATCGGTCCCATCAAAATCCCGATTTGATAGGTTTCACCGACCCCCGAAAACTAAGGCTTCGAGAGCCTCTGCACCTTAACCCAACCCTCTACTGGACCAGCCAACTCTCGGTCCAATTCAAAGCCCCGACTCAACCGCTTGATTACATGGCCTTGCTCGGCTGATTGCGACACCCAGCACCTACATGGGTAGTGGTTGATTCTGGAACAGAACCTATGATACTAACATACCCTTGAACCGGATTTTCAGCAAAACAGCTAATCGATGAAGTAACGTTTTTCGGTTGGGGTCTGGTTCCGACTCGCCAACCTGTACTTCTGACACTTGCCTTGGTGGATCCTTAATTGCTTTATCTATATGGACATCAGAGCTACCCGTAGTGTCAATAAGTTATATCAAACTCTATTTTATTTCCTATGTGCCATCTCCTCTTGGAGTAATTTAATGAAATGACACAAAGTAAACAACACTACCTACTTAAGGTGAACTAGTCGTGCAAGTTGATAAATGTAAACTCATACCATGAATTTCCGTGCGTTGGCTCCTGCCTCACATAAATACTCACCCTTTTACCAGCGATAAATGCTGTTAATAACGTGCTAAAAAAAATATTTCCTTTATCTCCGGGTGTTTCCTCTGCCCCCCAATAGTAATAATAGTCCCTACCGGTTGCATCCGAGAAGGATACCCAATGCTGATGCCATTGTAGGTATACGCTTTTAACCTCGAGGCCTTTACCTTTCGAATCACCATTATCCGTCCATTTAAACTCAGCATTAGAAAAACTAGAGATAAAAATAAATGAAACTATTACAAGCGTTCTTATGATTTTCATATTTTTCCTTATTGGTTGATAACCACTCAGCTATAGGTTTTTTGTAAGTTGAAAATTAAATTCTATCTATATATAAAATACAAACATTTAAGCAACAACCACGCACATTAATAAAGCACCTCCCAAACCAGGCATATAAAATTTCTTCAGACATTTAAACATCCCTTTTTATAATCAAAAATACTATTAAATAATAGTTTTAGGGCGCATTGCGGTCTATTAGAATCAGGTAAATATTAAAAACTTATGGTTATGGATATCTTTTCGCAAAGTCAGTTGAAAGATTACTTTTTGCCGTAAAGCAGTTTAAAAACATGACTGAATAGAATTCAGATCGAGCCAATCTGTATTGTGGCAGAAGCGGATTCATCCACCAAGAAAATAAGAAACTATTTTTAGGTGGATTTATTCTGCCGGTATAGATCCCCTAAGGCCGACTGGGCAATATTGAGTTTATTACCTGTAATTAAATATTCCGGCAGTAGATTAATTAAAAAAAATAAATAATAAACTTAGACTCGCGCGGCATCCTTATGATCAATTTGAATCGAAGTCTTTAAGCTGTATCGCAATCACCCCAATAATCAATATCTCCGTAAGGTCGGCAACCCTGTTCTGAGAGGCGCGAGGGAGCTCTAGCTTCTGCTTGTCAAGCAATACCCCCCAGGAAGGGGGGTTAACAATACTTAAAGTAGCCATAAATTTAGTTTTACCGCTTATATATTTAAAAATAACCAACCAACATCAACCTGCACTAAGAATCCACCCGATTTTTGGTTTTGGTCGGACCTGTTGAATTGACAGAAATCCGTAGTGACGACAGACTATCCAGCAGATATTTGGGTGTGAGCCTTAATTCAGAAAAAATAATTTTATGTAAGGATACATATGCGTAGGTTTAATACCGAAAATATTAGCTCGACCATTCACTTCCTGTTATATACTGTTTTATTGTCAATTTCCTCTTTTTCCTATGCTCATGATAATGAATATAATAATAGGCCCCCTGGTGTATCTCTTACAACGCTCAGTAAGTTTAGGTCTACTGCGCTCCATACCTGTGAACAAACTTTGAATAGCTACCCCTATTGGGGCCTTAATTATCACTGTACAGAGCATAGGGAGATTGAGAATGGGATTGGGTATTGGCAGCCTCATGATTGCTTACAAACATATCCGTATACGTGTTCAAGCTTAGGGATCTATGACGGCTTCCCGATTGAAAAGAAAGAAGGCTATGAATCCAAAGACAATGCTAAAGACGCATGCGAACTATTTTTACAGAATGTGTATAATAACGGTGGCAATGGTGAATGTCTCGAGAAAGGGGATACGGAGTCGATGTATTTCGCTCACGATTATGATCATGACGGTGAGGTGCGTCCGGGTTGTAAACACTGGTATCGACACGATTTTAATACACCACCAGATGTAACCATTAAGACTCCCGAAAATGGTTCGACCCATTTCAATAATACGGATATCTCATTCAGGGGGACGGCGGGCGATGACGATGAAGGAAATTTGCACTTTAACATTCGTTGGTCAGTAGATGGATACACCGTTACGGGTAACTCATTCAAGAGAGCTTTTAATGCTGGAAACTATACAGTCACGGCGAAGGTAACAGATGCACGTGGCGTCACTGCGACCGACTCGCATACTTTTACAGTTAAATCTCATGGTATCTCCCTGGGCACAATTAATGTAACGCTTGGGGCTAACCACCAAGCTTATATGCCAGTGCCAATTTCCATAAGTTCGGCAAAAATTGACGACCTAGATTCTAGGACCCATGTCCGATGGAATATCGACGGTACTGACTACGGTCAGAAAACGTCAATCTCGCCAATTTTGATCGCAGGCACCCATACGGTTACAGCAACTCTATCCTTGCATGGTAATACTGAAAGTAAATCAAAACAATTTGTAGTAGCGCCATCCACACCGGCACTAACGATTAATAGCCCGGAGTGGGGAAAGATTTTTGATATTAAAGAAGCTATTGTCTTTAACGCAAATGTGGTTTTCGCTGGTAAAGAGTCCACTCATGCTGTTATTAATTGGGATTCTGATTTATCTGGTAGAATTGGGAATTCGAAGAATTTTTCCATAGAAGGTCTAGAAGAGGGAGTACATTCTATTACCGTCCGTGCTACGGAGAATGGCGAATCGGTTGAACGGAATTTTGTTATTACGGTGTACGATGCTGAAAAAAACATGGGTGACCAAAACGATGGGCAGTGCTTTGGTGGCAACCCGATTAACCTAATGACGGGTAACAAATATAATTCCGAAATAGATTTCTCTACCAATACGGAATTTCCTCTGTACTTAAAACGAAGCTATAACAGTACATCGCAACACGTTGGTATTTTTGGCCACGGGTGGTCTAGTAATATCGAAGAGCGAGTCGAGCACAACAGTCAGGCGCAACAAACTAGTGTAATTAGCGACACAGGCGCAGCACAACGATTCGATTTTGTGGGAGATCAGTGGGTCGACAATAGTTCAGACTTTGCTAAATTAGTACAGCTAACGGACAGTACTTGGCGCTATACTCTTTATAACGGCACTGTTAAAACCTATAACTCTGCGGGCCAAATTACAAAAGTGACTGGGCTGAATAACCTGTCGATCGACTATTTCTACAGCGCGGGTAAGTTAGATAGAGTTGAGGATGATTTCGGGAATGTATTAGATCTCGATATCAATAAAGCTGGCTTTGTGGATAGGTTTACCGATGCCGATGGCTACGTATTTAATTACAGCTACCGGAATGATAATCTCACTGCTATTGCCTATCCTGATGCCACGCCAGGTGTTGTTACTGACAACCCTACTAAACACTATGTATATGAAAATACGAGCTTTCCTCATGCCCTTACCGGAATGATAGATGAAGAAAATGTCCGTTTCGCAACATGGGGTTATGATGGCTATGGCCGTGCTGTTCACAGTGAGCATGCTGGAGATACGGAAGAGTTCACGATCAGTTACAACGATAACGGGTCGATCACCACAACTAATGCTCTTGGCAAAAAAACCACCTATTGGTACGAATCTATCAAAGGTATCTTAAAGGTTTCGGGTGTATCGGGACATGAAAGTACACATTGCGCCGCAACCTATGCTTCTACGGAATACGATCCAGAAACTGGTTTTGCGTCTGAAAAAACCGACTGGCGAGGTAACAAAGTATTAATGACGGCAAATAAATATGGTCAAATTGAAAGCACGACCATCGTTGATACGGGAGCGGGCTGGACAGCGCCCATTGATGAGCGAGTGACCGTTACGACCCACTACAATACGCTACGGTTGCCGGAAAAAACCATTCAGACCGGATTGACTGTACGAAAGGCCTACACGCCAGAAGGACGTATAGATTCAATTACTTCAACTGATACGACTAATCACACTATACCGTATTCAACAAACGGCAAAACCAGAGTCGTTGATTACGAATATACGCTGTACGAGGGCACCGACATCGTTAAGACGATTACTATAGATGGCCCTAGAATCGATGTTACAGATATCACAACATTGGAGTACAACCTCCAAGGTTTATTGTATAAAAGTACTAATGCACTAGGGCATGTGATCGAATACCGTGATTACAATAGTCGAGGCCTACCTAAAACGGTAATTGATGTTAATGGTCTTGAAATAGGTTTTGTCTATTGGCCATTAGGTTGGGTGAAGACACAAACGGTTAAGTCATCGAAGGGCGAAGCTGTCACCCATTATACTTATCACAATAATGGTAAACTTAAGTCAATCACCTCTCCCGATGATTCAAGCTTAACCTATACCTATAATGACGCGGGCCATTTAGACTATGTGACAAATAGTTTAGGCGAGAAACAAGATTTTGAGCCCAGTAAGTTTGATGGTGCTTGGTCTTCAATACAGTACCTGGATGCTGGCGGAACCCAACAGTTTAGCCAGTCACGGTTATTTGACGAGCTAGGCCGTGTTCGCCAATCAAGTAATGAACAAGGAAATATAGTAGATTACAAATACGACGGATCTGGGAATATAACATCATCTGAACGGCTCGTGGAATTTGGTAATGTCAGTGATGTTAAGATCGATTCATATGGTTATGATGTGTTTAATCGAGTACGGGTGCACGCGGTAGCTTCAAAGCACTACCCTCGATCGAAAAGTCTGGCTCCGACACAAAGCAGCACCTATTATAACTATGACACTGCTGGAAACTTAGTGGAAGTTAAGCTTGAATATAAAGTTCGACGTAGATGGTGGCCGTGGCCGCGGAACCAGATTACGGGCTATATATACAACGGATTTGGTGAATTAATTCAAGAGCATAGCCTCGCGACGGGAAAGACTGTCTATCAACGGGACCGTTCAGGCAATATTGTTAATAAAATCAACAGTGAAAACCAAATATCGGTTCTGTCCTACGATGAATTAAATCGAATATCTACTGAGAAACAAACAGGCGCTTCAGCAGAAGACAGGTATTTTTATTATGACGTCGGACTAAACGGTAAAGGTCGTTTGACAGCCATTGTTGATCAATCCGGCACCCAAAGCTGGGCTTTTGATGATCAGGGCTTCATCGATATGACTAACTATGCTATTGACGGCAGTGCCTACTCTATTGATTACGATTATAATAAATCGGGCGAACTCATCGACATAGTGTATCCGAGCGGTCAAAAGGTAGAGTATGGGTATGATTTATTAGGGCGACCTAATCAAGTTAATATGTCCGCAGGTGAGGACGGAGGGGTAGCGCTGGTCAGCAATATTACCTATAAGCCATTCGGCCCCTTAACCAGTTACGATTATGGCAGCGGTTTAACCCGTAGCGTTTCATATGATAAATCCTACCGAACAACCTCGTTAACCACTGGGTGGTTGACTGAAGATGAGATCGTTGACTACAGCTATGACAGCGCAAATCGTATCCGGGGTTTGAGCCGGTCACTAAAAAACGATGATAATCAAACTATATGGGACTCAAAAAGCTTCGAATACGATTTGGTGGGTCGTTTAACGGCCGCTCAATGGACAACGGTTGGCGGTCAAAAATACCGGTCAGACGAATCTCTAAAATACCATTACGATTCACTTGGTAATCGAGTTACAAAACGAATTAACAGCAGCAGTCAGCCTCATTTTAATAGTAGATCGGTTTACTCAGTGACTCCTACTAATAACCAACTAAAAAGTGTGTCAGAGTCCGTAAACGGTGAACCATGGGCACTGGCATCAAGTTATAGCTACCTAAATACAGGGCAGGCGGAGACACGGGGTCAAACGGCTTACACCTATAACCGCAGCCAGAGGCTAACCAAGGTCACAGAAAGTGGCATAATAAAAGGAACCTACCAGTACAATTCCAGCGGCCAGCGGGTTAGTAAAACGGCCAATGGGATTACCACTCATTTTCATTACAACTTGGCCGGGCAGTTACTGGCTGAAACGACTGATGCGGGTGAAGTCATTCGGCAGTATGTATACCTAGGCGGTATGCCTGTTGCAATGTTAACCGGTAACAAGGCATATGACGGTGTGGCGAGCACCCAACAAGAGTTAGTTGGTGAAACAAACCTGAGTGTTAACGCAGAGGGTTCCACTGAAAAAACCTCACTGATGGCAGTAACCGGTAATCAAATAATTAGTGCCAAATTGACCGATATGAGTGAAAAGACCGGCAAGGAATTCTACGGTCTGACGCTGCGTGAGCAAGTTGAGGGTGACAAAGGGGCAAAAATAAATGTCTATTTTAGCGCGAAAAACACCTCTAGTTTAAATATGATCACCGTAAAAACGCCGGAAGGGAAAATTGTTCCCATACCCATGTTTGGCCGCTCAACTGGTGCGGAAGCGCTTGAAATAGATATAGTGTATGCTGGCGGTTCGCTCGCTCATGAGCAATTTGAACGTTCTGGCGATTGGGTCAAGCTTGAGCGAAATGATCAGTATGTAAGTGTATTAACATCCGTAGACGGTATTAATTGGATCATGCTACGTGAGTACAACTTGCCAACCGTCGACGATGCCTACATGGGGGTCGTTGCAATGAATACAAAAGCAGCATTTGATATCCGTTATACCGCTGCAAATGATAACTTATTCTACCTGCATACCGATCATCTGGGCTCCGTGGTCGCGGTAAGCAGTAATAGCACTAAAAGCAAAGTATGGCAGCGTAGGGATTTTGACATTGGCGCCTCTCCATTTGGCTTGGATGTACTGCCTAATGGTGAGAAACTTCACGATGGTTTGTTCGAAATGCCGTTGCGGTTTCCAGGACAGTATTATGACCAAGAGACCGGTACGAATTATAATTATTTTCGGGATTATGATCCAAGTATAGGAAGGTATATTCAGAGTGACCCGATTGGGCTCGGTGGGGGGTTGAATACTTATGGGTATGTGGGTGGGAATCCGATACAGTTTGTTGATCCGACAGGGTTAGTTGAATGGAACGGTAAGGCATCCTCTTTAAGCGTTGCAGCTCCTTTCGGGATGGCGATTCAAATTTATACACTTGAATCTGAATGTATTAATAACCAAGTAACAAAAATTGTTGTTACAGCAACAGGGCCTACTATTGGTCTTGGGGCTACAATAGCAACGGTTGGATCAGATTTTACAATTGAAGATTATCTTGCTTACCCTAGTCCAGAGATCTTTAATACTCAAATTGGAGATTACAACTCCTACTCTTATGGAGTTTCAATACCTGGTATAGGCGGCTACTCAGCTTCCTATGTTAGCTTTGGCGGCATAAGTTCAGCCGGTTATACCGAGGGTACTGATCCTCACTCATTCGAATTTTCGATTTCAAGCTATGCAAAAGGTAGTTCAACGGTTACTTCTACTGAAAAGCTGCCCTGTACTTGTGAGTTTTAATATATCCATTATGAATGGGAAAAAAATTAGCATGAAGACCAATAGAACTGAATCGGTAATTGAATTATTAATGCTAGTGTTTGCTTCTTTTATATACGCAATCGTCGTGCTACTGATTAGTGTATTGGCTTTAGTTTTTGTATCAATTAATACTGGCAATTCATATGCAGCAGAGTTTATGTCCTCTAATTATCTGTATTATTCTCATACCGTTCTTTGGCTGATTACTATTTCGGTTATGATATATCGGTCAAGCAAATCAAGAACAGATTAACGTAAACACCCAGTTTAAGTAATACCAACAAAGCCCCCATCTTCGGATCGGGGCTTTGTTTTTTGCGGTTCGCTTTTTTCTTGAATCAAATGGGTCAGAGCCATTGATTTGGTAATGCTTCTTATCCGTTCGTCATTCTGCTTTTTTTAATGGCCAAATGGAAACTCCCCGGCCTTCATGCCTAGCTAACAAGAGCGACTTGAAAATCAATGACTCTGAACCCTTGATTTTTCTGTATCAAATCAAAGGCCCTGACCCCTCTGATTGTATTAATTGGATCATGCTACGTGAGTACAACTTGCCAACCGTCGACGATGCCTACATGGGGGTCGTTGCAATGAATACAAAAACAGCATTTGATATCCGTTATACCGCTGTAAATGATAACTTATTCTACCTGCATACCGATCATCTAGGCTCCGTGGTCGCGGTAAGCAGTAATAGCACTAAAAGCAAAGTATGGCAGCGTAGGGATTTTGACATTGGCGCCTCTCCATTTGGCTTGGATGTACTGCCTAATGGTGAGAAACTTCACGATGGTTTGTTCGAAATGCCATTGCGGTTTCCAGGGCAGTATTATGACCAAGAGACCGGTACGAATTATAATTACTTTCGGGATTATGATCCGAGTATTGGGCGGTATATTCAGAGTGACCCGATTGGGCTTGGTGGGGGGTTGAATACTTATGGGTATGTGGGTGGTAATCCGATACAGCTTGTTGATAGATTTGGCCTGACGGCTGAGTGTCCAACAGGGCCGCCGATGAATGATCCAAATTGGATTCCATACACCGGTGACCCGGAAGTGTTCCATTGCGGATTTAATGGCTATTTAGAGAGTAGGCAACCTACACCTGATGATCCTATAGGTGAATGTTTTTACGATTCGTGTGGGGCGCTAGTGGATGATAAACATGAGTATGCGCTTTGTGGAGGCACTCCAGATCAGTATCTTTTTGATCCGGAAGAGTCGAATAGGATTAAGCGTTTTATTAACGGTTTTAACCATTCTGTTCGCGATACTGGAGGGATTAATCACAAAGGTTTTGGAGCATTTATGGAATCCAATAAGTATCGAGAAGAGAATTATGGTGGTGACGAGTGAATAAGTTGAAAGTGGCTATCCTGAGTCTTTTCTGTATGAACCTTCCAGTCGTGGCTGGGTTGATGATTGTCAGCGGATACATGGAAAGCAATGATCAAATAGTCTATTTCTACTCGAGTGTCCCAATGCTCATTGTGGCCTTTGCAATTGACGGCATTGTTGAATTAAATGCCTCTGATTTGCAATTTGGAATTAGCTTGATTTGGATTTGGATTGCTGCGTGCCTTGCACCGATTTTTCAAAAGAATAGATATGGGATTTGGTTGTTTTTTATGGCAATTTACTCAACGATTCAGTCGTTTCTTGCATTCCTTATGATTATGGGAAGGCATTATTAGGAATCCGTTGCTAAACTGAGCGACATCACCGATAAGTTTGGTCAATTTTACCATATCGAACGCCAGGCCAACGGCTCAGCTTTGTCTATTGTTTCGCCGTTCGGACAGAGGACAAGCTTTAGTATGGGCCCCTATAACCGCCTGAGCGATGTCGTTGGACCCAACAATGAACGTCAGTCAAATCAAAGGGGTCAGAGCTATTGATTTGGTACTGTTTCTTAGCCGTTTGCTATCGTGCTTGCCCAATCGCGAAAGGGAAACTGATAGGCCTTCATGCTTAGCTAACAGGTCTGACTTAAAAATAAATGATTCTGACCCTTTTGATTACTAAAGCCAATTGCACTTACTATACGAAACTGCCCTAAGTTAAGTATT
>Ga0307492_10000534_pt1 | contig 16007 bp, 15 predicted proteins | sample SI3LmetaG_FD_202365 | JGI IMG/M metagenome (GOLD analysis project Ga0307492, IMG submission 202365) | Sea-ice brine microbial communities from Beaufort Sea near Barrow, Alaska, United States - SI3L | ecosystem: Environmental > Aquatic > Marine > Coastal | place: USA: Alaska | collected 2017-05-06 | reverse complement strand
CATCTGTTCAGCCCCTTATTGGTTGTTTCTGCGGCGATCGATTTCGCGCAGAATCTGGTCGGTTAGGTTGCTGACATCGGTCTGTGACATGCTGCTCACGGAACCGGCTTTCAGGTCTGTTGCAGCGGCGCTGCTGGTCTGGCTCTTACGCAGCTGATCCAAGGGCAGATAGATCATGTTATTGCCACCCTCGACATCCAGCAGTACTTTAGAGCTCTTGCCATAAACTTCTTCAATAGTATCGAGATACAAACGTTCTCGAGTAATGGCGGGGGCCTTTTGGTACTCATTGAGTAAGGCGGTGAAACGATCCGATTCACCGGTCGCACGCGCAATAACCTCCTGACGATAGGCTTCTGCTTCGGCCAACTGGCGTTGTGCAGCACCTTGGGCGACGGGCACAATCTGGTTGGCGTAGGCTTGGGCTTCGTTGATCAGTCGCTGTTGATCTTCGCGCGCCTTGATCACGTCATCGAAAGCGTCCTGAACGGCTGTCGGCGGCGCGGCATTGGTGATCTTCAGCTGGCCGACCTGGATGCCGACTTCATAGTTGTCAAGATACTGCTGTAAGCGGTCCTTAACCAAGGCCTGCACCTGATCACGACCGGTGGTCAAGATCTGCTCCAAACCGGCCGAGCCGACGACGTGCCGTAAGGCAGACTCGGACGCATGCGCCATGGTTGACTCAGGATCACGCACATTGAGCACATAGAGCTTAGCATCGGCGGCACGGTATTCCACGGTCATCGATACGGTGACAATATTTTCATCGGCCGTTAGCATCGAGGTTTTGAGGCTGTGCTCTCGAACCTGCGTGACATTGACGTTCTCATTGTCGGCGATGCGATCGATAAAGGGGATCATATAGTGCAAGCCGGGGTTTTCAACCCGATAAAACTCACCCAGGCGCAGCACCACGGCGCGCTCAGATTCATCAACCGTGTAAAAGGCATTGAAACCGGTATATAGCACGGCAACAACCGCGACTATTGCCGCTATAGCGCCAAAACCACCAGCAGGGGAGTTACTCGAACCGCCACTGCCGCCCTTCTTACCACCGCCGCCAAGCCATTTATTGACCTTCTCGGTGATCTGCTTTATGAGATCATCAAGGTCTGGAGGGCCATCGTTTTTATTTCGATTGCGGTTACCCCAAGGGTCTTGGTCGTTCTTATTCCCACCTGGTGGTTCGTTCCACGCCATGGTCTTCTCCGTCTCTAATAATTATAGTTTTTATAGCTGAAAGTTCAGCTATTGTTCGAAAAATTCCTTAACCCGCGCAACACCGAATCGTTCTTCGGCCAAGTTAAAACGTTTTAATAATTGCCGAAAATCTTTTTTCTGCATACGCACTTCCAGCTCAACCCGCCCCAAGTCATCATAACTTTCTGACAAGATAGCGTTCTGTTCGAACAGCGCCGCGCGCAAACCAGACTCGCTGGCTTCCAGCACAATGCTGCTGGCCAGTATTTCATCACCCAGTAACTCGGTAATGGCCGCCAACAGGAGTGAGGTCCCTTGACCGCTCACCGCCGATAGCCAGACCCGGATCGGCCGCCCGGCATCATCGCGTTCGATGGCCGGTTCAAAATCATCGAGCAGGTCGATCTTGTTGAACACTTCCAGTCGGGGAATGTCACTTGATCCAATCTCGGTTAAAACGTCTTCGACCTGCGTGATGTTATGGTGACGATTTTCGTCAGCACAATCCACAACGTGCAATAACAGATCCGCATCGGCGGTCTCTTGCAGCGTGGCTTTGAAGGCCTCAACCAACTTATGCGGCAGATGGCGAATAAAGCCTACCGTGTCGGCCAGGACGATGCTGCCCATATCTGGCACTTCCAGACGACGCAGGGTCGGATCCAGGGTAGCAAAGAGCTGGTCCGCCACGTAGACGGTGGCCTCTGTCAGATAATTGAAAAGAGTCGATTTGCCCGCATTGGTGTACCCGACCAACGCCACCGTTGGCGTGTCGGAACGATTTCTCGCCCGGCGCGACTGATTGCGCTGTTTTTCAACCTTCTCGAGCCGTTTATTGATGGTAGAAATACGTCCGCGCAGTAAGCGTCGATCCGACTCCAACTGGGTTTCACCCGGCCCACGCAGGCCAATGCCGCCCTTTTCGCGATCCAAGTGCGTCCAACCCCGTATTAGGCGGGTGCTCTGGTACTGTAATTGAGCTAATTCGACTTGCAACTTGCCTTCATGCGTTCGGGCACGCTGGGCGAATATATCGAGAATCAAGCCGGTTCGATCCAACACCCGACATTCTATTGCCGCTTCGATGTTACGTTCCTGTGAGGGCCGCAGCGAGTGGTTAAACAACACCAGGTCGGCCTCATGGGTGATCACCGCCTGGCGAATTTCTTCCAGCTTACCGGAACCGACAAAAAATTTAGAATGGGGAACAGACATGACACCGCGAATAAACAGGGTGTTTTCAGCCCCAGCTGAGGCGGCCAATTCAGAAAATTCCGCCGGATCTTCACGCTGATCCGACTCGGGAAAGTCAACATGGACCAATATGGCCCGGTTGCCGCCCTCTACACGTTCAAAAAGCAATCAAAACTCCGATGCCCGGCTCTGCCAGGCTAAGAGAAAAATGTAACCCGTCCCATTACTCGACAGTAATTACGTCGTCGTCGTCTTGGGTAATCTTAACATTACGAGCGGGTACGACCGTCGAAATGGCGTGTTTATAGACCATTTGACTAACAGTGTTCTTGAGCAGGATAACAAATTGATCGAAGCTTTCAATCTGGCCCTGCAACTTAATGCCGTTCACCAGAAATATCGATACTGGAATACGCTCTTTACGTAGCGCGTTTAAGAAAGGGTCTTGTAATGACTGCCCTTTTGACATGTTCTACTCCCTTTTTGTCAAGGATTGTAATAATAATCGGCTTGCAACCTAGCGCAGCTGAGATGTCGATTGGCGCTGACAACTCAGTCGTTCGGTGCCCAAAGAATGCGCCAGTGTAGCCTAAATTCACCAAGCCGAAGCGAGACATCAGGCCACAAAAAGACTGGCAAAAACGCATTCAATAATATAATCGGTAATTCTAGTTGATTTCTAACCCTTTGTGGATGGCATCGAGTCATTATTTACTCAATAACGGCGATATTAATACCCCAGCCAGGCGTGCTTGAAGTTTGCATGGTACGAGCAAGCGCTCAAGTCAGGGTTTGAAGTTTGCCTCAAAGCTGACTGAGGATCTGCTGACTATAGTCGGTACTGCTGGTTTGGCTGGTGTCGAACGCCTGTAGTCCGGGCCAGCCACGCAACCAGGTTAGCTGGCGCTTCGCCAGTTGGCGAGTGGCGATAATGCCCCGCTCGACCATCTCATCGTAACTGAGCTGACCGTCCAGGAAGTGCCACATCTGACGGTAGCCCACACACCGCATCGCCGGCAGGTCCAGATGCAAATCCCCGCGCGCGTATAGATTACGAACTTCCTGTTCAAAGCCCTGATCGAGCATCAGATGAAAACGGCGCGCGATTCGGGCATGCAGTGTAGCGCGATCCAAGGGTATGACAGCATATTGCAGCAGCCGGTAGGGGAATTGTTCGGCCGCCTCGGCCGCCAGCTTACCGCGACCGTCGTGCACGCCCTCGGCCCAGAAAGCTGAGATAGGTCGACCACTGAGGCGAAATACTTCCAGCGCGCGCTGCACTCGCTGTGGGTTGGCCAGGTCTATTTTGGCACTGGCCACAGGATCGACTTGCGCCAGTTCAGCGACCAGCCCGGCCAGGCCCTGCTCAGTCATCTGTTGCGCCAATTCGCTGCGGATGCGTTGGTCGCCAGCGGGTAAATCGGCCATCGGCTCAACCAGCGATTTAAAGTACAGCATGGTGCCGCCGGTGAGCAGCGGTATCTTACCGCGCCCACTGATATCGGCCATAGCCTCCAGCGCGGCGCGCCGAAACTGGACCACCGAATAGGTCTCAGCAGGGTCGCAAATATCGATCAGGTGATGCGGCGCTCGACTCAAGGTCTGCGCATCGGGCTTGGCTGTGCCGATATCCATGGTGCGATATATTTGCGCCGAATCCACTGAAATAATCTCGCAGCCGCCCTGCTCGACCAGCGCGAGGGCCAGATCGGTCTTGCCAGCAGCGGTCGGGCCCATTAAAAATAGCGCCGGTGGCCTGGTGTCGGACATTTATCGACCTCGCAAAAACAGCTTATCCAGCTCGGTCATCGACAGCTGGGTCCAGGTGGGTCGGCCGTGGTTGCATTGACCGCTGCGTTCGGTACGTTCCATATCGCGCAGCAGGCCGTTCATCTCAGGGATGGTCAGCTTGCGGTTAGCGCGGATCGAACCGTGACAGGCCATGGTGGAGAGTATTTCATTGCGTTGGGCCAAAATGGCATCGGAACTTTCATGCGTACTAAAGTCGGCCAGCACCGAACGCACCAGAGGCTCGACATCAGCCTGTTGCAGATAGACCGGTATTTGCCGCACTGTCAAAACCTCCGGACCGGCGCGCTGTAATTCCAAACCAAAGGTTGCCAGGACCTCCGCAAATTCTTCGGCCGTATCGGCTTCACGACTGCTCACCGACAACTTTAATGGCACCAGCAACGGCTGGGCCTGGATGCCTTGCAAGTCGTATTGGCTTTTCATCCGCTCGTAGGTAATACGTTCATGGGCCGCATGCATATCGACTAGGATCAGACCTTGCTCGGACTGGGCCAGGATAAAGACACCGTGCAATTGGGCCACGGCAAAGCCGAGTGGCGGTATGTCCGCCTGACTGCTCACCGGCAAGGGCTGTGCGGCCTGTTCGCCGGCGCCGAATTCGGCTGGCCGCTGCAGCTGCTGATAAAATGCGACCTGCTCGCCAGTACTGAGGCTTTGGGACGGCGCAGCAGGCATCGAGTAAGGCGCCGGTCGGTCTGCCATATTAAAGCTGCCCTGAGCGCCAAATTCTCCGGCCTCGAGGCCGCTTGCGCGTGGCGCCAACTCAGCCGTATCGGCCGGCTCGCCGCCAAGTTGCGGGCGCACCTCGGCCAGAGCGCGATGCAACTGCGAAAACAGGAAGTCGTGCACCAAGCGTTGATCACGAAAGCGCACCTCGTGCTTGGTAGGGTGGACATTGACATCAACACCGAGACTGTCGAGCTCTAGGAATAACACAAAGCAGGGTTGCCGACCGTGGAATAGAACATCCCGATAGGCCTGTTTAACGGCATGCCCGATCACCTTATCGCGCACCACTCGACCGTTAACAAAGAAATATTGCATATCGGCACTGGAGCGGGAAAAGGTCGGCAACCCCACCCAACCGGTCATTTTCAGGCCGGCCCGCTCGGTTTCGATCAGGATCGAATTGAGCATGAAATCGGGATTCAGCAACGCGGCAATCCGCCGTTGCTGCTCGGTCTCCGTCAGGGCCGGGCGCAGTGCGTGAATAGTGCGATTATTGTGCCGCAGTGAGAAACCGACGTCGAAACGCGATAGGGCCTGACGCTTTATCACTTCCTCCAGATGGCTGAATTCGGTCTTTTCCGTGCGTAAGAATTTTCGCCGCGCGGGGGTATTGAAAAATAGATCACGCACTTCGACCGTGGTGCCATCAGTGTGTGCGGCCGGGGTCAGTTCGGTGAGCATGTCCCGGCCATGAGACTGAACCTGCCAGGCCTCGGCCTGGTTGGCCGGTTTACTGGTAAAGTTTAGCCGCGAGACCGACGCTACCGACGCTAGGGCCTCACCCCGAAAACCGAGTGATACCAACGCTTCCAACTCATCCAGTGAGTAGACTTTGGACGTCGCATGGCGGGCCAGGGCCAGGGCCAGGTCCGATTTCGCCACGCCACCGCCATTATCACGCACCCGGATCAGCTTCAAGCCACCCTGTTCAATTTCGATATCGATCCGGGTAGCCCCGGCATCCAGGCTGTTTTCAATCAGTTCCTTGACTACCGAGGCAGGTCGTTCAACCACCTCGCCGGCCGCAATCTGGTTGGCTAAGCGGGGCGAGAGAACTTCAATTTTACGATCCGTCATCAAGCCTGACCCCCCCTACTCTTAACTAGGTTTTGCACTGTCATTAGGAGACCCCCGGTACCACCAGCACCTGACCCACGCGAATGGAGTGGGTCCTGAGATTGTTTAAACTTATTAAATTCGCCAGCGAAATACCATATCGGCCCGCGATGCCCGACAAGGTATCGCCTTTGGCGACCGTATACTTGCGCGTCTGCGCCTGTTGCAAGCGTGTCCGTTGCTGCTGCGCGGCCACGAAACTGCCTTCGGGTGGGGAACCCTGGAAATAGATTTGTATGCCGGTTCTGATGGCGGTGGCCATTTTTTTACGATAGGCCGCCGAGCCCAGATTGCGCTCTTCGCGTGGGTTACTGATAAATCCAGTTTCAATTAAAATGGACGGCACGTCGGGGGCCCGTAACACCACGAAGTTTGCCTGCCCGATCTCTCGGCGATCGCCGTGCAATTTGGCAAAACGGCCCATCTCATTGAGCACTATAGCCCCGACACTCAGCGAACTTTGCAGGGTTGTGGTCATCGATAGGTCGACCAATACCGACTTCAAGACCTCGTCCTTATCTTCCAGACTAACGCCATTAATACCGCCGATCACATCGGCCGCATTTTCTTGATCGGCCAGGTATTTGGCAACGGCACTGACCACACCGCCATTCGACAGGGCATAGACCGAGGCTCCATTGGCCGAAGCCTTAGCATAGGCATCGGCGTGTATTGAGATAAACAGATCGGCATTTTTTTGCCGGGCTAAGTCCCGCCGCTGCTTCAGGCCCACTATATAGTCACTGTCGCGCACCAGAATAGGCTGATAACCTTCAATCGCCACCAGTTGCCGATAAACTTCCTTGGCAATGGCCAGCACCACATCCTTTTCTCGCAGCTTAGAGGGGCCGATGGCGCCGGGATCTTCTCCACCGTGACCGGCATCGATCACCACGACTATATCTCGCCGCTGACGACTGATTTGCGCGATCGACTTACTCACGATGGGTTCTGAACGACGAATTCCCGATACACTATCGAGCGTCGGGCGCTCCAGGTCGAGCACCAACCGGTGACCGTATTGATCGTTCGGGGCCAGGGCGAAACTGCGCGGTAACATATCGGTCGACATGTCCAACACAATACGGATATCGGTTTTATTGCGCACCGCGCTGCGGATCTGGGTCACGCCACTATTGCTCAGATCCAGGTCGGCAAAGTCAGTGGTCAAGCGGGTATCGTTGATATCGAGCACGATGCGAAAGGGGTTTTTCAACACCAGAATTGAGTGGTCGATCGGCGTATCAAGATCAAAAACCAGCCGAGTGTTGTCCGGAGCCGGCCACACACGCACACCATGGATGGTTGCGGCAAAAACCGGACCAGCCAAGACCAGTAATATAACCAGCAAACCTCGCTTCAAACTTTCATCTCCATTAAATTAACTGTTGTAGGGCCAGCAACTGGCTGGCGCCCTTGGTACTGTTTGCCTGCACTTCGATCAGGCGTTCTTCGGGCAGGCCCACGACCTCATTCAGAGTCAGGTCCAGGTCCGCGCTAGGTAAGCAGCCCAGCCCCTTTTCCGGCCATTCGATCAGCCACAGATTAGTACTTGCATCGTAATCGCGAATACCAATAAACTCCAACTCCTCCGGCTCGCCGAGGCGATAAAGATCAAAATGAATCGCCAGCAAGGCGGGCAGTTCATACTGTTCGAGCAAATTATAGGTTGGGCTCTTAACCCGCCCGCTCCATCCCAGCCCTTGAATCACGGCTCGACATAGGGTGGTCTTACCCATACCCAGGGTGCCGTTTAGATAGATGACGCTGCCGTTCTGGCAAACCTTACCCAGATATTGCCCAAATTGGGTCATTTGGGCTTCTGTTAATTGAATTTTCACGGTTAAACTTCTTTCTTAATCCAAGACGCACCCTACAGAGTGTATCATTAGTCCCTATGGAAGTGACTGACCGATGATTAATTTACCGATGGGGAGCCCTTTGAACCTAATTGCAACAACACCCAGACTCAGTCTGGCAGAACAAATTCGCGCCCTCGGAGCCCCGCTTGGATTCCAAGCGATGCGCTTCTGCGCCCCGGACACCAGTGCCCATAGTGAGCATCTGAGCCAATGGCTGGATGCCGGATACCAGGGCGAAATGAGTTGGCTGAGCCGTAATACCGAAAAACGCTTACACGGCGATTTACTGCACCCGGGCACCCAAACCGTCATTGCCGTGCGCATGGACTATTTGCCGGCCAATCACCACAGCATGGAAGTGCTCAACTCACCCGACCTGGCCTATGTCGCGCGCTACGCCTTGGGCCGAGACTACCATAAGGTACTGCGCAAGCGGTTGGTGCAGTTGGCGAAACAGATTACCGAGTTAGCCGGCAGCCACGGCTACCGCCCCTTTGTCGACAGCGCCCCAGTGATGGAGCGGCAACTGGCCGAACAGGCCGGATTGGGTTGGACCGGGAAGAACACTCTACTATTGGCACCGGGTGCCGGCAGTTGGTTTTTCCTCGGTGAACTCTTTACCGATCTACAACTGCCCTTTGACCCGCCAATGGAACAGGGCCATTGTGGCAGCTGTAATCAGTGTTTGGTGGACTGCCCAACCGACGCCTTTGTCGCCCCAGGGGTATTGGATGCGCGTAAATGCATCAGCTATCTGACCATCGAATATGACGGCTCGATCCCAGTCGAATTGCGCAGCAAAATGGGTAATCGCATCTACGGTTGTGACGACTGCCAGCTGGTTTGCCCGCACAACAATAAGGCCGAAACCACGACCGAAACCGACTTCCTGGCACGTCATTCATTGGAGAAGATTAGCCTTAGCGAGGCCTTTGAGTGGAGCGAAACTCAATTTTTGAAAAACACCGAGGGCAGCCCGATCCGGCGCATTGGCTACGCCCAATGGCAGCGTAATATCGCCGTGGCACTCGGCAATGCCCCGGCATCGGAGGAGTTGATTGCGCTCTTAGAACGAAGCAGAGGCCGAGTATCAGCTCTGGTGGATGAGCACATCGACTGGGCTTTGGCCAAATTGAGAGGAGATAGCCTGCCCGACTGATCGGGTTTGGCCGCCTTCAGTAGGCCGACCTAGACCCCGATCCGCTTAACCATCTGATAGGTGGTGTAGCCACCGGTCAGGTTGCTCACCTGATAGCCGAGGTTTTTCAGCATCCGATAGGCAACATAGCCACGCAGACCCACAGCACAGAACACCACCAACGGACGATCCTTCGGCAGCCGGTCCAGGTTGGCACGAAGCAGATTGACCGGAATATTCACGGCCTCATCGATGGTACCGAGAACGCCAATTTCAGCCGGGTTGCGCACATCGATCAGCAACGCGTCCGGGGCACAGGCGTTGACCCGTTCAGCATGACAGATCTCATGTTCACCGCGCAACACGTTACTGGCGACAAAGCCGGCCTGATTGATGATGTCTTTGGCGGAACCGAATGGCGGGGCATAACAGAGTTCAAATTCTTCTAGGTCAAAAACAGTCATCTGACCCCGGATCGCCGTGGCCAAAACGTCGATCCGCTTATCAACCCCCTTGGCTCCGACCGCTTGAGCACCGAGCACCCGGCCATCGCTTGGATCGAACAGCAGCTTCAGACTAATCTGGGTCGCGCCGGGGTAATAGCCGGCGTGGTCACTGGCGTGGACATAGATTTTCTCGAAGGCGATGCCCTGGGCACTAAGCAGTTTCTCGCTGGCACCGGTCGAGGCCGCTGCCAGATCAAACACCTTGCAGATACCCGTACCGAGGGTGTCCTTGTATTCGGCCGGGGAGCCAAAGATATTGTCGGCGACAATACGACCCTGTCGATTGGCCGGACCGGCCAAGGGTATTTGCGCCGCCAGACCGGTGATAAAATCCTTGACCTCAATGGCGTCACCGACCGCCCAAATATGGTCAACGCTGGTGTGCATATGCTTATCGACCTGGATACCACCGCGTTCACCGATGGCTAAATTGGCCAACTTGGCCAGCTGGTTTTCCGGACGAACACCGATTGCCATAATCACCAGATCGGTCATCAATGGCTTACCCGACTTAAGCGTCAATTCCAGCCGGCCCTCGACTTCGGTGATCGCCTCTAGGGCGTCATTGAGCTGTAGACGGACACCATGGCGACGCATTTCCTGATGCAGCGGCACGGCCATTTCCGGATCGATCGGCGGCATTAACTGATTCGACATTTCCACCAGGGTGGTTTCAATACCCCGATGCATTAACGCCTCGGCCATCTCGATACCGATGTAACCACCCCCGACGACCACGGCTGAGCGCGGGGCGTCGATATTAATCTTGCGGATGATACGATCCATATCGGGAATATTGCGCAGTTTAAAGACTGCGGCCGAATCGATCCCGGCAATAGCAGGCACGATCGGGCTGGCACCGGGGGACAGCACCAGTTCGTCATAACTTTCGCTGTACTCTCGCCCTCCGTCCAATTCCCGTACGCGCACGGTTTGTGCTACCGAGTCGATGCCGATCACTTCACACTGGATGCGAATGTCGAGATTAAAGCGTGCGTTCATCGATTCAGGGGTCTGCACCAGGAGCGCAGAGCGATCCTTAATTTCACCGCCAATGTGGTAGGGCAACCCGCAGTTCGCAAAGGAGATAAAGCTGTCGCGCTCAAAGACGATAATGTCAGCCGTTTCGCTGATCCGGCGCGCGCGGGCAGCGGCGGATGCACCACCGGCCACACCCCCTACTATTACAATTTTCATCGTGGTCATACTCCAGAAGGTCAAATAATCTTTATTTTAGAATTATCTAATATTAGACCCGTTTGGTATTTGATTCACGTCAATTATTGAACAGTCTCTGCCCAGCAGCCGATAAACAACCAGCCCCAGCGACGGTGCCCTCCCATAGGTCCGGATCATGCGAGTCGGTGCAGCGCAATGGCTTGGCGGCGCAGGTCATGCACCAGATTGCCGACGTTCTCAATCTACCAGCTGAACGATGAGTTCTGAATTTCCGGGTGCCGTTGCCTGCAGCGCTGCCAGTAGATCCGTTTTAAGCGACTGCGCCACGACTAAGCGCGCAGACACCTGCGCAGTGTACTGAACGTCCAACAGCTCCACCTGGTAAGTCTCACAGACCCGTCGTATTTGGCTTTCCAGAGCAAAGGGGCAGCTGATCTGGATCGACCATTGGCGTTCAACCGGCTGGTACTCGGCTTGTTCAAGGGCCTTGGCAACGGCACCGCCATAGGCCCGCGACAAACCGCCCGCACCTAACTTGATGCCGCCAAAATAGCGCACCACGATGGCCATTACGCTCACCAGGCCCTTATGATTGAGCACATTAACCATGGGTTTGGCGGCCGTCCCCGAGGGCTCTCCATCATCGCTCATGCCACTGGTGCCGGGCACCGAAAAGACAAAGCAGATATGCCGGGCGCCCGGATGTGCGGTTCGACAAACCGCCAACCGGGCCTTGGCGGCCTCGGCATCCGGCACGGGCTCAACCCAGGCGAGAAAGCGACTTTTCTTAATCTCCAGCTCAAAAAAAACCGGTGTTTTTAGGGTAACGGCCATGGCACCTGATCCAGTTGCCGGGACGGGTAGGACAAATCGCCTGAATTCAACTAAACCACCAGGAGCGATCATTGCGAATAAGCTCAAAGACTTTCTCATAACCGGGACTGCTCGGATGGACCCGATCACCCTGCACCAGCTCCCTTTTATATTGCACATCATCATTGAGCGATGAGAACAGATCGATAAAAGGCACCCGTATCTTGACGCACAGTTCACGCACCAGTCCGTTCAGTCGCTTGACTCGGTTATTGCGTTGTGGATCGTAGACCGGCGGCAAGCCAATCACTAACATCTTAAAGTGCGAACGCGTTTGCAGCAGCAGGGTTTGCAAGGCTTCTACCGATTCCTGACTGGCGACGCCGGGCACTCCAGCTTCCTGAAAGGTATCGATCAGGCCGCAACAGACTATTAGCCGATTATCGGCACCCTTAGGCAAGCGCGGAACCAGCTCTCGGACTCTTTTCGCGACACTGGGGCAGGTTTCTCCGGGAACACCCAGATTGTAAAAATTGATTGGACCATGCTCTGCCTGGGCAGCACGGACCAGCCGGCCTGCCCAACCCACCTGCTCGGACTCCCCTAAGCCCTTGACGAAACCATCGCCTAGGGCGCAAATATTCAAATCGATCATGAAAACCCTAATGTCAGTGGCCTAAGCCTTGCCTTATAGGTTGCCGCATCCCTGCGTCAATAGCTACCGCCCAATGCGCTGCAAGTAAGGTTATCGGGTTAAGTGTCCGAACATTGACCTTTATTTAGCCCCCCGGTTTAAGGCAGGCCCGGCAAAGGCTGCAGCGGCAACATCCCCATTGACCAAAATTGGCCGCTGGGGTAGCTTGAACGGCTAATAAACCGATGGCAACAGAATCAGCATATGAACCTTAAGCGACTGGCCCCCAGCCTAACGGACCCAAAATCGACTAAATACCATGACAGCACAGGCCTGGGACTGGCTTTTGCTACCAGCTCCGATCGCGGCCATAGTCGCCTGGTTCTCGGCTGGGCTGATGCCCAAGACCGCAACTTTGTCAGCGCCGAGGCCTGCTGATGGCTCGAGCCAATACCAATCGTTTTCATATTGTCCAGGCGGAGGCCGTCGACAGTCCACTCGCCGCCTGGCAGCTAAAATTAAATGATATTATCTTTGGCGCCGAGTCCCGGGCCGGGAAGTTGTTCGATATCGCGTTGATCATTGCCATTGGTCTCAGCGTGCTGGCCGTCATGCTGGAAAGCGTGGCCCAGGTCCGCCTGAACTATAAGGCTGTGCTCAGCTATATAGAATGGACTTTCACCCTAGCCTTCACCCTGGAATTCCTGCTGCGCCTATCCTGTGTCCGGCACCCGCTCAAATACGCCTTCAGCTTCTATGGCATCGTCGACCTGCTGTCTATCATCCCGACCTATTTAACTATTCTGATCCCAGGAGCCAACACCTTCCTGGTCATTCGCATCCTGCGGATTTTGCGGGTGTTTCGCGTCCTCAAGCTGTTCAGCTACATGCGCGAGGCCGAACAATTGGCCTGGGCCATGCGGGCGAGTAAGCGAAAAATTCTGGTCTTCCTCTATTTCGTCAGCACCCTAGTGGTGGTCTTCGGCGCCATCATGTATCTGGTCGAGGGACCGGAGCATGGCTTCACCTCAATCCCCAAGAGCATCTACTGGGCCATTGTGACCCTAACCACAGTCGGCTACGGCGATGTGGCACCGGCCACTGCCCTGGGCCAATTGATTGCCTCGGCGACGATGATTACCGGCTACGCCATTATCGCTGTGCCGACCGGCATCTATACCGCGGAACTGACCCAGGCGATGCGCACTCAGCGCGACGCTCGTGGCTGTATCGGCTGTGGCGTTACCGGTCATGAGGTCGACGCCCAATTTTGTCGTCGTTGTGGCGACGCCCTACCCGTTCCCGATGATCAGTAGCGCCTACCTAAAGAGCTGTGATACAGCTGTTTCACTAAGCGCTAGGCCGAACAGACTCTGACTGTTGCGCCGAGTCCCGGTCTGCACTTGCGCCCGCTCGAGCTGTTTGAGTTCGGCCAGGCAGTCGGCCACCGCCAATAGGTCAAGCAGCGGATTGGTGCGGTTGGCCATCGGCCCGGAACTTGAAAAGGGTGCATCGGTTTCCAGCAGCAAATGACCCAGGGGTATCTGTGCCAAGGCGGAGCGGGTCTTCGGGGATTTTAAGATCAGCGGGCCTACCCCCAGATGAAAACCCAGGTCGATATATTGCCGGGCCAGCTCGACACTGCCGACGAAGGCATGGATGACGCCGGCGTGGATGTTGAGCCGACGCAGTGTGGCGATAACTTGCTGATGGGCTTTCACACTGTGAATAATCACCGGCAAACGGTGCTCTGTGGCGATCTGCAACTGGGCTTCAAAGAGCTGCTGTTGCACCGCTTTGTCGGGTCGAGGTTGGCTCTGGCTGGGGTAAAAGTCGAGGCCAATCTCCCCAACGGCCACCACCGAATTCTGCTCTAGGGCAGCTACCAGTTGTGCGGCCTGGTCTTGATTCGGGTCGACAAACCAGGGGTGCGTACCCAAGGCAATCGCGCAATGCGCAGATTGCCAAGCGATCACCTCAGGCCACTGCTGCGGTGCGGTACCGGGAATAATGAAATAGCCGATATCCGACTGCTGCGCCTGGCTGACGCGCTCGGCCGCCTTCGACATATCATTCAGATGGCAGTGGCTGTCGATCCAGCCACCGCCCAAGGACAGATCAGAAGAAGGCATACTTCTCTTCAAGCACGCGCAGTTGCGCTTGGGCCTGCGCTAGGTCGACAATCAGCTGTTTATTGCGCTGCTCCAGACCACCCAGATCTTGCTGCATTTTGCTCAGTTCGGCATCAAGGCGGTAGCGATCTTCGACACTGGTGTCGGCGGCGAACATGACCTGCTTCTTGGCGATAATTTCCTGCTCCAAGGCTTCCATTTTTGCTTCATTCTGGCGCTGCTCAGACTCGGCGCTGCGTATCGCAGAGGTCACCGCATAGATCTGGCGGCCAGCATCGTAGCCATCTAGGAATCGGCCTTCCAGGCCAGGCGGGCAGATGCCAGCATACTGGTAGCCGTTCTTACCTTGGGAAAAGCCGTTTTGCGGAGTACAAAAACGAATCACCCCTTCTTCATGACCGTCCTGATAGGAGCGAAAATCGGGCGATATACCATGTTTAGCACAGGCTTCGCGGTGCGCTCCAATGCGGGTATCGGGGAAACCGCGGGCACCATCTTCATAGCCTATCTGATACCAGTCAGCGGTGAGACATTCGTTCTTATTCAGGGTCGCGCAGCCTGACAGGACCAGAGTACTCATCAGTAAGATGACCAGCAGCTGTTTCATTGTTATTTCCTTTTATCAATTATTCGCTCAATTGCACCGCACTATAGCGCTTTAAACTGAACATCATATGAACTGGGTATGGGTTAGATCCCTTGCGGAAAATTCCTCAAGGAGCGTTGCTCTATTCTAGCGTAGTTGAGTACCTGAGATAAGGGTACCAGGAGCGCCAGGTCCTCAGGGTCTAGTGTCAGGCCGCGCAGAAACCGCAGGGTTTCGGGGTAGGGATGACAGATTACGGTAACCGTCTCACCCTGACGCGCCCGGGTCAAGGCCAAGAGCCACTGTTGGGCGATAAAAGTATCAGTTTGGTAATGATCCAAAAAAATATTGCGCATCGCCCATGGCAGCTGATATTGCGCCGCAACCTCATGGGCAATGGTCGTCGATACGGTTCGGCTATCGAAAAAGTAAAAGCCAACCTGTTTCAGTATCGCCATCACCCACCCCATGGCCTCGCGATCCTGGGTCAAACGACTGCCCATATGGTTCGACAAACCGACCGCATGCGGCACGCTGGCCAGAGCGGCGTTCAGGTTTTGCACCAGGGTCAACCTACCATCCGAGCGATTTAGGCCCAATGGGCCCAGAGGAAAGTCGGTCTGATTCGACATGGGCATATGGATGATAATTTCTTTGCCTTGCTCGAAGGCATACTGCGCCAACTCGTCGGTATAGGGTCGACCGGGCATGATCGCCACGGTGGTAATCCACGGACTGTCAATGACCGCTCGGCCTGAGCGGCGCTGGTTACCCAGGTCGTCAACAACCAGGACAATCTGACCTCGGGCCGACACAAAAACGGCGCTGCTCGAAAGCAGCACCGTTAACAGGAGCGATACCAGCGCGCAGCGAGACTTACTGCTTGGCATTCAGAATGGCTATGCCTTTCAACACCATCACTGCTTGATAAAGCTGATAATCATCACTCGGCTCGGTGACCGACTTTTCCTTATCGTCGCCATCTGTTTCGCCATCTGTTTCGCCATCGGGATTGACCAGGGCGCCAGCCAGATCGGATTCCTTATAAAAGGGATCGTTATCGTTTTGCGTCAGCGTACCCTGCTTGACGATAATGTCCGGCA
>Ga0307492_10000533_pt1 | contig 16008 bp, 8 predicted proteins | sample SI3LmetaG_FD_202365 | JGI IMG/M metagenome (GOLD analysis project Ga0307492, IMG submission 202365) | Sea-ice brine microbial communities from Beaufort Sea near Barrow, Alaska, United States - SI3L | ecosystem: Environmental > Aquatic > Marine > Coastal | place: USA: Alaska | collected 2017-05-06 | reverse complement strand
AGCAAGTCAGGCTATTGCTAGATTACATGGCGTGTCTGAAGAAAAAACTGTTTTTGTTCAACAAAACCCAGATATTATCGACCAAGGCGTTTTTCATAATGATGTTATTGCGGTGGGTAACCAAAATTTTTTTCTTTTTCATGAGCAGGCTTATTTAAACACATCAGCCTTCAAAGAAGAGGTGGCACGCAAATTTATGGGTGAAAAATTACATTTTCTTGAAGTCTCAACTGAGCAAGTACCTATTCAAGATGTGGTTAGTACTTATCTATTTAATACGCAAATAGTTACGCTTAATGACAATGCTATGTCGATCATTGCACCTACGCATTGCCTTGATAATCTGAAAGTTTATGACTATTTACAAACATTGGTTTCGGCAGATAACCCTATAAATCATGTTGAATTTTTTGATGTAAACGAAAGTATGAAAAATGGTGGCGGACCTGCTTGTTTACGTTTAAGGGTTGCGCTTTGTGAACAAGAATTAGGAGCGGTTAATCCGGATTGTTTATTAACTGAGACTTTATACAAACGATTAGTTGAATGGGTTAATGTACATTATCGAGATAAATTAGTGCTGGATGATTTACGAGACGCCCAATTGATTATTGAGTCGCGCACTGCATTAGATGAACTTTCTCAAATTCTATCTTTAGGCTCTGTTTATCGTTTTCAGCAATAATAGATCATAAAATATAAAATAATGACGCTATATAAATAAGGCGCAAGATCTTGTGAGATAAACTTGCGCTATGTAGTAGAAATTGGTTTCAACTGCTTGTTTCTGAAATTAATGATAAATAGATAAACCTAATTCTTCAGCGATGCCTTCTATTAACTTCATACCAACGACTGAATTACCAAAGCTATTTAAAGGTGGGCTCCACGTGCATATCACACCATAATTTGGCACGATAGCAACCAAACCACCCCCAACACCACTTTTAGCGGGTAAACCAACAGAAAATGCGAATTCACCTGATTGGTCATACATCCCACTGGTAGATAATATCGCATTAACGCGATGTGCATCTTTGGGACTGCATATCACCCGTTTTGTTAATGGGTCAACACCTTTGTTGGCCAAAAAGAGCAAACTCTGTGCGAGTTGTTGACAGCTCATCTCGACAGAACATTGCGTGAAATAATGACTAAGAACATCAGGGATCTCAGCTTCAATATTACCAAAGCTTTTCATTAAGTAGGCTAGGGCAGCATTACGATTGCCATGGGAGAGTTCAGATTGATAAACTTGTTGGTCAACGCGAATATTTTCGTTGTTTGCAAGCTTTCTTACAAAACTTAAAAATGCGAGTTTACTGGCAGAGAAATGGCTCGCTAACACGTCAGATACTAATAACGCTCCTGCATTAATTACAGGGTTTCGTGGAATGCCTTTTTCCCACTCTAACTGAATAATTGAATTAAAAGGTTGACCTGAAGGCTCCATTCTTACACGTTGCCACAAAGAGTCACCTATACGATTCATCGCCATGACTAAACCAAATACTTTTGAAATACTTTGAATAGAAAAAGGGCGTTGATGATCACCCACGCCAACAATCTTTCCATCAATAGTAGCGACAGATATACCTACTAAATCAGGTTCCACATTAGCAAGCGCAGGTATATAGTCTGCTACTTTACCCTGCAGATAATCACCTGATTGAGAAAGTAGTAATGCCTGTAGCTTATCTTGTAAATCAAGAATATTTTTATTCATATGAACATTCGAATATTAAAAGTGCAAAGGCGTCTATTATGCACAAAATAAATTTGAGATATAGTGTTATAAGCTACTTATTTAAATAAGTTAAATTAGACAAAAATTAACTAAACGAATGATGTTTTTTTGATCAATCGAGAGGGTTAACTGGTAACCTATCAAGCTGATTATAGTTTGCAATTTGCAAAGTGTTTTTATAATGCAATAACATAATTGTGTATATACACGATGTAAAAATGGCTTTTTATTATTCTTTTTTGTTCGAACTTTTATTTAACGTGCTGTTTTAAAATATTTTATTTTTTTTGTTTGTTTACTTGAATATAGTTGGCTTATCTTTTGATATACATAAGGAGGTATATTAATTTTCAATAAAAATAATCGAGGTGCTGTGTAATGAAATCATCAAATTCAATTAAAATGGTAAATGTTATTTTCTTAGTGCTAGCGCTCACTTTTTCATACAAATCTGTCGCGGGTTTTATTGGTTTTGAAACTACAGTTTTTGAAGGAAACTTCACAAATATTGGGGTCATTAATATGAGTGATTAATTTATGGCTGAAGGTGTTTCAGTGAGTGCTGGTTCTGATCATTAAGGAAATGATGATTTATCAGCATCAATTTTGCACCCAAGCTGTAAGCTTTTGCTGTATTATGTTGATTGCTATTGGTTTAGCCAAATAATCGTTCATACCTGCATTTAAACATTTTTCTTTATCTCCTTTCATTGCATTTGCGGTCATTGCAATAATAATTATATCTTGGTGCTCTTTTCCAGCTTTTCCTTCTCTGATAGCCTTTGTTGTTTCATAGCCATCCATTTCTGGCATCTGGCAATCCATTAGAATTAAATCATAATAAGCTGAATTTAGTTTATCTATTGCCTCAATACCGTTAGCGGCTATATCTGCTGATAAGTTTAATTTGGTGAGGATTTTTGTTGCTACGATTTGATTTATCCTGTTGTCTTCAACCAATAGTATTTTTTTAAATGATAAGTTAATACTTTCAATAGGCACGTTTTGGACTGCGCTTTCAGAAATATCATGCTCTGGTTTACGATACCTTAAATTAAAGGAAAAACAGCTTCCTTTGTTTAAGGTACTTTTTACTTTTATATTGCCGTCCATGAGTTCACATAGCTGTTTAACAATGGTTAATCCTAAGCCTGTGCCACCATATTTTCGTGTTGTTGAATTATCAGCTTGAGAAAAAGGGCTAAAAACATTTTCAAGTTGTTCGTTTGATAAACCAATACCACTGTCACTGATTTTACATGAGAAGTTGAGTTGCTCTTTGTTTACCTCTATCAATCTAACTTCAAGTTCAATGCTGCCTTTTTGAGTGAATTTTATCGCATTATTAATAAGGTTTATCAGTATTTGTTTAAGCCGAGTAGGATCGCCTATGACTGTTTTTTGAGATAAAAAAATGGATTTAATCTTCAGCACTAAAGATTTTTTTTCAGCTACCGCACCCATAATGACTATCACCTCGTTGATGACATCAGTAACATTAAAGTGAATGTTTTCTATCTCTAGTTTTCCGGATTCAATTTTTGAATAGTCTAAAATACTATTAATTAACGTTAATAAAGAGTCAGAGCTGGAATTAACGATATTAATATATTCTCTTTGTTCACTGGTTAATGAAGTGTTTGATAATAAACTGAGCATACCTACAACTCCATTCATTGGTGTTCTAATTTCATGACTCATATTCGCTAAAAACATACTTTTTGTTTGGGTTGCCTTTTCAGCTTTTTGTTTTGATAAAGCGAGTTGTTGGTTTAATTGTTGAGATTCTATTAATAAGGTATTGGTTTGCTGATTTTTTTGCTGAAATATCGTAGCAGATTTCATTAATTGGCCTATTTCATCAGAGCGATTCACATCTAGCTGTTCATGGAGTTCTTTATTTGAGGCGAGTATATCGAATACTTGGGTTACTTTTTGTATCGGAAATATCAGTTTTTTGAGCACATAGAGTGTGATAATGCTTGTTATAAAAATACCTAAAACAAACATTATACTGCCATGAAAAATAGACTCATCAACAATAGTATTAAGATCGGAGTTACTCGTATTTAAATGTTGTAGTACGGTTTTGCTTAAACTTTCTGCTAAATATAAAAATTCATTGGCTTCGCCTGACATAACAACATTAACCAGATAATTATAATTACGAGTTACTTGTGTTAATAATCTAAAATCGGAATACAGCTCCGACAAATTTGAGTTTAATTCTGGGATGTTAATTAATATTGCGACACTTTCTAAGTTTTTAGCCGTTTCTTGGAAATGGGTGATATTTTCAGTGCTAGGTAATAAAAAATATTGATAAGCAGCAAGTTGCAACTCTGACGTTAAAGCGTCAATTTGTTTGTTGTCTTTATCAGTAATAATATCGGATCTTTTAAATGTAATATCGTCAGAAATGTCAGAAGATATCTTCTTCAGAATATTTAATCGTGTAATTATTTGATCATTAAATAATTCACTCTTTTTATTTATCAGCAACACAACGGAATCAAAGTTTTCTCGATATTCTTTCAAATGATTACGCATACTCTGTATTGTGACTTCTTGATTTGATCCAATTTTATTTGTTTTGATAAGATTTGTGGTCATATCTAATTTCTGATTAACAGAAACCATAATGTCGTTTAGACGTTTTAATACTGATGAAGCCTGCGTTGTTTTATAAATAAGCACGTTTCGCTGTAAATTTAAGACATCATTCTCTAGCATCTTCACTTGAATAACGCCTTCAGCTATTTTCTGATTAGAGGCTACCCCTACAACTAAAAGGTTTTGACTTTGATATGAAACATACTCTTGCCCAATAAAAAGGAAAACAATAAGTGTTAATGAAAGAATTAACTTTGCTTTTAGGCTTCTAAACATATGGAGCATCGTTGGATACCATTGCTAATACATATGAGTGAAAGTGAATTTTTAAGCATTGATAAATTCATACCACTTTTGAAGGCTATAGTCATAGGTTGGCATGACTGTATTCCAAACGGCAACATTGCTAAAGCGTTTTTCATAACTTCCACCTGAGCGAATATTACCTTTATAAACAGAAATTTTATTGTCAGTTCCTTTTAAATCTGATGCTGCGGGTTTTCCATCGTACCAATAATCCCACTCTTGCGTTGATAAGTAACGAGAAGAACGTTTTGGATTTGAAATATAATAGCCTTGTCTGGCAATAAATGCGCCTGGCCAGCCGGACAGCCACCAATTCATATAATCATAAGCAGCATCTTTTGCTTTACCCGTTGTTGCTTTTGATAAGCACATTACTCCGTGCCAGCCTCTGTAACCCTCTTTAGGCGCAGCATAAGTGACCGGCACATTCATCCCGTTAAGTGACGATACAGCAGGAGAGAACATACTCTCTATAACTACTCTGCCAGATTTCATAAATTGAACCGATTCAGGTACTGAAGACCATAAGCCACTGAAATGTCCTGATTGTTTTAAACCAATCAATATACCAAACAGCTTATCTAATTCTGGCTTTGTCATAGCGCCAATGTTGCCAAAAGACATCAAGCCTTTAGCTTGTGCAGCTAAAGCCAGATCAAATAATCCTATGGTAGGCGCATTTATTGTCCCAACACGACCATGGTATTTTTCGTCTAATAACCAACCCCAGCTTTCTGTTTCATATGGTATACCTTTTTTAATAATATCAGTGTTGTAACCAAAAGAATCAACGTTATGAACATAAGGTAAGAAGCTTATATCGTTGGTGTGGTTTTCGCCTAATTGGTTGTTTTTTTGAATATGTAATAACTTATAAGGAGCATCACCGTCGCCGAATTTAGCCGACGGTGTAATTTTTCCCGTTTTGGTTAAGTTATTAATTTCATCCCAATGGGTAATTCTTCTTTTATCAATGGCCTGAATAGAGCCTGAGCGCCAGAGTACATTAATACTATTTGACCATTGTTCGTACAAGTCAAATGACTCTGGGAACATTGAAGCTTTTTGTAAAACGGCAGCACTGCCCTTGGGTTCAAAGATCAAATGAATACCTAAGTCTTCCATGGCTTTTTGTCTTAGTTCTTCTTTCAAGGTTACATGCGTACCTAATATCCTTAAGGTCACTTTGTTTCGAGCAAATACATAGGGTGCTTTAGCAATTGCTATTCCTGCTGCACCGCCTAGCGCTATTTTTTTAATCGCACTTCTACGAGACTTATCCATTTGATTCTTCGTATGTAGTTGACATGATGAATTAAGTATAGGTAACTGAGTCAAATAATCTAATGTTGATTAAAGATATTATGCTTTAAATAATATTTTAATAAAAATTTAAGTGGGACTCATTTATACGAAAGATAAACGGCCTTATGAGGGATACTTAAGTGGTATATATAATCTTCAAATGGTGTCAACGGGTATTTTATTTCTCAATGGTGAGGCCTATTAGACTTATATTCTGCTTCACGTTGAGTCATTACTTTCTCTTCCCACTCCCCTAGAAAATTCTAAGTAGAGTGTAGAGCTTGTTGAATGCCATCTATGGGCAAACATGAAAATCAATTTAATACGAGCTTTAAGGCTGAAATAAAGCTATCGACATCCTCTTTACTGATATCTAAATGCGTAACTAAACGCATGTTTTCACTCGGTGATATTATAATGTCCTGTGTTTTTAGTGCTGTAGCTACTGCATAAATATCAATAGATTTATCTATTTTAACAAATACCATGTTAGTAGCGACTTGCTCAATATTAACGTCAAAGCCAGTAATACTATTCAGTTGATGCGCCAGATATTGTGCATTTTCGTGGTCAACTTTAAGTTTGTCGACATTTTCAGTTAATGCTATTTTTGCTGCTGCGCAAAGAATTCCGGCTTGGCGCATACCACCACCGAGTACTTTTCTCCATCGCCGAGCTTTTGCTATTAATTGAGTTGAACCTAATAATAATGATCCAATGGGCGCGCCTAAACCTTTAGATAAGCACACAGACATCGTATCAAAATATTTTGCTATTTCAGTGATATCTACATCTAATGCCGCTGCTGCGTTATAAACTCTAGCACCGTCTAAGTGTAAACTTAATTGATGCTTATTAACAAACGTCCGCAGTTCTGCTAAATACGTCAACGGCAATACTTTGCCATTAATGGTATTTTCAATGCTAACAAGTTTTGTGCAGGCAAAATGTGAATCATCTGGTTTAATCGCTTGTTCTATTTTCGTTAAGCTAATAGTCCCATCTTTTTCATTTTCTATCGGCTGTGGCTGAATAGACCCGAGTACTGCTGCACCGCCACCTTCAAATTTGTAGTTATGAGCCTGTTGCCCACATAGATATTCGTCGCCACGCTCACAATGCGCCATAAGCGCTAATAGATTCGCTTGTGTACCTGAACTACAAAATATAGCCGCCTCAAAGCCATGACGCTCAGCCGACCATTCCTCTAATTCATTTACCGTGGGGTCGTCACCATAAACATCATCACCAACCTCTGCTTGAGACATCGCATTACGCATTTTCAAAGAAGGTCTAGTTACGGTGTCAGAACGAAAATCTATCATTATAAAATCCATATAAAGCAGTAAGAACAACAAAGTATAAACGGTTATGCTGCACTAAATATAGTTAAATAACACCATTAAATTAAGCACACTATAAATAGCGAAGTTTCAAAGTTAAAAGCGCATGTTTTGTATTAAAGGTGTCGATGTGCGGCACTGGTTTTGGCGCAAGGATATTGTCGAAATGGATAACGATGAAAGAGAAATAATTGTCTATAATGTTATTCAATAGCTTACTGCTAAAAAGAGTGTAATTATCAAATATTCGTAAGCTTAGTAATGAGTTTAATCGTATTTACAAAATTCTATATAAAGTAAAAGCAAGTTTGAGATTTTGTTGTAAACTCAATTAAAGCATCATTTATTAATAGTTAAATCTACATTGAAGGGAGAAAAGTGAATTATATCTTTGTTGTTATAAATTTTCCGCAATAAATTCTGTTTAAATGCGATATTTAAGTAGCACATTCTGTAGCTATTGAACTAATATGCGCAAATCAATTTTATTGTAATTAACTCTAAATAGTTGCAAAAACTATTTACTTTTTTTAGGGCAAGCACATGCTTTTTAATGGTTCGTTTATCACTGACTGTCCAATTCGTCAGAAAATTCGTGAATTTTATCGTATTGATGAAAATATAGCGGTAGATCATATTCTTCCTTTAGCTGAAGTTAACGTAAGTGCCAGAAGTAGAGCTTGGGAAAGAGCTCGAAAAATGGTTTTACAAATTCGTCAAGATCAGGCAGGTAATGGCGCAATAGATTCTTTATTAAAGGAATACTCCCTTTCAAGTGAAGAAGGTGTGGTATTGATGTGTTTGGCTGAAGCTTTGCTACGTGTACCTGATAAGCATACTCAAGATGCTTTAATTCGCGATAAAATTTCTCAAGGCCAGTGGAGTACCCATCTAGGAGGAAGTGACTCATTATTCGTTAATGCTTCTTCGTGGGGGCTTTTGATTACCGGCTCCATGGTTAACTATGCAGATAAACGAAAGCAAGATAGCTTTGGATTATTGAAAAGAACGATAGGTCGTTTAGGTGAACCTGTCATTCGAAAATCAATGAACTATGCCATGAAAATTATGGGTAAACAGTTTGTGATGGGCGAAACCATTCTTGCTGCCACTGAACGTGCTGCTACTAAAGAGCAACAGGGCTATGTTTATTCTTACGATATGCTTGGTGAAGGTGCTCGCAGCATGCCTGATGCCAATCGTTATTTAAAAGCTTATCAAGATGCCATAGTAACTATTGGTAATGCTGCTGTTGCTTCGGGGAAAAATGATCCGCGTAAAGTTCCTGGTATTTCAGTGAAGCTTTCGGCTATTCACCCACGTTACGAATTCACCCACAAAGCACGAGTAATGGATGAAATTGTACCAAAGCTTAAGGCACTTTGTTTACAAGCAAAACAATACAATATTGGTTTAACTGTTGATGCAGAAGAGTCTGAGCGCTTAGATATATCGCTTGATATTATTGAAGCGGTTTTTAGCGATAATGACTTAGCTGGATGGAATGGTTTTGGTATTGCACTACAAGCTTACCAAAAACGCGCAATTTTTGTGGTTGATTGGTTACGTGAATTAACCGTAAGAGTTGATCGAAAAATGATGGTGCGTCTAGTTAAGGGCGCTTATTGGGACAGTGAAATTAAAAACGCACAAAAAGATGGTCATCAACATTTTCCTGTTTTTACACGAAAATCTTCTACTGATGTTTCTTATCACGCCTGTGCGAATAAATTATTAGAATATAGAGATAGCATATATCCACAGTTTGCTACGCACAATGCTTACACTGCTGCAACGATTGTTGAACTTGCTGGCGATGATAAGCACGGTTTTGAATTCCAATGTTTACATGGAATGGGCGACTCTTTATACGATCAAATTGTGAGTAAGGAAAGTATTCAATGCCGGATCTATGCACCTGTAGGGCATCATGAAGATTTATTAGCTTATTTAGTACGCCGCTTGTTGGAAAATGGCGCTAACTCTTCATTTGTTAATGCCATTGTTGATGAATCTCAACCAGTGGAATCTTTGCTTGAAGACCCTGTTGAAAAAACGCAACGCTTAAAAGATAAATATAATAACCAAATAGTCAAACCTATTGCGCTATATCACAACGAAAAAGGTGTTGAACGTGGCATGGGTCGCGATAACTCCAGAGGTTTAGATTTAACGGATATTAACATCATTACCCCGTTAAAAGCCTCATTAGATAGCTGGTTTGCAGATAACCAACTTAATAAAAGTGATCTTCCAGAAGGTGCTAGTGCAGTTAATAACCCTGCGAACCATAGTGAAATAATTGGATTTCATCAGTATCACAACAAAGATAAAATGCTTGAGATGATTGATACTGCTCAAGCGGCATTTGCTTCATGGTCAGCAACACCGGTCACTGAACGTGCAGCTTTATTATGTCGTGTTGCCGATATTCTTGAACGTCATACCGACGAGCTCATCGCTTTGTGTATTAAAGAAGCGGGTAAAATTGCGCAAGACGGTATTGATGAAGTACGAGAAGCGGTTGATTTTTGTCGTTACTATGCGCAAAGAGCGATTGAACTTGAAGCCGATGAACGCTTAGAAGCCCGTGGTGTAGTATTATGTATTAGCCCTTGGAATTTTCCATTAGCTATCTTTTTAGGGCAAGTCGCTGCGGCAATTGCAACGGGTAATACGGTATTAGCTAAGCCAGCAGAACAAACAAGTTTAATTGCCTTACGTACTATCGAATTAATGAAATATGTTGGGTTACCTGATGGCGTAGTACAGGCTGTGATTGCTAGAGGCAGTCAAGTGGGCAGTGTTATTATTCCTGACGAACGTATTCAAACCGTTATGTTTACGGGGTCTACTGAAACAGGTACGATAATTTCGCAAACATTAGCAGATCGTGGTGGCGATCAAGTGCCTTTTATTGCTGAAACTGGTGGGCAAAACTGTATGGTCGTTGACTCTACAGCGTTACCTGAACAAGTTGTTGATGACGTTATTTCTTCAGGTTTTCAATCTGCAGGTCAGCGTTGTTCAGCGCTTAGAGTGTTGTTTTTGCAAGAAGATATCGCTGATGGTGTGATTACTATGCTAAAAGGCGCTTTAGCCGAATTACATGTGGGTGACCCTGCAAAATTGAGTACGGATGTCGGTCCGGTTATTGACCAAAAAGCACTTGATGCACTCAATGCGCACAGTGACTATATGAAAACTAATGGACAACTACTGTATCAATGTGAGATATCAGAAGAAGTCTCTGACAACGAGCATTTCTTTTTTGCACCACGACTTTATGAAATTAAAGACATTAGTGTACTTAAGAAAGAAGTCTTTGGTCCTTGTGTTCATATTGTTCGTTTTAAAGGCAACGAAATAGAAGATGTTATTGATAAAATCAATGGATCAGGTTTTGGATTAACGATGGGGATTCATACGCGTATTGAACACCGCGCCTTTGATTTAGCTAAACTATCACGTGCGGGAAATATTTATATCAACCGTAATATGATTGGCGCTATTGTTGGTGTACAACCTTTTGGTGGTCGTGGTCTTTCAGGCACAGGACCGAAGGCGGGTGGCCCAAACTACTTAACGCGTTTGGTTAAAGAAAAAGCGACCCCAGATGCAGAACAATTTAACTTGTTACCATGGCAAGTAGAAGCTTTAGTTGGTGATGAACAATCTGAAAAAGAAGCCATTTTGTTCATGAACAAGGCTAACTCGGCAGAAAAAAACTGGCGTTTAACTGATTTAAATACCCGTATATCTTGTGTTCGTCAACTATTAGCAAAAATAGCGCATGTTGGTATTGTTGATGATTTAGCCGAAGATTTAAATCGCACATTAACGTCGGCTCGTTCACAATTAATTAATATTGAAAAACGTTTGAAGAAGCCAACATTCTTACCTGGACCAACAGGTGAGTCTAATATTCTTTATTTAGAAAATCGCGGTAATATTATCTGTTTTGCGGATAAAAATGTAACTTTTCATTTTTGGGTTTTATCTATTGTAACGGCTTTGGCAACCGGTAATACCGTGATTACGGTTGTTTCTGATTTGTTTTATGATGAAGCTATAGCCTTTAGAGATAAATTTATTGCGACAGGTGAAGATAAAAATGTTTTTCAAGTTGCTCGTTTACATCATTTATCAACGATGCTGGCGCATCCAGCGTTATCAGGTATTGTTGTAGATAGTCTATGTGACCGTAAGCACTTTTTCAGTGAAAAATTAGCTGAACGTCAAGGTGCTATATTGCCAGTGATCAGTTCAGAATATTTGGATAGTTTAATTCAACGCCTATTGACGGAAAAAACGATTAGTATCGATACCACAGCATCAGGTGGTAATACTTCACTGATGACATTAGTGGAAGAAGATTAACGGTTCATTTAACGTTTCTTAAAAAAGCCGAGCATCATACGATGCTCGGCTTTTTATGTTCAGGATGAACGGTATGTCGTGATCACATGGCCGTTTCTAGGCATCCATGCCTTCTCGGCATTAGTACATCCCTGTACGTCGAGGTGAAAGAACGACAATGTTCAGGATGAACGGTATATTTTTTATAAAGCATTTTGTTGGAAGGGAAGAGTGATTTGTTGATGAGGTAGTACGTTTTAATGAGTTGAAAAAACAACTAAACGTATTAAATCAATTCTATTTATTCTTCACCGTTTAATAGTTGGTCAAACTTTAAACCTGTTAATTTCATCAAACTCCTCACCACATAAAACATAATCGCAATGAGCATTATCATTGAAGGTATTGCAATTACTGGATAACTTATCAGAGTCATTTCACCCAGTTGTTCATTAAATTCTGTTGTACCTGCAGGGCTAACTACAATCCATTTAGCTAACAGATAATTCATTGCAGCAGAAAAAACAAAGGTTGTTGATAACAAGTGATTTGCCCACTGAATTCTTACTTTAAATTCTTTTGTTTTATTTTTATTTAATAGGGTTTGATAAATTAAGTCTAAATTAAACAAAATAGGGTTTAACATGACTTTGGCAATTAAAGGTTTACCCCAAAAGCCAGATATTAGCACAACTAACCCTATTGCAGAGGGAATCGCGGCTTCCTTAATTGCTAACCATTCAACATCTAACTCAAATAAACCAATACCACCTGTTAATAAGGTACTTACAAATCCAAGTAACGATATGAAATTCATCGACTTGTTTTTCACAAAATCATACAAGCCATAACCAAGCGGGAATATAAGGGCCAAAATTAAGGCATATACCGAACCTAAATATTCATCCCCTGACAATTTCATTAAAATAATCGATGGGATAGCAATATTATAAATAAGTTCTAAAAATGTATTCGGACGTTTTGCTTGTGTTTGAGTTGACATTATATTTCATATTAAAGAGTAACTGACAATAGCCAGCGGATTTAGGTTTGCATCTATGTTATCTAATAATAAGTGAAATGTCATACTAAAATCGACGGGTGATTTTTAGAATTTTATTTACTCGCTATAGTAATAACGTGTTTCAATGATTACACTAAATAACGCGCTCAATTAAAGTAGACTCTTCTATGAATAGCGTGCTGATCATTTCTACTTTATTGACGAGATGCTCATTAACTAAAGCCCCTAATTCTGATTTACATGAACCACAATTTGTACCACACTTTAAAGTTTCCCCTAATGTTTCAACAGAACTACAGCCAAGTTTAATCGCATCAATAATTTCTTTTTCACCAATATTAAAGCAACTACAAATTTGCTTACCTCTAGCGAACTCTTTGTTTGAAGTACCTGATAATAACGATTGAATATCATTTTCTAGCAAATTATCTTGATTGAAAACATATTCTAACCATGCGCTTTCTATTATTGGATGATTTTCTGAAATGTAGCATAGGAAAACTAATTTACCTTCTTGCAAGCAGATAACATAACTTGTGTTTCCTTGGGTTAATTGCATCCATTCTCCCGATATTTGGCTAGTCATTTGACACCAATTTAAAATATCAGTTTCAAAATAAGTATTAGCAAATTGGCAGCTCAGACCATAACTTGTTCGTGCTTTGCTCCAAAATTCGTTTCTAACTTGAATTTGTACAACAAACTCTTCGCTAAGATGAAATTGTCCAAATTGCGTATATTCTGTTTTGCTTAAGGATACAGTGCCATGTTTGCTTTCAGGTTGACCCGAAACTGGATCTGCATGACTCGCATATAACTGGCTGACGTTTGCGTTAGAAGCAAACTGTTTGTTCCAATGAATAGGCATAAAACATTCATTAGTTCTTTGGTTTTTATCTAACTTTGCATGGACTGTCGCTTGCCCGGTACTCGAAGTAATATTGACTATCTCATTATTAACGATGTTTAATCGCGCAGCATCAGCAGGATTAATATATAGATAACATTTATTGGTATGAGCGGTTAGTTGTGACGCTTTACCTGTGCGAGACATGGTATGCCACTGATCTCTTAAACGACCACTATTTAAGGTAAATGGATATTTGTCTGATGTTTTTTGGGTTGGCTGGCGTGGGATTATAGGAAAAAATATCGCTTTACCTGAAGGAGTAGAAAACTCACCGTCTTCATAAACGCGTTTTTTTCCTTCAGGATAGGTCCCGTTAATAGGCCATTGTACCGGCTTTAAAAGGTCATATTGTGCTAATGTAATACTCGATAATGCAGAAATATCAAAGATACGTTCGCCATTATTTTCAAAACCTGACAATTGAGAAAACTCACGAAAAACCTCACTGACATTTGAATAGTTGAACCCTGAGAATCCCATTGCTGTGGCTACTTCTGCTATAATGCTCCAATCGTGCTTTGCTTGTCCATTAGGAGATATAGCATTTATTTGACGTGAGATACGGCGTTCTGAGTTGGTGACTGTACCGTTTTTTTCTAACCATGGTGTTGCGGGTAATTTTACATCAGCAAGATCTAACGTATCGTTTTTATCAACACAATCAGAAACAACAACAAGTTCACATTTTTTTAATGCTCGGGCTATTTTAGCACGATCAGGTAAGCTCACCATCGGGTTAGTTGCCATTATCCATACGGCTTTTACTTTTCCTTCATCTATAGCGTCAAATAGATCTACTGCTTTATAGCCAGCTTTATTTGCCATGGTGGGCGATTGCCAAAAACGTTGAAGGCTTGACCGATGTTCAGGATTTTCAATATCCATATGTGAGGCTAGTTGATTAGATAAACCACCAACTTCTCTGCCTCCCATCGCATTGGGTTGACCTGTTATCGAAAAAGGCCCGCAACCCTCTTTGGCAATTTTTCCTGTGGCTAAGTGACAATTAATAATACTTTGGCACTTATCAACGCCTGAGTTTGATTGGTTGATACCCATCGAATAAAAAGTGATAACTTTTTCGGTTATTGCGAATAATTGATACACACTTTCAAGTATTTTTGCATCTATATCGCAATAGGATGAAACCTCTTCGACTGGCCAATTGCTTGCCTCTAAAGAGGCTTGTTCAAAACCTTGTGTGTGTTGCTCAATATAATGACTGTTTAATCCGTCATTCTGCGACAAATAATATAATAGACCATTAAAAAATGCCGCATCAGTGCCTGGTTTTATTTGCAAAAAGTAATCAGCGATTTGACTGGTTGCTGTTTTACGTGGGTCAATAACCACGATTTTCATTTTAGCATTACCTTTTTTAGCTCGTTCAATGCGTTGGAACAAAACAGGATGCGTCCAAGCGGCATTAGAACCCGTGATTAATAAGAGCTCGGTACTGTCTAAATCGTCATAACTACAGGGAACAACATCTTCACCAAAACTACGCTTATAAGCTGCAACTGCTGAAGACATACAAAGGCGTGAGTTGGTATCAATGTTGGCGGAACCTATATACCCCTTCATTAATTTATTGGCGAGGTAATAATCTTCTGTCAGTAATTGCCCTGAGACATAAAAAGCAACTGAATCAGGGCCATGATCTTTAATGATTTTTGATAATTCTTCAGCTACATGGTTTGTAGCTGTTGACCAATCAACCGTTTGGTTATTTATTTTTGGTGCTAGTAACCGATTGGTTAAATCGGTTGTTGCTAATAAATTTGTACCTTTAACGCACAGTTTTCCATAGTTAGCGGGGTGCTCTTTTGTACCGACTAAAGCGATGGCTTTACCATCTTCAACAGTAATATCAATACCGCAACCTACACCACAGTATGCGCAAGTAGATTTAACAATGTGTGACGATTGAGAACAACTCATAAAATTTACCTTTAATCGGAGATTAGAGCTAGGTAGCTCGCACTATTTAGTAAGCTACTTTTCTCGTGATGTTTCGCTACACAAAAAGTTGAACATGGTCATCAAGTATCCTTGCAGGGAATACATCAATGCTTTTGTCTTCTTGTAAACATTTGCCAGTCGTTAAACAAAAATGTTGCTTGTATAAAGGTGAGGAGACAACGATATTATCGCCTACGCTGCCCACTATGCCTCGATAAAGTACATTAGCTTCACCAATAGGGTCATAATTTCCTACGGCATACACTTGTTTCTCAGTATTGGGCAAATGGAAAATAGCGACTTGCTTTTCTTCAAATTTTTGTTCTATTAGGGCACAAATACCTGAGTCTTTAATTAAATCGCTGGTCTTACATATCGTTAACCATTTTTTATTTTGTACGAACTTATTTTTGTCTGCCATGATTTTATCCTTAAGCTT
>Ga0307492_10000532_pt1 | contig 16019 bp, 12 predicted proteins | sample SI3LmetaG_FD_202365 | JGI IMG/M metagenome (GOLD analysis project Ga0307492, IMG submission 202365) | Sea-ice brine microbial communities from Beaufort Sea near Barrow, Alaska, United States - SI3L | ecosystem: Environmental > Aquatic > Marine > Coastal | place: USA: Alaska | collected 2017-05-06 | reverse complement strand
GAAATCCTTGCTGTCGGACACCGTGACCAATAAGGCCTGGATATTGGCAACTCGCCGGCTAATCGACTGAATCACCTGTATGGCTAGCGTCGCGGCCGAAATTAGGATGAGCAAGAACAGTCCGATCAGCAGGTTTCTTAACCGGGTCTGCTGCGCCAGATTTTGCAAAGCCAGCGCGCGTACGTCAGCACCGACCGCGTCCGATAGCTTTTTAAGCTGCGCAATTCGTTCGCTGGCTAGGGAAAACCAGGTGGTGGGGCCGGGAGTGACGTTCAGCTCGTCCTGGGCATTAAAACGCTCCACGATGGCAGCTATATCACGTGACCCTTTGGCTTTATCGAGCTGAAGAAGTTGCTCAACATAGCTAGACGGCGCTTGATTCTGGAATATCAGAGCGCGACTTTGCTCGTCCCGATAATAGCCGAGGATGTCGTATTTCTGCTCGGAACTGCTGCTGCCTGTGGCAAAAACACCATTGATCGCTCCGCGATATTGGCCAGAACGTTCTTTCATCCAGAGTAGTTGTAATCGTGCGCTCATCAGTACGGCCAGATCCGAATCATTCAAATGTAATATTAGGCGTTCAATGGCCGCCAAGGCCAGATAGTTGAGTTCAGAATAGTAGTCAAATGCCCCGGAAGAATCACTGAGTCGGTCTACCTGTCGTTGCACCGCAGTTTTTTGGGCTAGCTGGTCTTGTAAGGCATCGAACAGCTCATTCACGACGGTAGTGGGCAGCCCGCTCAAGCTAGACCGGTCAAACTGAACCACAGCCTGGGCGGTTCGCTTCGAAATGTTGCGTTGCAGGTTTAATTCACTTGTGCCGGTGCGGCCGCCACTGCCAAGAAAGCCAGCAGTCATACCCCGCTCGACTGCATGGTTGTGGGCCACGGCATCAAACAATTCGGACAGGGCGACTACGTCAAGCGCTTTGTGTTGATCAGCAATCAGCCGCTGTTGCTGGCCCATCAATAGGGTCAGAGCGGCAAGCGCGGCGGCCATGGGCAGGAAAACCGCTAGGGAAATTGCCTGGGATATCTTTAACCGGTGTAAAACCTTCATTAGCGGGTGTCCAATACTTTTCGATGACTGTTTGATATTTATTTTAACGACCTGGCCGGGTAAAACCTTAGAATTAATATAGTAAAAATGACCATCTAAAATATAATAGTACCAGAGACCAATAAATTGTTGTTTAAAAATGCGGCAAACGACGTGATGTTTCGATTTGTTTGGCGTTAACCCCGAAAGCTTGGCTAATGCACCCCAAAAACCGACCCACAGGGCCAACCAAAGCATTGGCGCCCAGACCGGCGTCTGGTAACCAGCCAGTAGGGTGGGGCCTGTGCTGCTCTAGGTATGGCATGGTAACCGCGAGCGCTAAAGGGAATCGGAAGTTTAGAGTCAATTGCTGTTGCTGAAAGTGATTTTTAACTGGGCTGTCGAATGGGCGTGGGCTTGCACTTCAACCAAAACATCACATTTTAAGCTTTAATTTAGCTTCAACCCATTATCCTAATTCCTTCTAGATTGCAGGTAGTGTGTTATGACCGTTCTATCCGAAAAAGAAGTTCCTGTTTGGGATCCCTTGGTGCGCGGGTTTCATTGGTCATTGGTGTTGTTTTTTTGTCTGTCTTATCTGACCGCTGGCGAACAAATCTTAAATGGCCCCGGCTTGTCGCAAGCCGACTGCCAACTGTTGAGCCAACGCGGTGTTAGCCGGGATGAAGCCGGCAGCGAACATCATGGCTTGGGCCTGCACATCTGTCGCGCCGTGGTCGACAGTTATAGCGGGCAGCTGGTGATGCAAACCTCGGCCTTAGGGGGCTTGCAGATCCGCATGACCCTGCCGAATCAGGGTTGAGCCTCGGACGCAGGGCGTTCTTGGCATTCTGGTCAACAGTTCTATACAATTGTCAACGGCGCGCCAGTCCGCTTGGTTTGGTTCGGCGGCGCCCGTCCATTTAGCTTCGCAAGGTTGCACCTAGCCATTTTGCTTCCTCAGGTTGCACCTATAGGGTCCTCTCAACGGGATTAGCGCAAGGAAATCAGCAGATGCTTATAGTCCCAACTGAGAAACAGTTTGATTGGCAACATGCCCCCTTTGTCCTCATCGCCTTGGTGCTGGCCAATATTCTTGTTTTTCTACTCTATCAGTCCAATGACGGCCAAAAGGCCGCCGCGGCCATCGCGCCTATGGTGGAATTGGGTTACGTCGATAAAGAATGGCCCCTATATCAGAGCTACTTGGATCAACAGCAGCGAAATGACGAGTTACTCGATGCGCGCAGCTGGTATCGTCAGGGTGACCAATACCAACTGGCGCAAAGCCTGTTGCTCGACCACGGCTACTATAATCAGTTGCAACGCAGCGCGCGCAGCGAGTTTGACTATGACTTCTACTTAGGCTGGAAAGAACAGCGAGCAAGCCTACAAGCAACCTTCGATTCGATGAGTGCCTTTGCCTTTGGCCTGCGCTCCACCGATGTGTCGGTCACGACCCTGCTGACCCATCAGTTCTTGCATGGCGGACTGATGCATCTGGTCGGCAATATGGTGTTTCTGATCGTCTTTGGCTTTGCCGTCGAGGCCGCCATTGGCCATCTGCGCTTTCTCTTGTTCTATTTGGCCGGTGGCATGCTCGCCGGCTTAGCACAAGTGGTCACCAGCCTCGGCAGCGATGTGCCATTGGTCGGCGCATCGGGGGCTATTTCGGCGGTCATGGCCATGTATCTGGCGGTATTTCGCTTACGCAAGATTGAATTTTTTTATTGGATTCTGTTTTTTGTCGGCTACTTTCGCGCCCCAGCCCTGTTAATCCTACCCTTCTACATTGCCGAACAAGTCTATAACTACTACACCGCGACCGACTCCAATGTCGCCTTTATGGCCCACGCCGGAGGTTTTCTAGCGGGCGGCCTATTCATCGGTGTGGCCTTATTGTTCGATCGAAACATGCTCAACCAGGAGTACATCGAACAAAACCAACTGGTCAGCCCGCGCTTGCAGTCGTTGGCGGCGATCTACAAGGCAATCGAAGCGTTTCGGTTCGACTACGCCTTAAAATTAACCAATGCCCTGATCGAGCGTGAGGGGATCGATTTCGAGCTGGCGCTGATCCGCTTTAATCTCGACAAGATCAAAAAGGGCACCCATTTTCCGCTTAGTTTTCGCACCCTGATGACCCTCAAGGGTCTCAGTCCAGCAGAACTGCAGGTGGTGCATAAGTTTTGGCTGGCGACCGATGAGGCCGTGGTGCTGTTACCCAAGGATGAACAACTCAAGCTAGCGTTTCAGTTTACCGGCCTGACCGACCTCAGCGGTGCTGAGAAGATTCTGGCGCATCTGTTCGAGACTGGCTACAAACCCTCTGAACTTGGCCTATTGGCGGCCAAGCTCGCCAATCGTTTTGCCGAACGACGCGATCAGGGTAAGAGCCTGAAATACCAGGAAATGGGTCAAAAACTGAATCGGGACGGTCGCCATGGAATCGTGTAACTATCATCCCCTCGCGGCCTCGAATTTTTACTGCAACGCCTGCGCCAAGCAATATTGTACCGATTGTGTCGATCATTCGGTGGCCAGCGAGGCGCGTTGTTTTCTCTGTGGCGGCGACCTGGCTTACCATGTCAGTACCGCTAACATCGAGCCGTTCTGGCGCCGCCTGGAAAAGGCCTTTAAATACCCACTTAACACCAATGCCCTGACCATGGTTTTCGGCCTGGCCGTGCTCTCGTCGATCCTGACGTCGCTGCCTCTGCCGGGCCTGGTGCTGCTGTTGCTGAGTTTGATTGTTGCCGGCGCGACGGTTAATTACAGCTTTAAATGTCTGACATCGACTAGCGACGGCGATATGACTGCGCCCAATATGGCCGATGCCTTCTCCGGCACCCTGGGTGTGCTCTGGCAGTTGCTGGTCATGACCCTGTTGGTCGGTGCGGTGGTCTTTATTCTGGCCAATCAGGTTAGCCCCTGGCTCGGCATGCTCGCCGGGCTGGTGGTAATCGTCGGTTCACCCGCGATCCTGATGTGCTTTGCCCATACCGGCAGTGTGCTTGAGTCGATCAATCCATTGGTCTTTTTGCGGCTAATCTATCGCGTCGGTCTGGCCTATTGGGTGTTGATTATATTCCTGCTGATCATGATGAGCTCGGTGACCGTGATCAGCCAACTGATCGGGAACCAATTATCGGCCCTATCGTCGATATTGCAGGCAACGGTTACCAACTATTATGCCGTGGTGATGTTTCATCTGATGGGTTATCTGCTCTATCAATATCAGGATCGGCTCGGTTTTGCGACCGCCGATCTGAGCGATCAGGCCAGACGCCAGGATGATCCCGCCGATGTGGTCCTGGCCCATATTAATGTCCGGCTGAAAGAGGGGGAATACCAACGAGTCGATGAACTGTTCCGCCATGGCATCGAGTTAGCGCGCCGGGACAAACGCTTATGGGCACGCTATTTCGAATTTTTAGTGCGCACTGGCCATGCATCGGCCCTGCAGACCTTTGCTGATCCCTACCTCAATTTTCTGCTCGAAACCGCCCAAACCGATCGTCTGGCCAGTGACTACAAGAAGATCCGCCAGGTGGCGCCCGCCTACTTGCCGGCGCACCCCAACCTGCGTTTCCAGTTGGCCAACCAGTGCCAGGTTGGCGGCGACGCCCTGTCGGTGGTGCAGCTGATTAATGGGATGCATCGACAATTTCCCGATTATGACCAGCTGATCGCCGCCTATCGGTTGATGAAGTTGGCGCTCGATGATTTGCCCAAGATGGCCGGGCAGGCTGAAAAGTGCCAGAGCTTGATCGAGTCCCTGCAGCGCAAAGCGCTGGTCAAGTCCGCGGCCGATGGCGCCGATTCAGCGCCCTCTCCTGAGTCCTCGGGTTCAGCTTAGGCAGCACCGACCGGCCTATTGACGGGCTCTGGCTGTGAGCACCAGAGCGTTACCCGCGGCCAAAAAACCGGGCCAGCCCGGTCCATCAATACACACCCGCTTAGAGGCTTAACTCTTGCCGTTCGGCCAGAAACGCCTGCCAACTTTTGCCTGAGGTTTTAAGGGTGCGCACCTGGGTCTGGTAGTCGACGTGTACGATGCCGAAACGCTGGCCGTAGCCCTCGGCCCATTCAAAGTTGTCCATCAGACTCCAGGCAAAGTAGCCGCGTATATCAACACCCGCCTCAATCGCCTGATCGACAGCATTGAGGTGCTGCTGGTAGTAGTCGGTGCGCATCGGGTCGTGTACCGCCCCATCGATTAGCTGGCTGTTGTCGGCAGCGCCATTTTCGGTAATAAAGATCGGCGGCAGATTATCGTAACGCGCCTTGAGGTCAACCAACAACTGGGTTAAGGCGGTCGGATAAATTGCCCAGCCGATATCGGTTTTGGCACCCTCCTGGGGTACGTTGGCGTAATCACCGGCGTCGGGTTTTTCGACCACCGACCGGGTGTAATAATTGATCCCAAGAAAATCGATCGGTGCGGCCATGATCGCCAGATCATTGGCCAGCTGGGTCGGAGCCCAGTCCGGATGTTGGTCGAAAACCATCGTCGGGTAACGGCCCTGCAGCAAGGGCTGCAAAAAGGTGTGGGTATTCTCTTCATCGGCAAACTCTGCCGCCCACTGATCGTCTGCGTTGGTGCTGTTGGCAAAGGAGGGTGTCACGTTGAGTACGATGCCATGTTGTGCATTGGGGGCATTATGGCGCAGGGCGGGCAGCGCCAAACCGTGGGCCAATAACAGGTGATGGGCGGCCTGGAAACCCAAGCGATCGCTCTTCAAGCCGGGCGCATGTATTCCCACTCGATAGCCCAAAAAGGCAGAGCACCAGGGTTCATTGAAGGTTGCATAGGACGCTACCCGATCACCCAAGCGAGCGCTGACTCGATCGGCATAGCGGGCAAACCTATAGGCCGTCTCTCGATTGATCCAGCCACCCCGGTCCTCCAGGTATTGCGGCAAGTCCCAATGATAGAGGGTCGCGAAGGGCTTGATGCCCCGGGCAATGAGGCCATCGACCAGGCGCTCGTAAAAGACGAAACCGGCTTCGTTCCAGACGCCGGGGCTGGGCTCAATGCGTGGCCAGGCAATGGAAAAACGATAGGCATCGACGCCGAGCGATTGGATCAAGTCAAGGTCCTCTTCGAGACGGCGATAATGATCGCAAGCCGGTTCGCCATTGTCGCCATTCAAGACCTTGCCCGGGATCGCGCAGAAGCGATCCCAAATACTCTCACAGCGGCCATCGGCATTACTGGAGCCTTCGATTTGGAACGAGGCGGTGGCGACGCCAAAGGTAAATGCCTTAGCGCGCAGCTTACTGGTCGCTGGAAGAGTAAAGTTCACTGTTTTATCCTTTAAATGATTATTACGGGCGTTTATTTGACTGCGACCTGGCTCCGGCCGGCTATCCGATAGAAGCCAATAAAAAAGCTTAGGTCATGACTTGGGTCGCAAACTCAGGCCAACGCTCTGTCCAACGCTTGTCTGGTGGATCGAATGTCACAGATAGTATTTCAACCTTGGCCAAAGTGCACTGATTTGTCAGCGCCTAGATTAAACGTAGGAGCCTATTCAAGGTTGTTCAAGTAAAGCTGACAACTAAAGTCCTTGAGGTCCCTAAGCTTGAGGTCCCTTACCCTAAGGTCCCTTACCCTAAGGTCCCTTACCCTAAGGTCAATGTATCTGGGTATCTGGGTATCTGGGTATCTGACTTCAAGCTAAGGGGCGGCCCAAGCGCGGCCAGCCCTGGCCTAGACGGCAATGCCATTGTGGCGTAGCAGAGGCTCTACACTCGGCGCGCGACCGCGAAAGCGCTGAAACAGCTCGGCCGCTGGCACACTGCCACCCAGGCCGAGTATCAGTTCGCGGAAGTCGGCACCGGCCTGCTCGTTAAATACACCCTCTTCCTCAAATCGGCTGAAGGCATCGGCGCTGAGCACCTCGGCCCACTTGTAGCTGTAATAGCCAGCCGCATAGCCGCCGCCAAAAACATGCCCGAAGCCGTTTTGAAAGCGATTCTCAGGGATCGCCGGTATTACCGTGATGCCGGCGCGAACCCGGTCCAGTACCGCCTGAATGGCCGCGCTGGAAAAGTCACCGCCCTGCATGTGCAGATGCATATCGAACAGGCTGAATTCGAGCTGACGCACCTGCGCCATGGCGCTTTGGAAGTTTTTCGCCGCGAGCAGCTTATCGAGCAGGCTCTTGGGCAGCGTCGCACCACTGTCGACATGGCCGGAAATATAGGCCAGGGCGGCCTCCTGCCAGCACCAGTTTTCCATAAACTGACTGGGCAGTTCTACGGCATCCCAGGCCACGCCATTGATTCCGGCGACCGCCTTAACCTCGACTCGGGTCAGCATATGCTGCAGGCCGTGGCCGAATTCATGAAATAGGGTCACCAGGTCGTCATGGGTCAGCAAGGAGGGCTTGCCGCCAACCGGTGGGGTGAAGTTGCAGGTCAGATAGGCGACCGGCAGCTGCAGGCTGTCATCGACGCGCATCCGGCCGCGGCACTCATCCATCCAGGCGCCGCCGCGCTTACCTGCGCGGGCGTACAGATCAAGATAAAAGCGAGCGATGAGCTGGCCGCCCTCGTAGACATTGTGCAGTTTTACGTCCGGATGGTAGGACTGATAGTCTTCGGCTGGCTCGAAGGTGACCCCAAACAGGCGCGTCGCGGTCTCGAACAGCCCAACCAGGGCCTTCGGTGCCGGGAAGTAGGGCCGTAATGCCTCTTGCGAGATGCTAAAGCGCTGCTCGCGCAGTTTTTCCGAGGCATAGCTAATATCCCAGGGTTTTAGATCGCTAAGGCCCAACTCGCGGCCGGCAAAGTCGGCCAGTTCGGCGAATTCCTGTTGCGCCTGAGGATAGGCTTTGGCCGCCATCTCATTGAGGAAATCGATCACCTGGCTCGGAGAGTCGGCCATTTTGGTGGCCAGGGATACCTCGGCGTAATTGTGATAGCCGAGCAGTTCGGCCAACGCCTGTCGTTTAGCGAGGATCTCGGTCATTACCGGACCGTTGTCGAACTTGCCGGCATCCGGACCCAGCTCGGAGGCTCGGGTGACGTTGGCGCGATAGACTTCCTCACGCAGCGTGCGCGAATCGGCGTAGGTTAAGACCGGCAACAGCGCCGGGGCTTCGAGCGTGATTAGCCAACCCTCGAGCTGTTTTTGGCTGGCATATTGGGCCAGGGTGGCCAGGGCGGAATCCGGTAAACCGGCCAGGTCGGTTACGCTGTCGATGGCCTTGGTCCAACTCTGGGTGGCGTCGAGCACCTGTTCGGAATATTTTTGCTGGAGCTGGGCCAGTTCACTCTGCAGTTCGGCGTAGCGTTGCTGTTGAGCCGCCGGCAAGTCGATGCCGCTGAGTCGAAAATCAAGCAGGGCCTGACGTACGGCTTCCTGCTGGGCAGTCGCTAAGGTAGTGAAATCGGGCTGCTCCTGGATCTGCTGATAGGCGGTGAACAACCCTTGATGCTGGCCCAGCCAGGTCGAAAATTCGGTAATTTGGTTTAATGCCAAGCCATAGGCCGCCCGCAGGCTGGGCGAGTCCTGCACGCTATTGAGATGACCGAACAGGGCCCAGGCGTTATCGAGGAGGCGTGACTGCTGCTCAATCGGTTCGATCACCGAGGCCCAGGTTGCCGGGCCTGGCTGGGCCAATTTGGCGGCAATGGTGGCCTTGGCATCGTCAATCAACTGGGCCATGGCCGGTGCGATATGGGCCGGTTCGAAGCGTTCGAAGGGCGGTAATTCGTGATTTTCAAGCAGCGGGTTGGTCGACGTCATGGTCGGTTGGTCCTCAAATTCATAATAGTTGTCTCTATGATAGGGTCAACTGGCTCGGGTGCAACCGGCCGATCGGTAAATATTCTGCCGACGCCGCTGTAGCGGCGCTATTGAGTCATGCCGTCGCGCCTATGGGGTCTAGGCACCCTCCTGCTGGATCGGCCTGCAATTGTTAGCCCTTTGCTTGGTGGTGCTTCGGACGGCACGTCTATATAATCCGTCGCTCTTTGTTCATCCATCTTGTTAGGAGTCACCATGCGTCCAAGCGGCCGTCACAACGATCAATTACGCGCCATCACCATCGAGCGTCAATTCACGATCCATGCCGAAGGCTCTGTTTTGGTCAGTTTTGGTAACACCAAGGTTATCTGTACCGCCAGTGTTGAAAGCGGCGTACCGCGTTTTATCAAGGGTAAGGGTAAGGGCTGGGTCACGGCCGAATACGGCATGTTGCCCCGCTCGACCGGCACCCGTAACCAACGCGAAGCCGCGCGCGGCAAACAGTCTGGCCGTACGGTCGAGATTGGTCGCTTGATCGGGCGCTCATTGCGAGCCGCCTTGGATATGGATCTGCTCGGTGAAAACACCATCGTGCTCGATTGCGACGTGATACAGGCCGACGGTGGCACCCGCACCGCGTCGATTACCGGTGCCTTTGTCGCCTTATCGGATGCCATTAATAAGATGCTGGCCGACGGTACCTTGAAGAAAAACCCAATCAAGCATGCCATCGCGGCAGTCTCAGTCGGTATCTGGCAGGACACGCCGGTATTGGATTTGGACTACGCCGAAGACAGCACGGCCGAAACCGACTTGAACGTGGTGATGACCGCCCAAGGCGGCTTTATTGAAGTACAGGGCACGGCCGAAGGTGAACCCTTCACGCCCGAACAGCTCAGTGCCATGTTGGCCCTAGCGGCTAAAGGCGTGACTGAACTGTGCGGCTTGCAACAGGCAGCACTGGCCCAATAGGGCCCCGACGACCGGGCCGGCAGGCCCGGTCCGACTCATTCGTAAGGGGAGACCCCATGACCCATAGCATGACGGCGTTTGCACGCAAAGAACAAAGCTACGATTTCGGCACCCTGTCGATTGAGATCAAATCGGTTAACCAGCGCTATCTCGAACCCACCTTTCGACTGCACGACACCCTGCGCGCCCTGGAGCTCAAGCTGCGCGATCGTCTTAAGCAGAAAGTGCAGCGTGGCAAGGTCGAGATCACGGTGAAGTTTTATGTTAACAATGGCGAGCAGGGTTTGGATATCGATGCCAGTCGGCTGAGTTCGGTCTTGTTGGCTCTGGGCAAAATACAGGCCCAGGTACCCAATGGCGGGGCAATCAACCCGCTCGAACTGCTGCAATATCCGGGTATCTTGATCGACGCCGAGCTTGATGTGGAGCGGGTGCAAGAGAGTTTACTGGTCTTGTTCGACAGCGCCCTGGAGGATTTTCTCGACGGTCGCCGCCGCGAAGGTCAGGTTTTGGCCGACGCAATAGTGCACCGGGTGGACGAGATCACCGCCTTGGTCGCCGACATTCGTCAGGCTGTGCCGGAGTGGGTCGAGACTCTGCGCACCAATTTACGCGCCAAGGTCCAGGGTCTGGGTGTTGAACTCGACCCGGATCGATTGGAGCAGGAAGTGGTGTTGCTGGCCCAAAAGGCCGATGTTGCCGAAGAACTGGATCGACTCGATGGCCACTGTAAGGAAACCCATGCCATCCTCAAGCAACAGGGCGCGGTCGGTCGCAAGCTCGACTTCCTGATGCAGGAGTTCAATCGCGAAGCCAATACCCTGGGTTCTAAGGCAACGAAAGAAAACATCACCCGTTCGGCAGTTCAGCTCAAGGTGTTGATCGAGCAGATGCGCGAGCAGGTGCAGAATATTGAGTAAGGTCCGTTAGGACGCTAGGCAAATAGCCCGGCCATGGTCGTGAATCTCAATGAGCGACTTGTGCAGGGCTTTTACCGCAGTCGCGTAATCATCTTCGTGAATCACAAACTGCACGTCGACCTGGCGCATACATTGGTGCACCGCCATGATGCTAATGCCCGCACTCGAGATCGCCTGTGCCGTCTGGGCGAGCAGACCATTGATCTTTAGATCGCTGCCGATCACCGAGACAATGGCGACCTTCTTCTGATCAACTTCGGCTTCGGGAAAGGTTTCCTCAAGTTCTGCGCGGATCCGTTTCACCGTTTTCAAGTTGGTCGTCAGATAATGCGTCACCGAGTTAGCATTGATGTCCTTGGAGACAACATGTGCTTTGTAACGTTTAATGATGGTGACAATCTTCGGGTCGAATATATGGAACAGTCCGGCCATGTCCTGATCAAAAATTTCCAGGGCATAGACGCCCTTAGTGCCGGCAACAATTTCAACGCGGGGTGAATCGCTGACATAGTCACCGGTAATCAGGGTGCCGGTGTGCTCTGGCTCGAAGGTGTTTTTAATGCGCAGTGGGATATCGCTTTGGCGCAAGCCCTTGGCGGCCTTTGGGTGTATGGCTTCCATACCCAGGTTGGCCAGTTGGTCGGCGACATCGTAATTGGTGCGGCCAATTGGCACGGCGTTGTGCTCACCGACTAAGCGTGGATCGGCACTCGACAGGTGGAATTCCTTATGGATAATCGCCTCGGTCGCGTGGGTTAAGACCGCCAGTCGGCTAAAGGTCATTTCACTGTAACCGCGGTTAAAGGACGACATCAGGCCAACTTCGCTGTGTGCGTAGCCGGTCACGATAGGCAGCTGAGTGTCCAAATCGATGCCGGCAAAGGCTTTCTGGATTCGTTCATCGAGCGACATATGTTCCTTGGCGCGCCAGCCGGTCAGGTCGACAAAGCAGGCATTGACCCCATCACGCTGCAATAACTTGGCGGTATTCCAGGCACTGTGGGCTTCACCTAGGCTGGCTAGCATTTCGCGCACGGTGGCCAGGTGGGCATCCAGCTCGAAGTGGCCATGGTGGCACAGGCTCTGCAAATCCAATAGGCATTGGCGCGCGTCGATGATTCGGTCATTGATAAAGTGGTCGGCCTCAATCAGGGCCTCGGTGTCGCCAAAAAGCTCTGCGTTAATCTGATGCAGGTCTTTATTCAGGGTGGTGATGGCATCCAGCCAGCTGTCGTCTTCCATGCTGCTGGCGAAGAGTTTAAATATCCCTGCCTTACCGCTTTTTTTGTATTCAAGCAGTTTGTCGGTGACGCCGCCGTAGGCGCTCACGACGAAGACGCGATTGTAATAGTGCTTAAAAAGTGATGGTTTAAAGACGATATTGTCTCGTATCGAGACATAATCGTTCATGGAGGTACCGCCGATCTTTTCGATGGTGTGCATGCTGTCCTCTAAGTTCGAATTTACCGTGCTCGTGCCTTTTCTTACTGACCGACCGTATCGGCTTCGAGTTCGTAGGCGCCGTCGCTGTTGTGTACTTCTTTGCCGTTTAACGGCGGGTTGAAGACACAGGCCATTTTCATTTCTGAAAACGCGCGTAAGATATGTTTGTCGTTCTGGTCTAACATGTAGATGGAGCCGGGTGCGAGCGCATATTTTTTGCCATCGGCCACGGTTTCAACCTCGCCTTCACCGCTTATGCAATAGACCGACTCTAAATGGTTCTGATAGTGCATGCCGAAGTCGGCACCCTTATAGATGGTGGTAATATGAAACGAAAAACCCATCTTGTCGTCTTTCAGCAACAGGCGAGTACTGTCCCAATTGCCATCGGGTGAGACGATTTTTCGGCCTTGCTGTTCAGCCTGCTTCATAGTTCGAACAATCATAAATACTCCCTTATGGCGCCTGAGTGCTATGCCGCAGGCGCGCTATTAAATTAGCTGGCTAATGAGATCAATTCCGGTTCGACATGCTGGACATTGTCGAAGTAGTCGGTTTCTTCCGGCATTTCAGCTTCTTTGGCGCAAATGTCGCGAATTGCGGCCGCTAAGATATCGAGCCCTTTTTTCAGGTTGGCATCGGTGATAATCAATGGGCATAGGATCTTCACGACCTGATCGTCGGCACCGCTGGTTTCAATCATCAAGCCGTTGGTGAAGGCTTTATGGGTGATTTTTGCGGCCAGTTCACCGTCGACACAGTTAATTCCTCGGAACATACCACGACCCCGGGTGGAGAAATTACCGTCACCATAGGCTGCGGCCATCTCGTCTAAACGCTGTTCAATATACTCGCCTTTGCGCTTTATATCTTTAGCGAAACGATCGTCGGCCCAATATTCATCGATGGCCGCCTTGGCGGTGATAAAGGCAAAGTTGTTGCCACGGAAGGTACCGTTGTGTTCACCGGGCTTCCACTGATCCAGTTCTGGCTTAATCAGCACCATGGCAAAGGGCAGGCCATAGCCACCCAAGGATTTGGACATGGTGACTATGTCAGGCTTGATGCCCGACTCTTCAAAGCTGAAGAAGGTACCGGTACGACCACAGCCGGCCTGCACGTCATCGACAATCAACAGCACATCGTATTTACGGCACACGCTTTCTAATTGCTGCAGCCACTCGGTGCTGGCCGCATTAATGCCGCCTTCGCCCTGGACAGTTTCGACAATGACGGCGGCGGGCAGGTCAATACCACTGCTCGAGTCGCCCAAAACCTTATCGAGGTAGGCCGTGGTATCGACACCATCGCCCAGATAACCATCGTAGGGCATGCGACTACTGCCGCTCAGGCTGACACCGGCGGCGCCGCGATGATGCGAATTGCCGGTGGTGGCCAGGGCGCCCAAGCTGACACCGTGGAAGCCATTGGTAAAGGAAATAACATTTTCGCGGCCGGTCACGTTACGCGCCAACTTCAGTGCAGCTTCGACGGCATTGGTGCCGGTTGGGCCGGTAAACTGCATGACGAAGTCTAGGCCACGAGGTTTTAAAATGCGTTCATTAAAGGATTCTAGGAATTCGCCCTTGGCCTTGGTGTGCAAGTCGAGGCCGTGGGTGATGCCATCGGCCATAACGTATTCCAACAAGCGCGCTTTAAACAGATCGTTGTTGTGGCCATAGTTCAGGGTGCCGGCACCGGCTAGAAAATCGAGGTATTCGTTGCCCGCTTCATCGTATAGAAATTCATTTTTTGCACGGTTAAAAATACAAGGAAAAGATCGTGCATATGACTGTACTGCGGATTCAACTTCATCAAAAATTGTCATTGAGCTCTCCAATCGATAAATTAGGTTTAAAGCTTAGATTTCAAAAGGACCAATGCGGACCAGGCTTTCGCTGTCGTGGTCGCCGTTAAAGTGCGTGTCTTGGTCCAAATAGTCGATCTTGTTCAGTCTCGCCTCGAGCCGATGGGACAGGCGCGTAAAGAGTGCCCAAGAAGCCTGATTGTCCGCGGTGATGGTCGTTTCAAGGTATTTCACCGACTGCAGGCTGGGGCGTTGAAGCAAGCCATCAAGCATCTTACCGGCCAGGCCTTTGCCGCGTGCTGAAGCGTTCACCGCCACCTGCCAGATGAACAGGGTGTGAGCATCATCCGGTTTAACATAACCACTGATAAAGCCAACGCATTGATCATTGGCTTTGGCGAGGATTGAGGTTTTCGCAAAGTGCCCAGATTGCAGCAGGTTGCAGTAGGCCGAATTGACGTCCAGCGGTGGGCAGCTCTGGATTAATTGATGTACGGCGTAACCGTCCGCTAACGTCGGGGTTTGCATGCTAATCATTGTGGGCTCCTTCCAATATTGAATTTGAGTACATTATTTACGCTTCTAACTAAATATCCGAGTGGTTCGTCACAAACATTCCGACATTTGTTGATAAATAGCGAAATAATGCAATTTTCTGTTTGGTTTGTTAGAAAGAAACCCATAGTACACTAAATAAAACCAAATTTCAGTGACCAATCTATGGGCAGAATCTGTCGTAGTCTATTTAATTTGCTCAAAGCCAGTATTGGTGTGGGGTGTAGCGTTACACTGAGGTATAAGTTAAATTTGGCAGCAACAGTATTTAGCGAGCAATCTATGGAAAAAGTTGACGAAGTCCTGGTGGCGCTGCGCCGTATTATCCGCGCCACCGATCTGCATTCTAAGCATTTGTCAAAAACGACAGGGCTGACCGCACCGCAGATCATTCTGCTGAAAACCATTCGGGACGAGGGTGAGATGACCATTGGCGGGCTGGCGGGGATTATTAACTTAAGCCAAGCCACGGTGACCACCATCATGGATCGCTTGGAAAAGCGGGGCCTGGTCGAACGAGCGCGCTCCAAGACCGATAAGCGCAAGGTCTATGCACTCTTAACCGATTCCGGCCATGAGGTGCTTAAGTCGGCGCCGATGCCATTGCAGTATCAATTTACTCGCCAGTTTGGAGACCTACAGGAGTGGGAGCAGACGATGATCCTCGCTTCGCTGCAACGCGTCGCACACATGATGGATGCGCAGCACATCGACGCGTCGCCGGTACTCGATGTTGGACTGCTTGATCGTCTGGGCAGCAATATCGACAAACACGATGCCTTTAACGGCCCTAAAGCACCTGCAGATGAGCCGCGCTAGGGTGATCTGCGGCACCAGTGGGCAAAGCGTTGCGCCGGCCCGGTTAGCGCCGGGTCTATACTAGGTTATTGTGGACCCTCTTAAACCGGGTCCATTTTTCGCTCTGCCAACGATAGATCATAATCAGGCCCCGGGTGCATTCGTCCAGGCCCATAGCCACCCAAATACCGACCAGGCCCCAAGACCAATGCAGGCCTAAGACATAGGCCAGTAAGACGCCAACGCCCCACATGCTGAGCACAGCCACTTTGACCGGAAACACCACATCACCACTGCCCTTGAGTGCGGCCAGTACAACCAGGTTGATGGCACGGCCAGGTTCCACCAGCAGAGATACCAACATCACTAGGCCAATAAGGCTTTGGGTGGTCGGATCGTGGGTAAAAAATGCTGCCAGAGGGGCGCGCAATAGCACCATAGTCAGGGCGCTGAGAAAAGAGACCGCGACAGCCATGACCCACAGGCGATGCACCAAGCTTTTCAATTCAGCGGCGCGATTCTGGCCGATCATATAGGACGCGATGATCTGTGCGCCACCACCGACTGACATCGCAAACACAAAGGTAAAGCGCGTCACCGTCTGGGTTATGGCAACCGCGGCCAGTGCCGCCGTACCCAGCTGAGCAACAAAAAACATGATGCTGATCTGGGACATATTATAGGACAGACCCTCGGCCCCATTGGGAATGCCCACTTTCAGGAT
>Ga0307492_10000531_pt1 | contig 16053 bp, 12 predicted proteins | sample SI3LmetaG_FD_202365 | JGI IMG/M metagenome (GOLD analysis project Ga0307492, IMG submission 202365) | Sea-ice brine microbial communities from Beaufort Sea near Barrow, Alaska, United States - SI3L | ecosystem: Environmental > Aquatic > Marine > Coastal | place: USA: Alaska | collected 2017-05-06 | reverse complement strand
GAGTGAATGGTCTGTAGGCACAGGCTATAAATTTAGAAATGTGAGGTTGTTTAAAAAAACAGCCAACCTTGACACTCGATTAGATATTGGTTTAAGAACCAACAATACCATTATTCGTAAAGTGGTTGAAGAAGTGAATCAGTTAACAGCTGGTCAACGAGTGCTTTCAGTTAAGTTAACCGGAGATTATAGAGTCAGTGCAAAGTTGAATGTTAGAGCATTTTATGATTATGTATCTACGAATCCATTCATATCTTCGAATTTCCCAACCTCCAACACCAATGCGGGAATAAGTTTAAGATTTACATTAACTCAATAAGTCATTTGGAAATTACCGTGGATAGTTTTAAATTAGCAAAAAAAATAAACACTAAATCTTAAACTATAGAATATGAATGTTCCAGCAGAATTAAAGTACACGAAAGATCACGAATGGATTAGAGTTGAAGAGGATAATACCGTTACCATTGGAATTACTGATTTCGCTCAAGGAGAATTAGGCGATATCGTTTATGTTGAAGTAGAAACCGAAGGAGAAAAACTGGACAATGAAGAAGTTTTTGGTACAGTAGAAGCTGTGAAAACGGTTTCTGATTTGTTTATGCCCATTTCAGGAGAAGTTATCGCTTTTAATGAAGCGATTGAGGCAACTCCCGAAGCAGTAAATAATGATCCTTATGGAGATGGTTGGATGATTAAGGTTGCGGTGTCTAATCCCAGTGAATTAGAGGGGTTATTAACTGCAGAACAATATGAAGTGTTAATTGCATAAGTTAATGCTTAAGAATTAAGCATAAAAAATCCGCACAAGCGGATTTTTTATACCCCAATTATGGCGTCTATTATAAAACTTAAACCTTATGCTCCTGCACTGTTATGGCTACTCATCATTTTAGTTTTAAGTGGCTATCCAGGCAGTAACATTCCGAAACTACCAGCTTTACAATTCGATAAGTTGATTCATACTTTTATTTATGGAGTTTTGGCTATTTGCATGGCAATTCCATACACTGCACAATTTTCAATAAAAAAAATACGTTGGAGTATTGGTTTGAAAATTGTTTTGCTTGGAGTTTTTCATGGAGGACTTATGGAAATCCTACAAGAAATTTTTTTTAACAATAGAAGTGCTGACTGGTATGATTTTTTTGCCAATACATTAGGCGCTATTTTAGGCGTTTTATTTTTCCCCTACCTCATTAAAGTAGTACCGATTAATAGATGGATGAGAATAAGCTGAAAAACTGCTGATTTTTTATTATTTTTATAAGCTCAAAACAAAAGATATGGAACTGAAAAAGAACCCAAAAGCTGATTTAGAAAAGTTAAGAGGAACGTTTACTCTTGCAGGACTTGTCTTATCATTGTTTATTGTTTACTCTATAGTAAACTGGAAATTTTATGATGTACAAGCGTCCCAATTAGGACAGTTAATCGTTGAAGAAGAAGAAGAAGATATTATTCCTATTACCGAGCAAAACAAACCACCACCACCACCTCCTCCTCCTCCAGCAGCTCCAGAAGTTCTTGAAATTGTTGAGGATGAAGAAGAAGTAGAAGATATTATCATTGATACGGAAATTGATGTTGATGATATTGTAGAAGCTTTTGTAGAAGAAGAAGAAATCGTAGAAGAAGAAGTTTTTACCATTGTTGAGTCTATGCCTGAATTCCCTGGTGGACAAAAGAAAATGATGGAATATCTTCGAGATAATATGAAATATCCACCAGCAGCGAAAGCTAATGGAATAAAAGGAAAAGTGTACATTAATTTTACGATTGGCAAAAATGGTGAAATTCGAGACATTAAAATATTAAGGGGAGTGCACGACCTGTTAGATAAAGAAGCCATTAGAGTGATTAAATCTTTCCCTAAATGGAAAGCAGGAAAGCAAAGAGGTAAAGCCGTAAGTGTATCTTTTAACTTGCCAATTAGTTTTTCATTGAGATAAAATTAGTCTCCTATTTACATGTAGAACATCCGTCAATTGGCGGATGTTTTTTTTTGCTAATTTTTGTGCAATTTTAGAGGACAGTGCATCTAAGAATAAACGCCATTGTGAATTCTATTTTGTCATACTGAGTTTATCGAAGAAAGCGCTCAACTAAAAAACTATGAAAATCAAATACACATTCATTATTACAATAGTGCTATTAACAGGAAGCTTTCTCTTTAGTTGTTCCACATCCAGTCTTGTAGAAAGTACTATTCCTCCCCAACAACTACTCTTAAAGTATGCCAAAGGAAAAGTTTACCAATCAGAATGGTTCAAAGTAGATTCATTAGCGCAAAATGGATTAACTAAAGCTGCACTAAGAGAGGTAGTAGCAATTTACAAAAAAGCGGCACGAGAAGAAAATCAGGAGCAAGTCCTAAAATCGCTCCTGATTAAAGCCAAATTTCAATCCTATATTGATGAAGATGCTTTTGTAAAAACGATTCAAGAGTTAACCCTAGAAGCCACAAAATCTTCTTACCCTGCCGATCCTCTAATTCATTCTATTATTGGAGAAATGTATTGGCAATATTATCAACGTAACCATTGGAAGTTTAAGAATAGAACCGCAACGGTTGGCTTTAAAAATGAGGACATTTCAACTTGGAGTTTACGTAAAATTATTGAAGTGACCACCGAACAGTATTTACTTTCCATTGAGGACATTGAAAGTTTGAAACGCACACCGACCCAAACATTTAGTGAATTGATTATTGAAGATAGTGCGCGCCATTATCGACCATTTTTATATGATTTTTTAGCCCATAGAGCCCTTAATTATTTTAAGAAGGAACAGGGCAGCCTTCCGAAGCCTATTGCTCAATTTTTGCTAGACAGTTCGAGTTACTTGATGCCTTCTGAGCAGTTCTCTAAAATGAAATTAACAACAAAAGACAAGTCCTCTTTACTATTTTATGCCTTACAAACCCTTCAGAATTTAACACAGAATCATCTGCATGATACCAACCCCACAGCATTAATTGATGTAGAGTTAGCACGGTTAAAATTGGTAAAAAATAATGCGGCCTTCCCACATGTTGATTCCTTATATTATCAATCGTTACAATTGTTGTCATCAGCTTTTAAAGATGCTCCAACCTCCACCGAAATAACTTATCAACTAGCCAAGACCCATCAAGCCAATGGAAACAAATATAACCCTGTTAAAGGGGGGCAATATCAATGGGAATTAAAAAAGGCGATGAATTTATGTGAAAGTGCAATGGATAAATTTCCGAATACTTATGGGGCAAATCAGTGCAAAATTTTAGCCCATCAGATGAGCGTGAAGCAGCTAAATGTTGTTGCAGAAAAAGTAAATGCACCAGCCGTTTCCTTAAAAGCAACCATCACCTCCAGAAATTTAGATAGCGCTTATTTTAGGTTAGTAAAAGTTGACTTTGAGGCCTACGAGAAATGGAATAGCAACGCTAAAAGTGACGTTCGATTTCAAAAGATTGCAGCCAGTGAAAAAGTAAAAGAGTGGTGCTTGAATTTGCAAAATGAAGACGACTTTCAATCTCATTCAGGAGCATTTAAAATAGAAGCACTCCCCTTAGGATTTTACATCTTATTGACAGCATCTTCAGCTGAATTTACCTTGGAGAATGAAGCGGTAGCTATCACCCCTTTTTGGGTATCAAACTTGAGCTATTTAACACGAAAAAGTACTAAAGGGGGGATTGATTTTTATGTAATGAATAGAGAAACTGGAAGCCCTATAAAAGGAGTCTTCGCAAAATTATACACTCAAAAATATAATTACAGCACTCGAAAGAATGAAAAGAAATTAATCGGAATAAAAACAACAGATGAAAACGGGAACTTCACGGTGGTTTCATCAAGTGCGTATAGAAATATCTCTGTTGAATTTTCGCATCTAAATGATCGGCTAAATACGCAAGATTCCTATTCTCAATACAGTGCCAAAGCAGTTCCACAAAAAACACATACCCAAACTATTTTTTTTACCGATAGAGCCATTTATCGACCAGGACAAACCGTGTATTTTAAAGGCATTGTTATTGATGTTGACCCTAAAAAAGAGAAGACTATAAAAATAAATTATCCAACTACCGTTTCTTTTTATGATGCAAACCATCAAAAAGTTAGTGATTTAAGAGTCACCACCAATGAATTTGGAACCTATAGCGGTTCCTTTATTGTTCCAAATAATGGCCTAAATGGCCGAATGCATATTGCTGATGGTCAAGCTTCTAAATACTTTTCGGTAGAAGAATATAAACGCCCCAAATTTGAAGTGAGTTTTAATCCGCTGAAAGGCAGTTATCAATTAGGAGAAGAAATAAATGTTGTTGGAGTCGCCAAAACGTATTCAGGAGCAGCATTAGCTGATGCCGTCGTAAATTATAGGGTAGTAAGAAATGGTTCATTTCCGTCCTCCTGTTTTTCACGTTGGGGATATTGGCCACACTCTTCACCACTAGCAATTAAAAATGGCTCCACAAAAACCGATGCTAACGGAGCGTACAAAATTGATTTTATCGCAAAAGCAGATCAATCGGTAAACAAGAAGTTTTTACCCACCTATTCTTACACGATCTCTGCTGATGTGATGGATGTGAACGGAGAAACGCAGCGCTCTACCACCGTTGTCTCTGTAGGATATACAGCATTAAATATCCATGTAAGTATTCCTAAGAAGTTAAATAAGAATGGAGTAGATACATTTAGTTTAGTTATTACCAATTTAAATGGAGAGGCACAGTTCTCTAAAGGAAATGTAAAAATTTGGAAGTTAAAAATGCCCGATCATTATTATCGTTCTGCATTGTTGAAGAAAGGAGATCAACAATACATCTCTAAAGCAGTATATGAAGAGGAATTTCCGTTAGATGTGTTTAAAGAGGAGAATAACCAAGACAAATGGAAACGAGACATTGCCGTCTATGCTCATGATTTTGATACAGAAAAAAGAAAAGCTTTAGCGCTCGATAAGCTCTCTGAATGGCAATCTGGTGTTTATGTGTTGGAAGCCGTTACCCAAGATAAATATGGAGTGGAAATAAAAGAAACGAAATACTTTACCGTTTTTAGTGCCACCGAAAAAAACGTTCCTGTGAATGAAATTGGATGGTTTACTCCTTTACAAAAAATAGGAGAGCCCGGAGAAAGTGCTCAATTTTTGATAGGCTCCGCAGCTAAAAATGTAAGAATTTTGTTTGAAGTTGAACATGAAAATAAAATAGTGAGTAAGCAATGGCTTACCATTAATAGGGAACAGAAGCGGATTGCCGTTCCAATAAAAGAAGCGTACCGAGGAAATTTTCAAGTACATTTTACTTTTGTAAAACACGGGAGACAGTTTGTTTATTCTTCAACAGTAAAAGTGCCATATACCAATAAGTTATTAGCTGTAACTTTTGAAACGTTCAGGAATAAATTATTGCCGGGACAAAAAGAAGCATGGAAAATTAAAATTGCAGGAAAGAACGGTGAAAAAGTAGCCGCAGAAATGGTAGTATCAATGTATGATGCAGCTTTAGATGCCTTTATCCCCAATACTTGGAATTTAGAGGTGTTGAACTATAATTATGGAACTAAAAGCTGGAAAAGTAACACTTCTTTTGCAACCGTAGGCTCACAATTAATGGCGACACAATGGAATAAGTATATTACGAATCCGATGCGAAAAAATTATGCTCAATTAAATTGGTTTAGGTACTCTACATATGGGAGCGATGTAAGAATCTCTAATCAGTTGATGAGTCAAGCAAATGGGTTATCTTCAACTACAATGATGTTAAGATCCGGTCGGGTAAAAGGGCTAAAGTCTGAATCAGCTCAAATGGAAGGGTCCTCTCTTGAAAATAATTTAGAGGAGTTCGTCGCGGAATACGATGGGTCTGGCGACCTTGCCGAGGAAAAAGACCTGGACCAAGTGAAAGCCCGTAAAAACTTTAATGAAACCGCATTCTTTTATCCACACCTAGTCACCAATAAAGAAGGAGAAATCAGTATCCAATTTACGATGCCTGAAGCCTTAACGAAATGGAATTTTATGGGATTGGCGCATACAAAAGACTTGAAAACAGGAATGCTCTATGAAGAGGTGGTGACTCAAAAAGAGCTAATGGTTTATCCGAATGCCCCTCGATTTTTTAGAGAAGGAGATCAAATGAACTTTAGTTCAAAGGTGACCAACCTTTCGGAAAAAGAGTTAGCAGGTGAAGCCAAAATTTTCTTTTACGATGCGTTAACCATGCAACCAATTTCAGAAAAACTACTAAGGGATAATGAAACCAAACCTTTTGAACTTAAGGTGGGTAAAAGTACGTCAGTAAATTGGAGGATTACTATTCCCGAAGGCTATTCGGTAATCACTTATAAAGTGGTGGCTCAGTCTGGTAATTTTTCCGATGGGGAAGAGATGGCCGTTCCGGTTTTAACGAACAGAATGCTAGTTACCGAATCGATGCCTTTACCAATTCGAGGCAACCAAACCAAAGTTTATCAATTTGAAAAACTGCTTAACAATAAATCAACCACTTTAAAACAGCATCAATTAACCCTAGAATTTACGTCTAATCCAGCGTGGTATGCCATACAGGCACTGCCTTATTTAATGGAGTATCCTTACGAATGTGCAGAGCAAACATTTAGTCGTTTTTATGCCAACTCCATTGCTACCCATTGTGCCAATTCGAACCCTAAAATTGCTGCAGTTTTTGAAAGTTGGAAAAACAATAGTTCAGCAACGCTGAGCGCTAACTTAGAAAAAAACCAAGCACTAAAATCACTGCTGTTAGCAGAAACGCCTTGGCTGTTGAATGCTCAAAATGAAAGCGAGCGCAAAAAACGAGTAGGCCTATTATTCGATATCAATCGGATGAATAACGAGTTAGGCCAATCGTTAAAAAAACTAGCAGAGTTACAAGTTGCCAATGGCGGTTGGGCCTGGTTTAAAGGAATGCCAGAAAGTAGATACATTACACAACATATTGTAACTGGAATGGGGCATTTAGCTCATCTTGGAATTGAAGAAATTCAAAAAGATCCGAAGACCTGGAACATGGTCAAAAAGGCGGTTCACTATTTGGATGATAGAATTGGAGCCGATTACAATTGGTTAAAAAGCCAAAAAGTAGCTCTTGAAAAGGATCACCTAAATCACCATATTATTCAATACTTATATGCGCGCAGTTACTTTTTAAAGGACGTTAAATTGGAAACTAAAAATAAAGAAGCTTATGCTTATTATCACCAACAAGCTCAACAACATTGGTTATCCAAAAGTAGGTACATGCAAGGGATGATTGCTTTGGCATTACACCGAGATGGAAATGTTAAAACTGGACTACCCGTTGAACAGCAAATTATGGCTTCCTTAAAAGAAAATGCAATCCAGCATGAAGAGTTCGGAATGTATTGGAAAAGTAATGTTGGAGGTTATCACTGGTACCAAGCACCAATAGAAACGCAAGCATTACTAATTGAAGCCTTTGATGAAGTTGCCTCAGATTCAGAAAGTGTTGAAGCCATGAAAGTCTGGCTATTGAAACAAAAACAAACCCAAGACTGGAAAACGACCAAAGCAACAATAGCAGCTTGTTATGCTTTATTGTTGAGAGGAACTGAATTGTTGGCTAGTCATCAGCTGGTTGAAATTAAAGTTGGGAATAAAATTATCGATCCTAAAGAAATGGATGAGGTAAATGCAGCAGCTGGTACGGGGTATTTTAAAACCTCTTGGAGCAAATCGGAAATAAAACGGGAAATGGGGAAGGTTACCGTTTCTAAAAAAGACGATGGCGTTGCATGGGGAGCTATGTATTGGCAATATTTTGAAGTGTTGGATAAAATTACTTCGGCAGAAACCCCTTTGCAATTGGTTAAGAAATTATTTGTTCAGCGGATTTCTGATGCTGGCCCGATGATCACACCAATAGTTGAAGAGACGGAGTTGAGGGTGGGGGATAAAGTATCCGTTAGAATCGAATTAAGAGTGGATAGAGACATGGAATATGTACACCTGAAAGACATGAGAGCATCCGCTTTAGAACCTGTTCATGTATTCTCTGGATATCGATATCAAGATGGTTTAGGGTATTATGAAAGCACGAAAGATGCCTCAACCCATTTCTTTTTTGATCATTTACGAAAAGGAACTTATGTTTTTGAATATTCGTTGCGGGTGAATGTGTCAGGCAATTTTTCAAATGGAATTACAACGATTCAAAGTATGTATGCTCCTGAGTTTATTGCTCATTCTGAAGGGGTAAGATTGCAGGTGCTGGAATAATAACAGTTCGCCATCGTGTTTCTAACACGATGGCTTCTCATTCTTATTTTTTTAAATTACATTTGCTACCATTAACAAGTAAAACAATATTTTGATGAAAAAAGTAGCCTATTTAGTTGCCATAATTCTGGGTTTAAGCATTGCTTCTTGTGGAGGTAACGAAGAATCAACGGATGTAAAAGTTGAAGAAGTGGTATTAAAAGGGTATGAAGAATTAAATTTATCGGAATGGGGATTTAACCTAACGGTAATGGTGCCTCAAGCAGATTTTTATGGAAAGCCAGAAGTGACCTTAACCGAAAGTGGAACGTTGGAAGTTGTTGTAGGGTTAGACTTTGGAATAGAAATTATGTATGGTGATGGAGATATTGAGTTGTTAAAATCAGACTTAAAAACGGATTTAATATTTACCTCTGAAATTTTACAAGAAGAAGAAAAAGCAATCATCTACTCTCAAAACATACCAGATTCAGGAGTTAAAACTCAAAATCATTTTTTGTTTAAAGCAGAAATTGGAACGGATACTTATGAAGTAAAAGATGTGCGTGATAGTCAGTATGGCCAAGGCATGATTAAAAAAATGCTTGAAGCAGCTAAAACCCTAAAAGCAATAGAAACAAAAGCAGTCTAAATAAAATTAAAAGAATTTAACCCTGTTCTAATTGGTATAGAATAGGGTTTTCTTTTTTAAGATGAAAAGGATTTTTTTTTATAGCCTCATTTTTTTAGGGTGGAGCACTTCATGTGCTCCACCAGAAAAAGCTATGCCCAATTTTATCGAAAGAGATAAAATGGTGGAAGTAATTTCAGAAATTGAATTGACTCAAGCACTTATCAAGTTAACGTTTAGCAATAAAGATACAATAAATTCGCAAGCCCTCTATGATCAAGTCTATGAGAGGTTTAACATCTCTGAAGAACAATTTAATAACAGCTTAGTATTTTATTGTAAATCCCCTAAAGAGGCTGAAGGCATTTACATAGATGCGATAGCATTATTGTCAGCCAAACAAGCTCAAAAGAAGTAAATCGATGTTTTCTCCACTTTACGGAGGGATCTCCCTATGTTTTAGGGGTGAACTTCAGTAGCTTTTAACTTTTCGATAACACCTTTTTAAGTCCCTTTGTCCAACTTGCTAGTAGCAGTAGACAAGAAAGTGCAGCAGCAACCCTTCCAAGAATATCGCCATGTTGAGTAAAGAAGGTAATTTCTTGGTTGGCATGAATTGTATTGACAATCGCCTCTTCTTTCCACCAATTTGTTGCCTCAATAATATCTCCTCTTTGATTGATAAAACAAGATTTTCCGGTATTTGCACTTCTAGCAATGCTCCTTCGATTTTCAATAGCTCGCAATCTTGCGTAAGCCAAATGTTGTCGATAACCAGGAGTATCGGCCCACCAGCCATCATTGGTTAAGATAAAAATGAGTTCGGCACCTTTTTTAACATAGCTCGAAACGTAATCGCCATAAACAGACTCGTAACAAATTACTGGAGCTATTTGTAAGTTTCCGTTCGTAAAATTGTGCGCTTCCTTTTCCGCACCTAAACTTCCGAAAGTTCCACCTAAATGAATGGCCAGGTCTTCTAGAGGAGCAAGCAGTTTGGGGAAGGGCATTTTCTCAACACCCAATACAAGTTTAGATTTGTGGTAAGTTTGTACCACAGCACTACTATCAATTAATACTGCAGAATTAAAAACATCATAATATTGTTTAGGAGTTCCAAAACTTCGGGAGGTTACTGTAGGTTTAGAGGGTCTAATGCCATACTCTACCAAGGAAGTCATCCCTATTATAAATTTTACATGAGGAAACGCTTTCAAAAATTTTCGGATCTCGATAATTCCGTAATTATTTTCGAGGAGTCGTTCATCACTACTTCTGGGAATGGCAGTCTCAGGAGCCAGCACATACTCTGTGTTTGGGGTTACTTTTTCTCTCGCTAAAGATAAGATTCTGTCCATCTGTTCAGCTTCCGATAGGCCTCCAAACTTCTCCTGATAAGGATCAATATTCGGCTGAACCACCACCACCTCTATTGGATTTTCTTTTTCGGGAGGTGTCGTATAAAGAAAAATAGAAAAAAGGATTGGGAGGAGGATTACCGCCCCGATTAAACTTAAGGCCTTCCACTTATTTTTTAAAGATTCTTTTAGGAGAACCGTTTTCTTAAAAACTTTAAAAAGTAAAATGTTTACGATTAAAATCCAGAGAGATCCACCTAAAACGCCTGAGTATTCATACCATTGAATAAGCTGCGTTGAATTGGCAAAAGTGTTTCCTAAAGTATTCCAAGGATGAGAGAGCTCCCAATTGTGATGAAGCCATTCAAATCCCAACCAAAGAACCACTAGCGAAAAATAACCTTTGTTCTCCCCCAGTGTTTTTTTAATTTTATGAAACCCTAAAAAAGTAATGGCCATAAAAAGAGAGTAGAGGACTTCCACCATAACCATTCCATAAGGATCCGCGTTCCAGATCCACCAGGTTGTAAATGCATTAAAAGTAAAGAAAGTGACGTAGGCATTAAAGAACACATGCCTCGATTTTAATTGATGAGGCTGTTGAGAAACGAGATGTTCCACTAAAAGTAGGGGGATAAATGCCACAAAAAAAAGTGGGGAAATGCCTCCTGTCTCGGGCCAAGAAACACCCATCAGTAAGCCACTAAGAATGGCTAGTCCCGATAATTTTAATTTATACATTGCACAAAGATAATTTAAAATTTAACTTGACTTTCGTCGTGCTTGCTCGCCAAGAATTAAAGAAAGCTCTCTGCCTGCCTGTCCGGCAACAGAAGTGTTTTCTTGAGCGCGTCTAATTAAGTAAGGAGTAACCTCTTTAACTGGCCCGTAAGGTACATATTTAGCAATGTTGTACCCTCCTTGGCTCATGTTCATACTAATGTGATCGCTCATGCCCAAAAGTTGAGCGAAAAATATTCTATCATCCTGAATAGAGATGTTGTTCATTTTCATGAGCTCGATAAGAAATAGATTACTTTCTTCGTTATGTGAAGCACAACAAAATGAAATCGTAGAAATGTTTTCAATGCAAAAGCTCAATGCCCAATTGAAGTCATTATCCGTACCCCTTTTTGTTGCTTGCATCGGATCTTTATACCCCATTTTTTCTGCTCGAGCTCTTTCTTTTTCAATATAAGCTCCACGAACGAGTTTGATACCAATTTTAAATCCTTCTTTTTTCGCGGTGGCTAACACTTCTTTTAAATAGGAAATTCTATCCCAACGGTAGAGTTGAACTGTATTGTAAATAATGACTTTCTCTGTATTGTATTTGCGCATCATGTTCAGGGTGATGTCATCGATAACATCTTGTATCCAGGATTCTTCGGCATCAATAAAAAGAGGCACGTTGTTTTTTGCTCCTGCAGCACATATTTGATCAATTCTATTGACTAAACGAACATATTCAGCTTCTTCAGAGGAAGTAAGTTGCTCTTTTGAATTTACTTTTTCAAGGATTTTAAATTTCCCAAAACCTGTAGGTTTAAAAACCGAAAAAGGAATGTTTGCATTGGTTTTAGCTTTAGCGATAACCGCGAGCGCCTCTATCACATTTTTATCAAATACTACTTCGTCCTCAATCCCCTCAACAGAATAATCTAAGATGGTTTTGATGTGGTGTTCCCCTAGAGAATGAATTGTTTTTTCACACTCATCAATACTCTCTCCTCCACAAAACTGTTTAAAAATGGTCGCTTTAATGATGGGAATAGGAATCCATAAAGGCATAAATAATTTAAGAAGTACAGGACTGATTTTGATGAGCCAATTCCAACCCATTATTTTAAACAGCCAATAACTTCTTTTTAAATCGGTGTTGCTTTTTCCTGAAAAAGCAATTTCTGTATTGTTAAAATTCATCTTAAAAACGCATGATAAGGTTACCGATCAAAATTAGTAGAATAATATGATTTCGCTCGTTAAGAAATAAGCTATTTTTACATTTAAATTAGAATTGAATGGGACTTAGTAAGATTAAAACAATTAAAACCAACACGTCTGATGTTTTTATTGGAGCGGATGTGTTTAATGTGTTAAATGAGTATTTACGTCCTTACAACGATTCTAAGGTGTTTATTTTAGTAGATGAGAACACCTTGGAGCACTGTGTTACGAAGCTAATCACTACGCATGAAATACTACACAACGCAGAAATTATTGAAATTGATAGTGGCGAAGAAAGTAAAACATTAGAAGTTTGCTATCAAATCTGGAAAACTTTAGCAGATTATAAAGCAGATAGAAAATCACTGTTAATTAACCTTGGAGGTGGCGTAATTACCGATATGGGCGGATTTATTGCCTCTACTTATAAAAGGGGGATTGATTTTATTAATATTCCAACCACATTGTTGTCACAAATAGACGCTTCAGTTGGAGGGAAAACAGGGGTAGATTTTGAAGGGCTGAAAAATGTTATCGGAGTGTTTAATGAGCCTAAAGGGGTGTTTATTTATCCTGATTTTTTAACCACGCTAGATAAAAGACAACTGCTTTCTGGTTATGCAGAAGCGTTAAAACATGCTTTAATTAAAGATGCGGATTATTGGCGTGAATTAAAAGAGGGAATGCTTTCTGATTCTGAAAATTGGTTGGAGTTGATTTTAAGATCTGTTCAGATTAAGAATGCTATTGTTTTAAATGATCCTTTCGAAAAGAACGAAAGAAAGTTGTTGAACTTTGGGCATACGATTGGCCATGCCATAGAAAGTTTTTCTTTGAAAAACGATGAAAATCCTCTTTGTCATGGCGAAGCGATTGCCATAGGGATGATTTGTGAAAGTTATATTTCTAATAAAAGTAATCAGATGAGCACCACCGATTTAAAAGAGATTACTGCAACAATAAGTAGTTTTTATCACCATTATGCCTTAGCAGATTTAAATTTTCATTCCTATATTGAGCTGATGAAGCACGACAAAAAGAATGAAAAAAATGAAATAAATTTTACGCTGTTATCAAAAATTGGAGCAGGAGATTTTAATCACGAAATTGGAGTTGAGTTAATCTTGGATAGTTTAAGTTATTATAACGCTATAACTAAAGAATAATGGCAATTACCTTATCCCATTCTTCGGCGATTTTAAAAGGAGAAATTCATTTAACCTCTTCTAAAAGCGAAAGTAACCGGGCTTTAATTATTCAAGCGTTGAGTGCCGGGGTATTTGACCTAGAGAAACTGTCTATTTCAAACGATACGATCGTTTTAAAAGAGTTGTTAAGTTCACAGGACGATAAATTGTCTGTGAATTTAGCAGGAACGGCCATGCGTTTTTTAACTGCTTATTTAGCCATTCAAAATAAAGAAGTGGTATTAACCGGTGCTCAAAGAATGAAAGAAAGACCAATACAAGTATTGGTGGAAGTATTGAGAGAAATGGGCGCAGAAATCTCTTACCAAGAAAAGGAAGGATATCCTCCATTAAAAATTAGAGGAAAGAAATTGTTTGGAGAAAAAGTGACAATTGATGGCGGAATAAGTAGCCAATACATTTCAGCACTATTACTGATTGCTCCTAAATTAGAGAAAGGGTTAATCATCGCTTTTGAAGGGGAGCTCATTTCGAAACCTTATGTGAATATGACCATTGAAATGATGCGTTATTTTGGAGCCGAGGTGCATTGGAAAGACCATTCAATAGTTGTGGCCCCTGGAGAATATAAAGGCAAGGGTTTTAAAGTTGAAGCTGATTGGAGTGCTGCTTCCTATTGGTACAGCATGGTCGCTTTAGCGAAAGAAGCCGACATTACGTTGTACGGATTAAAGAAAGAAAGTTTACAAGGAGATTCTGTTGTTCAAGAAATTTATAAAAGCTTTGGTGTTGCAACCGAATTTATTGAAGGCGGAATCCGATTGACTAAATCTCCAATACTTAATACTCAAATCTCAATACTCAATTTTAAGGACTGTCCAGACATTGCACAAACAGTTGCGGTAACTTGTGCCGCTTTAAATGCGAAAGTAAAGCTTACCGGCTTAAAAACATTAAGAATAAAAGAAACGGATAGAATTGCTGCCTTACACACTGAATTAACGAAACTTGGTTTTTCAATTGATGTTGAAGGGGATGATATTCTGCTGAATTCATCATTTGGAACCACACAGGGAGGAGTGATTGAATCTTTAATTCAGGAGGGTAGCACCAGCTTAGCAACCTATGAGGATCACAGAATGGCAATGGCCTTTGCTCCCTTAGCAATGCAAAATCCAATAACTATTGAGGATGAAAATGTGGTGGTAAAATCATATCCTAATTTTTGGAAAGATTTGCAGCATGTTGGAGTAAAGGTAGGTTAACTTTGTTTACTCAATTTCAAAACCAACTCCGCTAAGCGATTGGAGTACCCCATTTCGTTATCGTACCAGCCTACTAACTTTACCATATGTCCAGTAATAGAAGTTAATTCAGCATCAAAAATACAAGAAGAAGGGTTTCCAATAGTATCAATAGAGACGATAGGGTCTTCAGTGTATTCTAAAATTCCTTTTAAATAAGTGACTGAAGCTTCTTTAAAGGCTTCGTTTATCGCTTCTACCGTGGTGTCTTCTTTAAGAATTACACTAATGTCTATTAAAGAACCATTAGGAACAGGAACTCTAATTCCGCAGCCTCCAATATTTCCATCTAAATCAGGGAATATTTTGGTGATTGCTTTTGCGGCACCAGTTGTTGTTGGAATTATTGACTGTGCCCCAGCTCTTGCTCTTCTCAAGTCTTTATGTGGAGAATCGTGTAAGGGCTGATCGCTGGTGTAAGAATGAACAGTAGTAATGTAAGCACTTTCGATGTGGTATAAATCGTGTAAAACTTTAATTAAAGGCGCAGCGGCATTGGTTGTACAAGAGGCGTTAGAAATGAGCTGTTCTGTTCCGTCAATAGTTTGATCGTTAATTCCTAAAACAATCGTTTTAATGTCTTCGCTTTTTGGAGGTGCCGAAAGAATTACTTTCTTTGCTCCAGCTGTTAAGTGCTGAGTCGCTAGTTCTTTCGTTAAAAATAACCCAGTAGATTCGATAACGATATCAATATTTAATGCTCCCCAAGGCAGTTCTTTGGGGTCTCTCTCATTTAAAATTTGAATAGTTTTTCCATGCATACAAATGGAGTTTTCTGTAGCAGAAATTTCACCATTAAATTTACCGTGAACGGAGTCGTATTTTAATAAATGAGCTAAGGTGTTCGCATCTGCTAAATCGTTAATGGCAACAATTTCAATTGTATCATACTGTTGTAACACTCTGGTTAGTGACCGCCCTATTCTTCCGAAACCATTTATTGCTAATCTTATCATGTCGCTTTCCTTATTATCAATATCCTGAGCTTGTCGAAGGATTTATTGAGCACATTTTTATGCATTACTACTTTAGCAAATATAAATATAAAGCATAAAAAAAAGGCTTTCTTTTCAGAAAGCCTTTTTTTTATTTATACGATTGACTCTTATAAAGAAGCAACAAGCTTCGTTAATTTAGATTTAATGTTAGCCGCTTTATTATTATGAATAATATTTCTTTTCGCTAACTTATCTAACATTCCAGAAACTTTCGGCAACATTGCTGCAGCTTCTGTCTTCTCAGTAGATGCTCTAAGTGCTTTTATCGCATTTCGAGTAGTTTTATGTTGATACTTATTTCTAAGTGTTCTTGTTGCTGTTTGTCTAATTCTCTTTAACGCAGACTTGTGATTAGCCATATCTTTTCTTTTTTTTACTTAATTTTTAAGGACTGCAAATGTATGATTTTTTTCTAAACATCAAACATTT
>Ga0307492_10000530_pt1 | contig 16080 bp, 15 predicted proteins | sample SI3LmetaG_FD_202365 | JGI IMG/M metagenome (GOLD analysis project Ga0307492, IMG submission 202365) | Sea-ice brine microbial communities from Beaufort Sea near Barrow, Alaska, United States - SI3L | ecosystem: Environmental > Aquatic > Marine > Coastal | place: USA: Alaska | collected 2017-05-06 | reverse complement strand
AGCGTCAGCCGGCCCTCGGCCAATGCCGCCCGCCGCGGCGCCCCCGCTTGCCAGTCGATCGCCAGCTCCTCGCCTCGATAGCGCAGCGTGCCGCGCACCACCGGGTCGGCCGCCGCGGGAACCTTCGCCAGCTGCGCCTCGAGCCAGGGCTTGCGAACCTGCGCGAAGGCGATGGCGTCCTGGCTGCGGCACCAGCGCGGCAGCGTGATCTTCACCGCGCTGCCGTCGGGCGCGAGCCGCAGGGTCAGGCGCCGGGCGCGGGCATGGCGGTTGAGCTCGATCGGCAGTACGCGGCCGGCGAGCTCGATCGCGGGCGGCCGCCGGTCGGCGTTCAGCCATTCGATCATGCGCGATTGCCGGCGACGGTTCGCTCGGCCCCGGTCCGGTCTGGGTCGGGCCATTCGACGATATGGTGCTCGAGCGGCCCGGCGACGTCCTCGCTCACCACCCGCCCCGCGACCGATACCCCGGCGCGGACCACGCCCTCGCGGTCGCCGGTCAGCAGGTAGTGCCAGGCGGGCAGCGGCCGGTTCGCGGCGCGGCGGCGGTAGGCGCAGGTCGAGGGCAGCCAGTCCACGCTGTCGACGATCTTGAGCGTGAGGCGGAGGCAATCGGGCACGAAGGCCTTGCGGTTGGCATAGTCGCGGCAGCGCGCGGTCGTGGTGTCGAGCAACGAGCAGGCGACGTTGGTTTCGGCGATCTCGCCGCTGTCCTCGTCCTCCACCTTGTGCAGGCAGCAGCGCCCGCAGCCGTCGCACAGCGCCTCCCATTCCCCCTGTGACAGCTCGGCGAGCGGCAGCTCCCAGAAGCGGTCTCTCAGCGCAGCCATCTTTCCAGTTCCGCCGCGACCGCCTGCGGCCCCTTGTCGGTGGGCAGCGTGCCGAGCGGCTTGCCGTCGGGATCGAACAAATAGGTGAGGTTGGAGTGGTTGACGAGATAGCCGCCGCCCGGCTGCGCCTCGCCCTTGCTGGAATAGACCTTGAAGGCCGCCTTCGCCGCCTCGACCTGCGCGGGGGTGCCGGTCAGTCCGATCAGGTCGGGCGAGAACGCGGCGGCGAACTCGCCCACCTTGGCGGGCGTGTCGCGGTCCGGATCGACGGTGATGAAGATCGGCTGGACGCGCTTCGCCGCCGCCGGGTTCGCGCGCGCGAACAGCCGCAGGCTCTGCGTCATGCGCTGGACGTCGGTCGGGCAGATGTCGGGGCAATAGGCATAGCCGAAATAGACCACCCGGTACTTGCCCGCGAAATCGCTCCAGCGCACCGTCTTGCCGGTCTTGTCGACCAACTCGAATGGCCCGCCGATCGCCGCCCCGCGCAGATCGACGCCGTCGGGCGAAGGACCCTGCGGCGAGGGCGCTGCGGGCTGGCAGGCGGCGAGAAGCAGGGGCGGCAGGACGGTGAGCAGACGGCAGGGCATGGCATCGCGGTTCATGGTCTGCTAACCGGCGCTTCGCAAGGGCGGCCGGGTGCGCCGCTGCGCACAAATTGGGCAGGACGGACAAGGTCGATGCGTCGTTTCAAAGTGATCGGAGCGATCGGTGCGGCGGCTGCCGCGATGGCGCTGGCGGCGCCCGCGGCGGCTCAGAGGATGTCCGAAGGCTACGAGTTTCTGAAGGCGGTCAAGGAGCGCGACGGCACCAAGGCCACCGCCGCGCTCGACAAGCCGGGCAGCACGGTGGTGAACGCGCGCGACATTGCCAGCGGCGAGAGCGCGCTTCACCTGGTGGTGCAGCGCCGCGATTCGACCTGGCTGCGCTTTCTTCTGGGCAGGGGCGCCAATCCCAACCTCGCGGATCGTAACGGCACGACGGCGCTGCAGCTGGCGTCGAACCTGGGCTGGAGCGAGGGAGTGGAGATTCTCGTCGCCAAGGGGGCTGCGGTCGATCAGACCGATTCCGCCGGCGAAACGCCGCTGATCGCGGCGGTGCATCGCCGCGATCCGGCACTGGTGCGGGCACTGCTCAAGGCCGGGGCCAATGCCGAGCGCAGCGACAATTCGGGTCGCAGCGCGCGCGATTACGCGCTGCTGCTCGGCGCGCAGAATCCGATCCTGCTCGAACTCGACAAGGCGCGCGAGGAGCGCAAGGCGCGCGCCGCCAAGTCCTACGGGCCCGGAGCGTGACCACTGGCGGCACCGCCGGCGAGCCTGCTGGGCCGGTCGATCCGGCGGTGATGACGCTCGACGAGCTGCGGCTGCACCTCGCCCCGCACATCGCCGACGCCGCGATTTTCGACGGCTGGAGCGATGCCGCGTTGGCCGAGGCGGCGCGCGCGGGCGGAGCTGACCTCGACATCGCGCGGCTGGCCTTCAAGGATGGCGCGATGGGCATGATCGGCGCCTGGATCGAGACCATCGACCGCGCCATGGCGGCGGCGCTGCCGCGCGAGACGCTCGCGGCGATGAAGATCCGCGAACGGATCCGCAGCCTCGTGCAATTCCGGCTTGACGCGGTGGCGGGGCGCGAGGAGGCGCTGCGCCGCGCGCTGGCGGTGATGGCGATGCCGCGGAACGCCGCCGCCGCGATCAGGACCGGCTGGCACAGCGCCGACGTCATGTGGCGGCTCGCGGGCGACACCGCGACCGATTGGAACCATTACTCGAAGCGCGCGATCCTTGCCTCGCTCTACGCCGCGACGCTGGCGGTGTTCGTTGGCGACGAGAGCGAGAGCAAGGCCGAGACCCGCGCCTTCCTCGACCGCCGGATCGAGGGCGTGATGCGCTTCGAGACCCTGAAGCGCAAATGGCTGCGGCCGAGGGGAGAACGGTTTTCGCCGGTGCGCTTCCTCGGCCGGCTCAGGTATCCGGCGAAGTAGCGCGGATTTCCCGGCCCGCTTGTGCGTTCATTCGAAAGCCGACGAACATTGTGAGCGCGACCAGCAATTGCACTCCAAGGACTTGCGCGGTCGGATAGAGGCCGAGAAAGTCAATTCGAGGTATGCCATCGACGGGTGTGACACTCAGGAAGCCAGCTTCCTGAAGCGCTGCGATTCCCTTTCCGGCGAGGACCACCGCCAACAGCGCGATGAGAATTGAACTGTAGCGAAAGAACTGAGCGATCGGGAGCCGCAAAGAAAACCGGATCATCGCCCACGCAATCGCACAGAGCAACGCGGCGCCGGCCGAAGCGCCGGCCAGCAACTCCAATTTTGCCCCCTCCGACCACATGGCCGCATAGAACAGGATGGTTTCGAACGCCTCGCGATAGACGACGAGGAACGCCAGTCCGAACAGAAACCAAGCGGACCCCTTCGTCAGGGCCTTGCTCATCCTCTGGCGGATGTAGAGCTGCCAGGCATCGGCCTGCGATTTCCCGTGCATCCAGATTCCTACCGAAACCAGGACAATCGCCGCGAGAATGCCCCCAAACCCTTCGGTCAACTCGCGGCTCGCCCCACTGATGGCGAGAAATCGCGTCGTGACGACCCATGTCAGCACTCCCGCAAGCAAAGCTGCGATCCAGCCGCCGTGGACATACGGAAGGGCATCCTCGCGGTCGCTCTTGCGCAGGAACGTCAGCATTGCGACCACAACGAGCAGGGCCTCGACTCCCTCGCGCAAGAGGATGGTAAGCGCGCTTAGAAATGTGGAGATTCCACCGCTGGCTGGCTCGGCGAGCGTTCGCTCGGCTTCGTCGAACAATCCCGTCAGCGTCGTCGCCTCCGCCTCGACCTCTTGAATCGTCTTGCGCTGGGTGATGGCAACCCGCAACCCCGCCATCGCGCGTTCGATCTTTCGCACGAGCGGTCTGTCGCGCGCGCCGAGAAGGGGCTCGAGCTGCTCGAACCCGTCGAGATAAGCCGACAGGGCAAGGCGCTCGGCTTGTTCGGCACTGCCATCCCGGTAGGCCGCGACGCTCTGGACCAGACGTGCCCGGGCGACGGTCAAGGTCCTCGCGCCGCCTTGCCCCGGAACTTGCGGCGAGGATCGCAGATATGCGGTGACGGCGGCTGCCTTCTCTTCGCCGATCTCGCTCGCGAGTGCTTGCGGGGTAAGTGAAACGAGCGTTTTCAAATCGGGAATTTTTCGTGCCAGCCCGGGCTCGGATTGCCACAGGCGCTTGCCTTCGGCGATCAACGGCGCGGGATAAGCAAAGCCGCCGGCGTGGAAGGCAAGCGCCCAGCGGTCCTCGGACGACATGTCCCTGAAGCTGGTCATAGCTGTGCCGTCCAGGCCTTGGGCAATCACCTGTTCCAAAGCGAAAATGCTTCTCTGCCTGGCGCGTTCGCGAGCGGTGAAATCGACAGGCGCGGGATCGAGACCGCTCGCGGCCGGCCCATCTCCCATGCCGGTCGCACCGTGGCAGCTGGCGCATCGCTCCTGATAGAGCGCCGCTCCGCGGGCCAGGTCCGGAATTTCCCGGGGAGCCAACGGCACGGGGTACGCCTCCACCAGGCTGGCCGCCAGAGCACGGGCCAGCCGGGCAACCTCGTCCGGGGATCGCTTCGCCTGGACCGCGAGGCTGAGTGTGCCTGCCCGGTCAAGCAACGCAGCTTTGGCCGGCTTTGCGGCCAGCGTCGCCATGTTCCGGCGAGCCGTCTCGGAGAATTCCCGCATCTCCGCGAACTCGACGTCGCTGATCACCCGGCCGCCCTTCACAGCGCCCGCATAGTCCACGGCAACGTAGTCGAGCAGGCGCCAGGTGGTTTCGACAGTCTGCTGTTGAGTCGCGGCCTTGGCGATGCCGGCAGTCATGAGCACAAGCACGGCAAGTAGGTACGTCAAAAGTCGGGTCATGAGTATTTCTCGGCAGTCACGAGCGCGCGCTAGACGACCGCCTTTGGTCAAGCAAGGGAAATGCGACTCGTTCGCAACAAGGATCGGCCGGAAAAGGCATGGGTCCGTCGCATCATCGGCACGAGACGAATGGGTGGAAACCGCCCGTCTTCATGTGGCAAACCTGCCAAGGCCGTCCTACATCGCGGCGGGAATCACATACGAGAGCGCGCTCGCGCTCGAGTTGCAGGAGCGCGAAGAATGGCGGGAAGCCTCAACAAGGTCATGCTGATCGGCAATCTGGGCGCGGACCCGGAAATCCGCAGTTTCCAGAACGGCGGCAAGGTCGCCAATCTGCGCATCGCCACCAGCGAGAGCTGGAAGGATCGCCAGACTGGTGAGCGCAAAGAGAAGACCGAATGGCACACCGTCGCGATCTTCTCCGAAGGGCTGGTCGGTGTGGTCGAGCGGTTCCTCAAGAAGGGCAGCAAGGTCTATCTCGAAGGCAAGCTCCAGACCCGCAAATGGCAGGACCAGAACGGGCAGGACCGCTATTCCACCGAAGTCGTGCTGCAGGGCCCGGGCGCGGTGATGACCATGCTCGACGGCGCGCAAGGCGGCGGCGGCGGCCAGCGCGCGGGCGGCTGGCAGCCGGGCGCGAGCCAGGAATCGGGCGGCGGCGACAATTGGCGCCAGAGCGGCGGCTCGGGCGGCGGCTCGGGCGGCGGCTCCGGCACGGGCAGCGGCTCGAATTACGACGACCTCGACGACGATATTCCGTTCTGATCGGGCGGTTTCAGGTCTTCGCCTCGCCGCTGTGCTTGGCGGGGCGGGTCGAGGTCAGCATCGCCTCGGTCAGAAAGCCGATCGGGTTGACCGCGGCGGCGCGCTTCTTGAGCTCGCCGCGCATCTTCTCGTATTCCTCCTCCATCTGCGGCGTGACCGTGGCGCGCGAATCGTCGAGCGCCTCGTCGAAATCGGCCCTGGCGACCTCGGCGACATCGCCCCCCGCGCGGTGGAGCGCGTTGAGGCCGGCGCGGCGCACCACGTCTTCCAGGTCGGCGCCGGTGAAGCGCTCGGTCTTCGACGCGACATCGGCGAGACTGACATCCGCCGCCAGCGGCATCGCCTTGGTGTGGATACCGAGGATGCGCTCGCGCCCCTCCTGGTCCGGGGTGCCGACATAGACCAGCTCGTCGAACCGGCCCGGCCGCAAGATCGCCGGATCGACCAGCGTCGGCCGGTTGGTGGCGCCGATCACCACCACCGAGCCCAGTTCCTCGAGCCCGTCCATTTCGGCGAGGATGGTGTTGACCACACGGCCCGTCACCTCGGGCTCGCCCTGGCCGCTGCCGCGCGCCGGGACCAGGCTGTCGATCTCGTCGATGAACAGGATGCACGGCGCGACCGCGCGGGCGCGCTGGAACAGGCGGGCGATCTGCTGCTCGCTCTCGCCGTACCATTTGCTCAGCAGGTCGGAGCTCTTCATCGAGATGAAGTTCGCCTCCGCCTCGCGGGCGACCGCCTTGGCCAGCAGGGTCTTGCCGGTGCCGGGCGGGCCGTAGAGCAGGAACCCCTTGGCCGGACGGATGCCCAGGCGATGGAAGGCGTCGGGATGCCTGAGCGGCAGCTCGATGCCTTCCTTGAGCGTCTCGATCGCCTTGGCGATGCCGCCGATGTCCTCCCACCGGACATTGGGCACCTGCACCATCACCTCGCGCATTGCCGAGGGCTGGGTGCGCTTCAATGCGGCGAGAAAGTCCTCCCGGCCGACATAGAGTTCGTCGAGCACTTCCTGCGGAATGGTGCGCTCGTCGAGATCGATCTTCGGCATGATCCGGCGCACCGCCTCGATCGCGGCCTCGCGCGCGAGCGCGGCGATATCGGCGCCGACGAAGCCGTGGGTGGTGCGCGCCAGCTCGTCGAGATCGACCTTGTCGCCCAGCGGCATGCCGCGGGTGTGGATGCCCAGGATCTCGCGCCGCCCGTTCTCGTCGGGCACGCCGATCACGATCTCGCGGTCGAAGCGGCCGGGGCGCCGCAGCGCCTCGTCGATGGCATCGGGCCGGTTGGTGGCGGCGATGACGACGAGGTTCGAGCGCGCTTCGAGCCCGTCCATCAGGGTCAGCAGCTGGGCGACGAGGCGCTTTTCGGCCTCGCCGGGTACGCGGTCGCGCTTGGGGGCGATCGAATCGATCTCGTCGATGAATACGATCGCCGGCGCGCTGCGGGCCGCTTCCTCGAACAGTTCGCGCAGGCGCTTCTCGCTCTCGCCATAGCCCGAGCCCATGATCTCGGGACCGTTGATGGTGAAGAAGCTGGCGTCGCTCTCGTTGGCGACCGCCTGCGCCAGCCTGGTCTTGCCGGTTCCCGGCGGGCCGTGAAGCAGCACCCCGCGGGGCGGATCGACGCCCAGGCGGGTGAACAGCTCGGGGTAACGCAGCGGCAGCTCGACCATCTCGCGCAGCTGCTGGATGGTGTCGCCCATGCCGCCGACATCGTCGTAATTCACCACCGCGCGGCCGCCGCCCGGCTCCTCGAACTCGGCGCGCAGCTCGACCTCGGTGTTTTCGTCGATGTGGACGATGCCCTTGGGGCTGGTCGAAACCACGGTGAGGCGGATCTGCGTCAGCGCATAGGCGGGGGCGTTGAACAGGCCGCGCACCTGCGGCGGCATGTTCTGCACCGGCTGCTGCCCGGTGGTGGCGACCAGATCGCCGGCGACCAGCGGCTTGCGGAAGAAATTGCGCTTCAGCGCCTGCGCGGGACCCTGCAACCGCATTTCGCGCACCGCCGGGGCGAAAACGACGCGGGTGGCGGGGCGCGATTGCGCGGCGGCGATGGTGACATGCTCGCCGGAGCCGACTTCGGCATTGCCGCGCTGGAGCCCGTCGAGGCGCACCACCTTGAGCGTCTGGTCCTCCTCGTAAGCCGGCATGGCGATCGCCGCGGTGGCGCGCTTCCCGGTGATCTCGAGCACATCGCCCTCGGTCACGCCGAGCGCCTGGAAGGCGCTGCGCGGCAACCTGGCGATGCCTTGTCCGCTTTCCTCCTGCCGTGCCGCCGCGACCTGCAGCTTGATCGTCTTGTCCGCTACCGCCGCCTGCGCATCGGGCATCGGCCGCTCTCCTGTTCTGTTCGGGCGCGGCGGGAGATGGGGTCTCGCGGCCCGCTCGTCAAATGAGCGAGGCGGCAAAACGCTCCGCCCGGCCCGCGGCGAGGGGACATGAAAAAAGCCCGGTCAGCAAAGCCGACCGGGCTTGAAAGTCTTGGGAGAGGATGCCTGAAAGGCAGGGAGAGATATGCCGGCGGGCCCGCTTCTGTGCAAGTGCACAAAACACATCCGAGGTTGCATGAAATGCAATTAGCAAGGTAAATAATTACAAAACAACGTAATAATAGCGCCAACTTTTCGCGGGCCCAGACGTGGAAGGCCTATGCAATCGTATGCGGTGCGGTGCAGCATAGACAGCCATCGAGCCTCGCATGGGGTGACAGCCGGGAAGTGAAGGATTAGTGGGACCTCGCAAGGAGAGATCATGGAAAAGCTCTACCCCGACGCCGCAGCCGCGCTCGATGACGTGCTCGAGGATGGGATGATTATCGCCAGCGGAGGGTTCGGCCTGTGCGGCATTCCCGAACGCCTGCTCGATGCGATCCGCGATTCGGGGGTCGGGGATCTCACCTTCTGCTCCAACAATGCCGGAATCGACAACGAGGGCATCGGCAAGCTGCTGCGCACGCGTCAGGTGAAGAAGATGATCTCCAGCTACGTCGGCGAGAACAAGGAGTTCGAGCGGCAATTCCTCGCCGGCGAGCTCGAGGTCGAGTTCTGCCCCCAGGGCACGCTGGCCGAGCGCATGCGCGCGGGCGGAGCGGGTATCCCCGGCTTTTACACCAGGACCGGTGTCGGCACCGCGGTGGCCGAGGGCAAGGAAGTCAAGGAATTCGATGGCGAGGAGTACATTCTCGAACGCGGCATCTTCGCCGACCTCGCGGTGATCAAGGCGTGGAAAGCCGACGAGACCGGCAATCTGGTGTTCCGCAAGACCGCGCGCAACTTCAACCTGCCCGCCGCGACCTGCGGAAAGGTCTGCGTGGTCGAGGTCGAGGAACTGGTCCCGGCCGGCAGCCTCGATCCCGACTGCGTGCATTTGCCCGGCGTCTACGTTCAGCGGATGATCGTCGGCGCGCCTTACGACAAGAAGATCGAATTCCGCACCGTGCGGGAGCGCGAACCGGCGTGAGGCGGGCGGCGGCTCTCGCATTGGCGAGCCTGCTCCCATTGACCTCCGGCTGTGTTGCCGCGGTGGTGCCGCTCGTTGCCGGGGCAGCGGTGGTGAGGACGCAGACCGGGCGCGATGTGCCGCGCGCGGCGGCGCCATCGGCGGCCACCGCTTCCGCGCGAAGCGATCTCGAGGTCATGCGAACCTCGCTGGCCGCCTTGCCCGCGCCCGATTCCCCCGCTCGGCCCGGCAATCCTTCGATCGCGGCGTTCCGGAGCTACGCGCTCGGCGAGGCCGAGATTCGCGCCGGAACGGCCAAGCGGGCGAGCGCGATCCTTCCCGCGGCCAGCGAGCTGCGGCCCAGGCGCGCCGAGTGCGGAGCCTTGCCCGCCGCCGTCTTCGTCGATCTCGATCCCGGCCGCGGCGCCTTCGATCCGCTGGCGCCGGGCAGTGCCGACCCGGCGCTCGGCGCCGCGCTGGCCGCGTTGCGCGAGCGCGGCATCGGCGTGGTCTGGTTCAGCCGGCTCGGCGCGAATTTCGCCGCGGCGGCACGCGCCGCGCTGGTGCGGGGCGGGCTGGATCCCGCCGGCCGGGACGAGCTGGTGCTGATGCGCGATATCGGCGAGCGCAAGCAGTCGCTGCGCGACGCGGTCGCCAAGCGGTTCTGCCCCATCGCCATGCTGGGCGACGAACGCGCCGATTTCGACGAGCTCTACCTCTATCTCAAACACCCCGATGCGGCGGTCGAACTCGACGCCATGATCGGGAGGGGGTGGTTTCTCGCCAGCCCGTTCACCCCCCAGGCCGCACTCGAAGCAGGAGCAACGCCATGATCGCCTCCCGGATTCTCGCGCTGGCCCTGGCGGCGGCGATGCTCGGCGGGTGCGCCGCGCTGTTCCGGCCCGATGCCCGCTGGGAGCCCAAGAACGAAGGACCGACCCGATGACCGATACGACCGTGAAGGCCGGCTGGACCCGCGACGAGATGGCCGCGCGCGCCGCAAAGGAGCTGCGCGACGGCTATTACGTCAATCTGGGCATCGGCATCCCGACGCTGGTCGCCAACCATATTCCGGCGGGCATGCAGGTCACGCTCCAGAGCGAGAACGGGATGCTCGGGATCGGTCCATTCCCGCTCGACGGCGAGGAGGATGCCGATCTCATCAACGCCGGCAAGCAGACCATCGGCGAGTTGCCGCACAGCGCCTATTTCGACAGCGCGGCCAGCTTCGCGATGATCCGGGGGGGGCACATCGATTTGACGGTGCTCGGCGCGATGGAGGTCAGCGAGGGCGGCGACATCGCCAACTGGATGATTCCCGGCAAGATGATCAAGGGCATGGGCGGCGCGATGGACCTCGTCGCCGGGGTCAAGAAGATCATCGTGGTGATGGAGCACACTTCCAAGGACGGCAGTCCCAAGTTCATCCCGGACTGCACGCTGCCGCTGACCGGCAGGAACGTGGTCGATATGATCGTCACCGATCTGGCGGTGTTCCATCGCCCCGATCACGCCGCGCCCTTCAGGCTGGTCGAAACCGCGCCGGGCGTGCGCGCCGACGAGATCGCGGCCAAGACCACGGCGCGCTACGAAACCTAGGGTGGCGCGATCAGGGCTCGCCGGGGCCGCTCGCGGGGGGTTTCCTCTTCGCCGCGTTGCTGTCGTCTCGCTTCGGTACCTCTTCGGCAGGCAGGCCCGGCAGAAAAGCGGAAGCGTTCGAACGGCTGTGCCGGGCGATCGTGATCACCGAGCAGCGCGGCATGGCTCAGGTCGAGGCGCTCCCGAGGAACCCGCATATCGTCGCCGACAAAGCGATGAAGCGCTTCTTCGAAGTGGTCGAAAGAGACGAGCCGTCGCATTGGAAGCGCTATGACGCATGGCTGCGCGCTCATGGGCGACGGCTCAAACCCACCTGGCGCGAGCGGTGGAGCGATTCCTGGATCCACAAGTCGCTGATACTGGCGAAGCTTCCGGCGGTGTTCCTCAACCGCGGCAACCCGCGGCCGACCGCCTGGCCGGACGAGGACGCCACCGTCTACGCCTGACCGGCGCTGATTGACCTCCCCATGCTTGACCGGCGCGCGGCGCTGCCGCAGCGCTCTCCCGCATGTGGCTGACCACCCCGCGCAATCCCAATGCCCCGCTGGCCGGGCTCAAGGTGCTCGAACTGGCGCGCGTGCTGGCGGGGCCCTGGGCCGGTCAGGTGCTCGCAGACCTCGGAGCCGATGTCATCAAGGTCGAGGGCCCCGAGGGCGATGGCACCCGACAATGGGGCCCGCCGTGGGTCGAGCGCGCCGATGGTTCTGGGGCAGAGCGGGCCGCTGCCTATTACCACTCCACCAATCGCGGCAAGCGCGGGATCGTCGCCGATTTCCGCGTCGCCGAAGATCTCGACCGCGTGAAGGGGCTCGCCGCCGAGGCCGATGTGGCGATCGAGAACTTCAAGACCGGCGCGCTGGCCAGGTTCGGGCTCGACCATGCCAGCCTGTCCGCTGCCAATCCCGGCCTCGTCTATTGTTCGATCACCGGCTTCGGACAGACCGGCCCACGCGCGCGCGAGGCCGGCTACGATTTCGTGATCCAGGCGATGAGCGGCTTCATGGCCTTGACCGGCGAGCCCGGCGGGCAGCCGATGAAGATGGGCGTTTCCGCCAGCGACCTCGCCTGCGGGCTTTACAGCGTGATCGGCATCCAGGCGGCGCTGGCGATGCGCGCGCGGACCGGCCGCGGGCAGCATGTCGACATGAGCCTGCTCGACTGCTCGGTCGGACTGCTCGCCAGCCAGGCGATGCACTACCTCGTTACCGGCGCCAATCCGCCGCGCATGGGCAATGGCCACGCGCAGGTCAGCGCCTATGGCGTGTTCCCGACCGCCGACGGCGAGGTGGTGCTGGCGCCCGCCAACGATGGCCTGTTCCGCAAGCTGCTGACCGTGCTCGGGCGCGGCGATCTCCTCGGCGAGGCGCGCTTCGCCACCAATGAGGCGCGCCTCTCCTACCGCGCCGAGCTCGATGCGATCATCGCCGCCGAGACACGCAGGATGTCGCAGGCGGGTCTCCTCGACGCCTGTGCCGAAGCGGGGATTCCCGCCGGACCCATCAATGCCATCGACCGCGTCTTCGCCGACCCTCAGGTCCAGGCGCGCGGCATGCGGATCGAGCTCGACGGGGTGCCCGGCGTGCGCAGCCCATTCACCTTCTCCGAAGCCGAGCTGGCGCTCGACCGGCCCAGCCCCCGCATGGGTCAGGACGGTTAGGCCAGAAGCCGCGCGCCGCTGCGCCACAGCCGCTCGAAAGGGCCCATTCCGAAGCGGTCCGCCCACCAAGGAGAGACGAGCAGGATCAGCGCGACTACGCCCAACGCGACCAACGTCGCCTCGAGCCGACCGACCAGGCCGAACCAGCCCAGGCCCCATGAATGGAACAGCGCGGCCATGACAACGCTGGCGCCGATGTAATTGGTCAGCGACAGACGCCCGGCGGCGACGAGGCGGGCCGCCAGTCCGCCTCCGAGGGGTTCGGCGCCCCACAGCGCGAACAACGCCGCGACATAGCCGAGGCCCAGAATGACGGCGAAGGGCTGGCTCCAGACCAGCGCGGTGGTGCCCACCACCGGGCCGGCGAAGTTGCTCCAGAAGGCCGCCGCGCACAGGGCGATCATGGGCGGCAAGGCGATGATCCCAAGACGGATGGCGAAGCGCCGCGCTCGCTTCCTGTGCCATCGCCCGCGCAGCAGACCGCTCCGCCAGCACCACACGCCCAGCAGCATCGCCGCCAGCGTCTGCGGCAGGAAGGCGAGCAAGATGACCAGCGGCCCCTGCCAGGCGAAGGCGCGGCGGGCGATGCGGTCGGCCAGGCTCTCGCGCCCCATCGCCAGCCCGCGCTCGATCGCGGCGGGATCGACGCCGAATTCCCCCTGCCACATCGCCAGAGCCGCGGGATCCCCCATGCCGTGCGCGACGTCCCACCAATAGCGCAGCCAGCCCCACGCGAACCAGCCCAGGGCGCCCAGATGCAGCGCCGCGAGGACCGCCACGGCGACCAGCAGGCCGCGCCGCGACAGGCGCAGCAGCGGCGGCAACAGCAGACCGGTCAGCGCGTAGAGCCGCAGCACGTCGCCATTGTTGAGCAGGACCGCGTGCGCATAGCCGATGACGAGCAGCACCAGCATGCGCGCGCAATGACCGCGCAGCGTGCCGCCGCGCTCGAACTGGATCGCCACCCCGGCGCCGAACAGCATCGCGAAGATCGCGCGAAAGGCGTCCTGCGCGAAAATCGATTCCGCCGCCCAGAGGGCCAGAGTCGCGGGCCCGCTGTTCCCATACGCCAGAGGGTTGAAATAGGCCGCCGGCGGCATCGAGAAATTGTAGACGTTGAGCAGCACGATGCCGCACACCGACAGCCCGCGCGCGGCGTCCATCGCGTCGATCCGCGCGCGCGTTTCGGAATGCAGATCGGTGGGGACGGCGGCCGAGGTCATCGCCGCCCTCCCGTCAGCGCCCGAGCGCCTGCTTCAGATCGGCGGCGAGGTCGGTGCGCTCCCAGGGAAAGCTCTCGCCCTCCGCCTTGCGCCCGAAGTGTCCATAGGCGGCGGTCTTGCCGTAGATGGGCTTGTTGAGCGACAGATGTGTGCGGATGCCGCGCGGGGTCAGACGCACCAATTGCGGCAGGATCGTCTCGAGCTGCGGTTCGCTCACGCCGTTTCCGGTGCCGTGAAGGTCGACGTAGATCGACAGCGGCTCGGCCACGCCGATGGCGTAGGCAAGCTGAATGGTGCAGCGGCGCGCGAGCCCCGCCGCGACAATGTTCTTGGCTAGATAGCGGGTGACATAGGCTGCCGAGCGATCCACCTTGGTGGGATCCTTGCCGCTGAAGGCGCCGCCGCCATGCGGAGCCGCCCCGCCATAGGTATCGACGATGATCTTGCGCCCGGTCAGCCCGGCGTCGCCGTCGGGCCCGCCGATCTCGAAGCGGCCGGTGGGGTTGATGTGATACACTGTGTCCGCCGTCAGCAGACCGGCGGGCAGCACATCGGCGATCACGCCCTTCACATAGTCGCGCAATTCGCCGTATTTGGCTTCGTCCCCCTCTTCGTCATGGAAGAAGTAACCCGGGGCGTGCTGGGTGGAGACGACGATGGCGGTCGCTTCGACCGGCTGCTCGTTCCGGTAGCGCAGCGTAACCTGGCTCTTGGCATCGGGCTCGAGAAAAGCGACGACGCCCGCCTTGCGGTCGGCTGCCATGCGCTCGAGTATCTTGTGGCTGTAGTCGAGCGTCGCCGGCATCAGGTCGGGCGTTTCGTCGGAGGCGTAGCCGAACATGATCCCCTGATCGCCGGCGCCCTCGTCCTTGTTGCCGCTGGCATCCACCCCTTGCGCGATATGCGCCGACTGGCCGTGCAGCCTGTTCTCGAACCGCAGACTCTCCCAGTGAAAGCCGCTCTGTTCGTATCCGATGTGCTTTACCGTGTCGCGAACGGTTTGTTCGACGCGGTCCGGAATGCCCGGCGCCCACTCGCCGTTTTCATAGATGCCCTTGCCACGAATTTCCCCGGCGAGCACCACCAGCTGAGTCGTCGTCAGTGTCTCGCAGGCGACGCGCGCTTCGGAGTCGATCGAGAGGAACAGATCGACGATCGCGTCCGAAATCTGGTCCGAAACCTTGTCGGGATGGCCCTCCGAGACGCTCTCGGAGGTGAACAGGAAGTCGCTGCGCATGATGTGGGATATTCCGATATAAAGATAACTTTATATGTCGCTCTTTAGCGTCTCGCCGTGCGGCTGGCAACCAGCGAGACGGCGATCAGCACGCCCGCCCAGAGCGCGGTCAGCCAGTGGCCGAGGCGCGCGAAGGGCGTGGGCGGCGCGGCGGGCGGGACCAGCCCGTCGATGCGCGCCGCACGGTCCTTGCCGATGTGATGGCGCACCACGCCACGCGTATCGATGACGGCGCTGATCCCGGTGGTGGTCGCGCGCAAGACGGGCAGGCCTTCCTCGATCGCGCGCATCCGCGCCTGGGCGAGATGCTGCGGCGGACCCCAGCTTCCGAACCAGCCGTCGTTCGAAGGGTTGAAGATGTAGTCGGGCCGGTCGCGCCGATCGACGACCTCGCCCGAGAATACGATCTCATAGCAGATCTGCATCCCGGCCTGGCCCCAGGGCCCGAGATCGACGGTGCGCGGCCCGGGGCCGGCGATGAAATCGATGGTGCCCGCCACCAGGCGCGACAGGCCAAACGGCTCGAGGATCGTGCGCATCGGCAGATATTCGCCATAGGGGACAAGATGCGCCTTGTCGTAGCGCCCGGCGATCTTGCCGCCGGAGCCGATCGCCACGATCGAATTATAGGCTCCCGTGGCGACCGGGTAATTGTCGCTGGCGCCGATGCGAAGATTGACCGCGCCCGCGAGCAGCATCGCCCCCTCGCCGCCGGCCGCGCCGATCCGCATCCGCGCGAACGCGGGGTCGCGGCCGGCGGTCGCCTCGTCGTAATAGCGCTGCGGATAGCCCGGCTCGACATAGTCGGGAATCGCGCTTTCGGGCCACAGGATCAGCCGTCGCGGCGTCTCTCGGCGCGGGCGCGACAGCGCGGCAATGCGCGCGAACCGCGCCTCGAAGGTGCCGGGATCGTTGATCTCGACCTGGCGCAGATTGGGCTGCACCAGAGTGAAGGGCAGCGTGCCCTGGCGCGGGGCGGCGGCGGGCCACAGCATGGCGGCGAGAAGCCCCGTCGCGAGCGCCGCCGCGGGCAGCCATCGGCGTCCGGACAGCAGGGCCAGCAGCCATGCCGCGAAGGCCACGAGGAGACCGGAAAGCGCGTAAGTGCCCGCCAGCGGCAGCGCCAGCGCCGCGCCGGGCCGGCCATAGGGACCGACCAGCATCAGCGACAGCGGCGCCCAGGCATAGCCGGTGAAGACCCAGCTTCTGAGCCATTCGCCGACAATCCAGCTTGCTCCAAGCATCGGCGCGAAACCGGCCAGCCTTGCCTTGGGAGCGAGCACCTTGGCCAGGCCGCCGGCGATTGCCGGGAAGATCGCGAGATAGAGCGAGAGCAGCGGCACCGCGGCCCAGCCGAGCGAGGGTGGCATCTCCGCCTGGAAGGTGAACGCGGTCGCGATCCAGTTGTTGGCGACGGTGAAA
>Ga0307492_10000529_pt1 | contig 16087 bp, 10 predicted proteins | sample SI3LmetaG_FD_202365 | JGI IMG/M metagenome (GOLD analysis project Ga0307492, IMG submission 202365) | Sea-ice brine microbial communities from Beaufort Sea near Barrow, Alaska, United States - SI3L | ecosystem: Environmental > Aquatic > Marine > Coastal | place: USA: Alaska | collected 2017-05-06 | reverse complement strand
ATCGCTCAAAGTTCTAATTGAAAGAGCTAAACGCGACGATCCGCTTTATGCTATTTGGGATCGTTCACTTAACGTCGGATGACGAACTGCAAATGGCACAAAATTCACCGTCAGGATTACCGTTCGAATGACTATATTTAGGCTCAAATGAGCCAAATGGTGCGTGAAATGCAACCTCAAGAACATATTCTAATATTTGGAACAACGCGAAAACACTGATCGTCCGCTTACATTGGTAAATGCAAGAATGTGTAAAGAATCCTGACAGTACGTTGATCGCTCATTGCCGTCAGTCATGTTTAAGTAATCGTATGATGATTCTTCACTCAATATAGTCTGATAGTTCGAATTTTCTTACGACCGCTATAGGTCGATTTAAGCCTTTTCTAGACTAGAACCTTATGTCGGCTTTTGGCACTTAGCTGCCTTAGCGACTCCAAAAACGTGTAAAGAATCTTGAAAGTAGGGGGAATGTCCGGTTATGGCAAAAAGCGCCAATTGCGCAGAAAGCCATAACCGTCCACTATCTCAATAATGACGACATTCCAAGTGCCAGACCCAACGCTTCACACAAATATGTAAAACGCCGTTTAACTCATAAAGAATTTGTCCACAGTATAAGGGCTCTTGGCAGGTATTGATGGCATTGAGCAAAAAGTCTCACAGGCTTGGTACAATATATCTAAATAACAAATTAACATTGCAATTTTTAGTCACTGCACTACAAATTTCATGCTCAAAGAGTGAAATATGTACTGAACAACTCGTAGGCTTATATTAAACTAGTAACGTAAAATCAAAGCATTACGTTTTAGGGCGTATTGACCTAATGAGTAAGTTGATCTAAGTCATGCCAAATACCTTCGAAGCCAAAAGCAGTCACAACCAACTTCATGACATCAATGAAGCCTTAGGTAGCGGTCAAACAGATCTCGCCAAAGAGATGTTGCACAAGCTGCAACCCGGTGATCTTGCTTTGCTTTTAGAATCAAGCCGCAGTCGCAATCGTTTAGATATTTGGCAACTTATCCAGCCTGATCTATACAGTGACGTGCTCGAAGAACTATCTGATGATGTACGTAATGGCATTATCAGAAAAATGCTACCAGAAAAAGTTGCTGATGCCCTAGAAGAGATGGACACCGATAACTTAGTCGATACTTTACGTGGCTTACCTCAGGAAGTAGCTCAAAATTTATTGGCTGCCATGGATGAACAAGACCGTTCAAGAGCCGAACTGGGATTGTCTTACGGTGAAGAAACAGCCGGTTTTATTATGAACACCGATGCTATTACACTTCGCCCTGGCATTAATGTAGATGTGATCCTCCGATATTTACGCTTAAAAGGCGATATACCCGAGCACACAGATACCTTATATGTGGTGGATCGCAACGATAAATTAATGGGTGGTGTAGCGTTGACTCGGCTGATAACTGCCGCTGCTGATACACCCATAGAATCGTTAATTAAGGACTCTGAAGCCATTCCCGCAAACATGATGGATAACGAAGTAGCCAGTTTATTTGAGCGATACAACTGGTTATCTGCCCCTGTAGTAGATGAAAATAATCAACTGTTAGGGCGTATCACCATTGATGACGTGGTTGATATCATTCGTGAAGACGCAGAGCACTCAATGATGAGTATGGCCGGTTTAGACGATGAGGAAGACACCTTTGCACCCGTTGTCAAAAGTACTCAGCGCCGCTCAATTTGGTTAGGTGTGAATCTACTTACTGCCTTAATGGCAGCTGCAGTAAGTGACTTATTTGAAGCGACTCTAAGCCAACTGGCTGTGTTAGCAATACTCAACACCATAGTGCCAAGTATGGGTGGAGTAGCGGGTAATCAGACCCTGACCCTAGTTATACGCGGAATGGCTTTGGGCCACGTAAACTCAGCTAATGCCAGATGGTTGATTAGCAAAGAATTAGCGATTGGTTTCTTAAATGGCGTGATATGGTCGGTGTTGATTGCATCGGTCATTGCCATTTGGAAACAAGACTTAATGTTAGGCGCAGTGATCGCCTTTGCGATGCTTATCAATATGATTGCTGCTGGATTAGCAGGGGCGAGTTTGCCAATTATCATGAAAAAATTGAAAATAGATCCTGCTTTAGCAGGCAGTGTAATTTTAACCACTATCACTGATGTAGTCGGTATATTTGCATTTTTAGGCTCTGCTACTTGGCTGTTGATATAGGTTTGAGTTTCCCTCGAACAATTATTTTAACACTTTTAGCTTTGTTCGCTTTTGCTGCCAATTCTGTTTTATGTCGTCTTGCATTAAATACAGAGCAGGTTAACCCTGCAGATTTCACGTCTATTCGATTGCTTTGTGCGGCGCTTATTTTGGCCCTTATAATTATTATCAAAGACAAATCTGTGATCAGTAAAATTAACCAATATGGTAGCCACAGCGGTGCTTTGTCTTTGTTTGTTTATGCCGCCGCTTTTTCTTATGCCTATATCACTCTCAACACCGCAACTGGGGCGCTAATATTATTCGCAGCAGTGCAGTTTACTATGCTGTTCAAAGGATGGTTAACTGGTAATAAAATGGGCTCTCAAGAATATACGGGGGTTGTATTGTCTCTGTTAGGATTCATTTATTTTGTCTTTCCAGAGCTGGAGAAACCTAGTTTACTCGGTTGCTTACTAATGGTTTTAGCAGGCATAGCTTGGGGAATTTATAGCTTAATTGGCGCCCGAACGACGTACCCACTTTATGATACAGCCAGTAACTTTATTCGATTAGTCCCCATTGCCATCATTAGTCTGATAGTGATGTATTTTAGTTTTGGCATCAATATCAGCTTAAAGGGGTTACTCTACACTTTTTGCTCAGGAGCACTCGCTTCAGGAGTAGGTTACACCATTTGGTATCAAGTCATGCCTAAGTTAAAACCTAGTATTGCAGCAGTATGTCAGCTCTCAGTACCAATTTGGGCCGCTTTAGGCGGAATATTGTTAGTTAATGAACCGATTGATTTACATATTGCAGCATCAGCTTCAGTTATCCTAGGTGGAATATTGTTAGTGATACTGACTAAGAAAAAGAGCTCACCGCAAATATGAAGCTAAATTATAGATAGAAATTCCAACAGAGAAGTGAATGCCCATCAACTATTCGATGTCAAAACTGTTATTAGAATACTTTAAGTTATATTTGATATTAGGAACACACATCAAAACATTAAAAGCGCAACTTACTACATTGGCTGCACTTTCAACGTTTCAACTTTTTTAATTATATCTCCCCCGCTCCGTCACTGGCACTACAAATATAAATAGTCTCTTGATAACCAGTATCTGCTTGATAACGCTCAGCCATCAACTGTTTTGCACCGTCCACCATATCGTGAGGCATTAGAGCCACCATACAGCCACCAAAGCCTCCACCCGTCATTCGAACACCTCCTTTATCGCCTAAGTATTCAGATAATATTTTTACGGCGAAATCAATCGGCGGTACGGTGATTTCAAAGTCGTCACGCATTGAAATATGGGACTCAGCCATTAATCTGGATAGCTGCACTACATCATTTGTTTTCAGAGCTTGTGCAGCTAAAACAGTGCGTTCACTATCTGACACCACATGGTGGGCGCGTCGATAAACCACTTCAGGCAGTTTATCTTTATTGCTATGTAAGTCAGCCAAGCTGATATCACGTAATGCTTTTAACCCCAAAGTACCAGCAGCCTCTTCACACTGAAGGCGGCGGGTATTGTATTCGCTATCGACTAACCCTCGTTTCACATTGGAGTTGATGATCATCACCGCGAGGTTTTCTGGCATTGAAATCAACTCTGCGTCTAACGAACGACAATCTAATAGCAAGGCGTTGAATTTAGAGCCACAAGCACTGACCATTTGATCCATGATGCCGCACTGACACCCTACAAATTGATTTTCAGCTTCTTGACCGTTTAACGCCACTTCTGCTTTAGTTAGTGACAAATTGTATAGACCACGAAAGGTTTCACCTATAACTACTTCCAATGAAGCAGAAGAGCTTAATCCTGCACCTTGTGGCACATTTCCGGCAATAGCCAAATTAGCTCCTTTGAATATATGTCCTCTAAGTTGTAGGTGTTTCACCACACCACGCACATAGTTACTCCACAGTTGTGTGGGGTGAACTTCAATTTCGCTATCAAGAGAAAATTCATCTTGTTGGTTACTGTAATCTACGGCCACCACTGAGATGGTCATATCATCTCTAGGTGTGACTGCGACTAATGTTTGGTAATCAATGGCACAAGGCAGAACAAAACCATCATTGTAGTCTGTATGCTCACCTATTAAATTGACCCTACCCGGCGCTTGAAAATGACGAGTGGGTGCACTGCCAAATGTCTGGGTAAAGACGGAATCAAGTTCAGTTAACATACTTTGCGAGATGTTAGACGTATTGTTAGACATAAACTTAGGCTCCATTAGATTCGTTGTAATGCACGTCACTAAGTGCTTGTAATCTTTGCGCGGCCTGCTCAGGGGTTAAATCTCTTTGTGGCTCTGCCATCATTTCATAACCTACCATAAATTTACGCACCGTAGCTGAGCGTAACAACGGCGGATAAAAATGTGCATGCACTTGCCAATGCTCTGTCGACTCTAAATTATTTGGTGCACCGTGCCAGCCCATTGAGTAAGGAAAAGAACATTGAAACAAATTATCATAGCGACTAGTCAGTTTTTTAATAGCGACGGCCAGATCGGCTTTTTGCGCGGCATTAACATCAGTGAGTCTGGCACAAGCAAACTTAGGCATAAGCAATGTTTCAAAAGGCCAAGCCGCCCAGTACGGCACGACCGCTATCCAATGTTCGGTATCAACTACGGTACGCGAGCCATCCACTGATTCCTTTTGCGCATAATCTAACAACAGCGAACTAGCATGTTTATCAAAGTACGCTTTTTGGCTAGCTTCGGCTTTCGCAACTTCATTAGGTATAAAGTCATTCGCCCAGACTTGTCCGTGGGGATGCGGGTTAGAGCAGCCCATAGCGGCCCCTTTGTTTTCAAATACTTGTACCCAAACATAATCTTTGGATAAGTCCGCTACTTGTTCTTGCCACGTATCAATCACCCCTTCTAAAGCGGGTAAAGATAATTCCGGTAAGGTTTTATTGTGCTCAGGAGAAAAACAAATAACCCGGCTGGTGCCTCTGGCCGCTTGCAAAGTAAACAGGTCGTCATTCGATTGCTCAGATGCGGGGGTGTCTTGCATCAACGCGGCGAAATCATTGGTAAATACAAACGTACCCAAATACTCAGGGTTAACTTCACCATTAATACGAGTGTTACCTGAACATAAGAAACACTTGGGGTCGTGGGCAGAAGTATCGGTGACCTGTGGTTTCTCTACTTGGCCTTGCCAAGGGCGTTTCGCTCTATGGGGAGAAACTAACACCCAATCACCCGTTAACGGATTGCGACGACGGTGAGAGTGATCGACTGGATCAAATGTAGACATAAATTATAACCTATTTGTATTGCCATTAACTTAAACGGCGAGTGACCAATATGTTACATCTAAAACTCAGATAACCAATAAAAACCGTATCATCTTTTTTGATAAATTAACTATTGTGTGATTTACAGGCTTAATAAGCACCTTTAGTCATCAATATCTTGTTGGCCTAACCAGTTAATTAATTTTTGCATATCCTGGTTAGCGGCTTGATGTAATTGCTCTACCCAATCATGCACATTTTGCCACCAAGCGGGATGATCACCTTGTTGGATTTCGTTAGCAATCTTTTGCACCCGGGTTAAACCTACTGAGCTTGCCGCACCTTTTATTTTGTGTGCTTGGGAGCACACTTCTTCTTTTTCATCGGCACTTAAGCTCAGCTGCAAAATTTCCAAATATTCAGGCATTTTTTCCTGAAAAACGTTAACACTGGTACACACCATATCGTGGCCTATAGTATCCACTAACATTTGTAACAAATCTAAGTCGAGAACATTGTTCAGTAGATCTTTTTTAGGCTCTGGAGCAAGTTGATGAGGCACGCTAGGTTGTTCGCAGAACAGACTATTAAAGACTTCAATAATGCGACTTTTTTTGATCGGTTTCGAGATAACTTCATCCATACCGTTATCCAGATATTCTTGACGCGTTTTAATCACATTCGCGGTCAACGCCACAATACTGGTTTGCTCTACCAATGATTCTTCATGTAAAACATTTGCAACCTCAAAGCCATTCATATCAGGCAATTGAATATCCAGTAACACCAAATCATATTGTTTATTACGAGCCATATTAATGGCCTCATTGCCTGTCATAGCTACGTCAACATGTTGTCCAAGTTTTTCCAAAAGCGCTTTGGCAACCATCACATTTAACTCAATGTCTTCTACCAACAATATCTGCAAGCCTGTGACTTTAAGGGTTTCAACTTGAATAGGCTTTTTGCTGATACCAAGGGGCAGGTCAACGGTAAAACAGGTACCTTCACCTATCACACTACTGACACTAATTTTACCATTCATCAAAGACACCATTTGTTGGCATATAGCTAGACCAATGCCTGTACCTGTGGCACTTTGATGGTCGGGTGAGTCAACTTGATAATACATAGCGAAAATTTTATCTAAGTCTTGCTGGGGAATACCCACACCCGTATCACACACTTTGAATGTGACCATGGATGTTTCAGCATCAATCTTTTCAGCTTTAACCTCTAAGGACACCGTTCCTCGTTGGGTAAATTTGACTGCGTTGAACAATAAATTCCACAAAATTTGTCTTAAGCGGGTACCGTCAACTTCAACCAAAGCGGGTAAAGGCTCCTCTACATGCGCAGCAAAAGTGAGGTCTTTATCGTCAGCTAATAGCTCTATAATACTGCTCAGCTCTTGAGTGAAATCTTTTATCGATACAGTTTTCAGTGATAATTCGAGCCTGTCTCTGTCTAAGCGGTCCAAATCAATGATGTCGTTAAATATATTACCTAAAGTAATGCCACTCGCGTAAATCGTACTGACCCAAGCAAACTGCTCGCTAGTCAGATCAGTATCACGCAACATTCTGCTTAAACCAACAATGCCATTAAGAGGCGTTCTCAACTCATGGCTGATGGTGGCAATAAAAGCAGTTTTGTCTTTACTGGCTTTAGCCACCACATTCTCAGCTTGTTTACGCTCGGTGATATCACGCCCAAAAGCAAGAATACCAAGACGAGTATCGTCTGCACTATAGAATGGCACCTTACGCATTTCATAAAAGCGGCGGCGTCCATCAGCAAATCGCAACCATAATTCTTCGGTAATACTGGCGTTGTTTTCGAGCACGTCTTGATCACTTGCAACCACTTGGCGGGCCAGTTCTTCGTCGTACACTTGATGCGGCGTTAAGCCAATCAATTCTTGTTCGGTTTTACCCGTCATTTCTTCAGCAACACGATTGCAGCCGGCAAATTGACCTTCTTGATTACGGTAATAAATTAAGTCTGGAGAGGCATCGATAATCGATCGCAATAAAGTAGATAAGCGTAATGCTTGTTGTTCTTTTTCAGATCTATCAGTGATTTCACGCTCGAGGTCAGAGAAAACACTTTCTCGCTCTAACTGAGCATTTTTTCGCTGCTCAATTTCATGGTTGAGTTGCTTGATATTATTCTGCAGAGTGTGATTCAGTAACTCATCTTCCTTACGCAATCGCTCTAACTCAGTAACCGCGTCTGCAAGACTCTCCCTGGAGCGCTCCAGTTGCTTAACTAACTCGCTAAAAACCCATAATACCCAAGGCGCACTGAGTAAAGTCAGTACAATGGCAATTAAGAAGTCTTCAGTGTGAGCTTCGTCACTGAGAAACATTCTAAGAAAATAGGTACCAGAGAAAGTGAATATTAAAGTCAAAATAACGAATAAAACACTAGTCTTTACCGCGCCAAAACGGTTGATAAGCTGAGCAATACGGATAGCCCATGGGTCAACTGAGGTCTTTTTTGTCTTCTTATTCGTCGTCTTATTCGTCATAACAAGTGGGTCTCAAACATCTGTGGTTCTTGCCAATTCGCGACATGCTAGCAAGAATATTCCGAGTATCAAAATGCTAACCTAGAATTAAACTGTAAATCTAAAGCTTCCAAAGACTATTTATTCATTTTATTTAAATATTAATTCAATGCGCAACAAGCTAAAAAAAGAAAAAAACGCCTTTTTTTAACGTTTTAATAACAACTGGTACTGTTTTGAAGCTTTTATATATAGCTTATAACCAAGCCACAAAAATAACGCACACCATTGAATTAAAAGAACTTTTAACACTTATTCGTGCCTTCACCCTGAAAAATACTAAATACACCATATAAGAGAATTGATTTATAAAATAATCCTCGGTATTTTGTACGACCTGCTTAGTATAAATATTCGATACTCGACTGGTATCTCCAATAATAATTACGACCGGAAAATAAGCATCAAGGCATGAAGCCACTTCACGTTCATACACGTACTTAGATGTATGATTAGCAATAACAACATACAACACCCTACCCAGTCGAAGGTTGAAGGAGTTTGCATAAATGAGTTTATATCATCCTAACGATTCAAAGGATAACTGTGGCTTTGGCCTCATCGCCCACACTAAAGGCGAGCCAAGTCATAAATTGGTCAGTACTGCAATTGAAGGTCTTGACCGTATGCAACACCGTGGCGGTATAGCCGCAGATGGAAAAACAGGTGATGGTTGTGGTTTGCTTCTACAAAAGCCCGATGCGTTTTTTCGTGGAATAGCCGAACAAGAAAATTGGAAATTAGGTAAAAAGTACGGTGTAGGGGTTATTTTCCTTAATCAAGAGCAATCATTAGCGGACCATGCCAAACAAGTCATCACTGAAGAGCTAGAAAAAGAAACCTTGGGCGTAGTTGGATGGAGAGTTGTGCCAACAGACCATTCAGTCCTGGGCGACCTAGCAGCTTCGTGTGTACCACAAATTGAACAAGTTTTTGTTAATGGCCCATCAGGATGGCGTTCTCAAGACTTGGAACGCCGTTTATTTATGGCTCGTAGACGTGCAGAAAAACGTCTAGCAGATGACGAAGATTTCTATATTGCAAGTTTGTCCAGTTTAGTAACAATATATAAAGGCCTTGTTATGGCCGGCGACTTACCGAAGTTTTACTTAGATCTAGCTGATGAGAATATGAAATCAGCTATCTGTGTATTCCACCAGCGCTTTTCAACCAACACATTACCTCGCTGGCCTTTGGCTCAGCCATTCAGATTTTTGGCACATAATGGTGAAATTAATACCATTCGAGGCAACCGCGATTGGGCGCAAGCTCGAACCGGTAAATTCAAAACACCTTTGTTGCCTGATTTGGCTGATGCCGCACCTTTTGTAAATGAAGTGGGGTCTGACTCTTCTTCATTAGACAATATGTTAGAGCTATTCTTAGCTGGCGGGATGGACTTGTTCCGCGCGATGCGTTTGTTAGTTCCACCTGCTTATCAAAATAACAAAACCATGGATGAAGATTTAAAAGCCTTTTACGAATTCAACTCCATGCATATGGAACCTTGGGATGGCCCAGCCGGTATTGTATTAACTAACGGTCGCCATGCTGCGTGTAATCTTGATCGCAACGGCTTACGTCCCGCACGTTATGTCATAACCAAAGACGGCTTAATTACTTTAGCTTCTGAGGTGGGCATTTGGGATTACAAGCAAGAAGATGTGATTGAAAAAGGTCGTGTAGGACCAGGTGAAATGTTAGCCATCGATACCGAAACCGGTAAATTATGGCGCTCAAATGAAATAGATGATGATTTAAAAGGTCGCCATCCATATAAAGAATGGCTAGATAAAAGTATTCGTCGCTTAACACCTCTTGAAAAATGTGATGCGCCTGAAATCGGCAAACGTATGTTTGACGACGATATGATGAATACTTACTTTAAGCAGTTTAATTACAGCTATGAAGAGCTTGAACAAGTGGTGAAAGTGTTGGCCAAAGACGGCCAAGAAGCCACAGGCTCTATGGGTGACGACACTCCTATGGCTGTACTTTCTGGGAAAAGTCGTACAATTTACGATTATTTTCGTCAACAATTCGCTCAAGTAACCAATCCTCCTATTGATTCCTTACGTGAAAACCACGTTATGTCACTGGCTACTTGTATTGGCCGTGAAAAATCAGTATTCACAGAAACATCGGGGTACGCTGATCGCGTATTGTTCGATTCACCTATTATGGTGTATACGGATCTTAAACAATTACGTAATTACGACCCGGAACATTATTATTCTGAGTTTGTTGACCTTAATTACCCGCCAGAAGAAGGGCTTAAAACAGCCATTAATCGTATATGTAATGAAGTTGAACACTTGGTTTCTCATAAACGTGCCGCCTTTGTTATTTTATCTGATCGTGCCATTAAGTCTTCACGGATCCCTATCCCGGCAGCTATGGCAGTGGGTGCAGTACAAAAACGCTTAGTAGATAAAGGCTTACGCTGTGATGCAAACATAGTGGTTGAAACCGCTTCAGTTAGAGACTCACATCACTACGCAGTATTGCTTGGCCTCGGAGCTACCGCCATATATCCGTTCTTAGCTTACGAAATTATTGAGCAAATGTGTGAATCTGGGCATCTAGATATGACACCGATGCAAGCCGTAGTTAATTACCGCAAAGGAATTAACAAGGGCTTGTACAAAATCATGTCAAAAATGGGCATTTCAACCATTGCTAGCTACCGAAGCTCGAAATTATTTGAAGCCATTGGTATCAACAGTTCGGTGATGAATATCTGTTTTAAAGGTGTGCCAAGCCGAATTCAAGGTGCCGATTTTGAGGATTTCCAACAAGACCAAATTAACTTAAACCGCGTGGCATGGTTAAAACGTAAAAGCATAGATCATGGCGGTTTATTAAAATATGTGCATGATGGTGAGTACCATTCTTATAATCCTGATGTAGTAACATCGCTGCAAAAGGCCGTAGTCAGTGGTAACTATCAAGACTATCAAATATTCAGTGAACTGGTAAACGAACGACCCATAGCCTGCCTGCGAGACTTATTGGCCTTAGCACCTGATGCAGACCCGATTTCGATTGACGAGGTTGAACCTGCAGAAAATTTGTATCCACGTTTTGATACTGCCGCTATGTCGATTGGTGCTTTAAGCCCTGAAGCTCACGAAGCTTTAGCTATTGCCATGAACCGTCTAGGGGGTAATTCTAACTCGGGAGAAGGCGGCGAGGATCCTAAACGTTTTGGTAATGAGCGTAACTCAAATATCAAACAGATCGCATCGGGTCGTTTTGGTGTGACACCACACTATTTGGTCAATGCCAAAATCTTACAAATAAAAGTCGCACAGGGTGCCAAACCCGGTGAAGGTGGACAACTGCCTGGCGACAAAGTAAATAAGTATATTGCTGAATTACGCCATTCTGTGCCGGGAGTCACCTTAATATCCCCACCGCCACATCATGATATTTATTCTATTGAAGATTTAGCTCAGTTAATTTTTGACTTAAAACAAGTTAACCCTGAAGCACTGATTTCAGTGAAGTTAGTGTCAGAGCCAGGCGTAGGAACGATTGCCTGTGGCGTAGCTAAAGCCTATGCCGACTTAATTACTATTTCAGGTTATGACGGTGGCACAGGTGCCAGCCCGTTAACGTCAGTTAAATACGCCGGCAGCCCTTGGGAGCTAGGTCTTGCAGAAACACAACAAGCCTTAGTCAGCAATGGCTTACGACATAAAGTTCGCGTACAAACAGACGGCGGTTTAAAAACTGGCCTAGATGTTATTAAAGGCGCTATTTTAGGTGCTGAAAGCTTTGGTTTTGGTACTGGGCCTATGGTTGCTCTAGGGTGTAAATATTTACGTATTTGTCACCTGAATAACTGCGCTACAGGTATCGCCACGCAAGATGAAAACCTACGAGATAATTATTTCATGGGTCTACCTGATATGGTGATGAACTACTTCAAGTTTATCGCCCAAGAAGTGCGTGAAATTATGGCTTCAATGGGTGTGCGTAAATTAGATGACCTGATTGGTCGTACTGATTTGTTAAACGTCTTAAACGGGGTTACTTCGAAGCAGAACAAATTGGATCTCAGCCCTATTTTAGCTAAACCACTAGCAGGCGACCACACCAAGTTATTCTGCAGTGAAGGCGCTAATGCACCTGCTGATAAGGGTGATTTGAATCAGTTACTGTTAGCAGACTTAAGCTCTGCAGTGAAAAACAAAAGCGGTGGAGTGTTTCATTATCCTATCCGCAATACTGACCGTTCTGTTGGCGCCATTATCTCTGGTTTAATTGCCAAAAATTATGGCAATAAAGGCATGGACGAACATCCAATTAAACTCAACTTCACCGGTACCGCAGGGCAAAGTTTTGGTGTTTGGAATGCTGGCGGTTTAGAAATGACCTTAGTCGGTGACGCCAACGATTACGTAGGTAAAGGTATGGCCGACGGTAAACTGGTGATCCATCCACCTAGAGGCGTCAGCTTCAAATCAAATGAAAGCGTGATAGCGGGTAACACCTGCTTATATGGCGCAACAGGTGGTAAATTATTTGCTGCTGGGCTTGCGGGCGAACGCTTTGCTGTGCGTAACTCTGGTGCCATTGCTGTGGTTGAAGGTATCGGCGATAACGGTTGTGAATATATGACAGGCGGAATTGTTGCAGTACTTGGACGCACAGGTGTTAACTTTGGCGCCGGTATGACAGGTGGTTTTGCTTATATTCTAGATGAGAAGAATGATATTGAGCATCGCGTAAATGGTGAGCTAGTAGAGCTTATGTCTATCGAAGATAAGGTCATCTTGGTAGAGCACTTACGGGGTCTTATTAATCAGCATTATGAAGAAACTGGCAGTGAGCATGCACATGATATTTTAAGCAACTTTGCAGCTTATTTACCGAAATTCAGACTGGTAAAACCAAAAACCAGTGACGTTAAAAATTTACTGGGTCACATAAGTCGGTCTACTGCCGAACTTCGTGTCCAAGTGCAATAAGGGGGTATTTCATGTCTAAAAATGTATACCAATTTGTTGATGTAGAGCGAATCGATCCACCTAAAAAGCCCTCCATCCTCAGACGTGAAGAATTTGCTGAAATATATCAGCCCATGAGTGATACCCAAGTAGCAGGTCAGGCTGACCGTTGTCTTGATTGTGGTAACCCCTATTGTGAATGGAAATGCCCAGTGCATAATTTCATTCCACAATGGCTAAGCCTTGCGAATGAAGGCCGCATATTTGAAGCGGCGGAATTATCGAGTAAAACCAATACATTACCTGAGGTATGTGGACGTGTATGTCCGCAAGACAGATTGTGTGAAGGTGCTTGTACCCTGAACGATGATTTTGGTGCGGTGACCATCGGTAGTATTGAAAAATACATTACCGACACTGCCTTTAAGCAAGGTTGGCGACCAGATATGTCCAATGTTGTTAAAACTAACAAAAAAGTCGCTATCATAGGCGCAGGCCCAGCGGGTTTAGGCTGTGCAGATATTCTAGTACGCAACGGTGTAAAGCCTGTTGTGTTTGATAAGTACGAAAAAATAGGCGGTTTATTAACCTTCGGTATTCCCTCTTTCAAATTAGAAAAAGAAGTCATCGCACTGCGCCATGAAATCTTTGCTGAAATGGGAATGGAGTTTGTTCTAAATACCGAAGTAGGCAAAGACCTTCCCTTCCAAGATTTATTGGATGGTTACGATGCAGTCTTTTTGGGTATGGGAACCTACAAAGCTATGCAAGGCGGTTTTGATAATGAAAAAGCGCCTGGTGTCTATGAAGCTCTGCCTTATTTGATTGCCAATGTTAATCGCCAGTTAGGTTTAGAAAAATCGCCCGATGATTTTGTTGATATGAAGGGCAAAAAAGTGCTGGTGTTAGGGGGTGGTGATACCACTATGGATTGTGTCAGAACAGCCATACGACAAGGCGCACCCGATGTCACTTGTGCTTATCGTCGTGACGAAGCAAGTATGCCAGGCTCACGCCGTGAAGTTGTTAACGCCCGTGAAGAAGGTGTGAACTTCAACTTTAATCTAATGCCACTGGATATTGCCGTGGATGCAAACGGTAAAGCGATAGGCGTGAAGATGGTCAAGACCGAGATGGGTCAGCCCGATGCCCAAGGTCGCCGACGCCCAGTTGAGATAGAAGGCTCTGAACACGTGCTTGAAGCTGACGCAGTGATCATTGCTTTTGGCTTCCAACCTAGTCCGGCAAGCTGGTTTGGTGACTATGGTATTATATTAGATGAGAAAGGCCGAGTACGTGCCCCGAAACATGGCAAGTTCGCATTCCAAACATCAAACCCTAAAATATTCTCTGGTGGCGATATGGTACGAGGCTCTGATTTAGTGGTGACTGCCATTGACGAAGGTCGCAACGCTGCTGAAGGTATATTGGATTATCTAGGCGTCTAAGCGGTTAGATACATAAGGCAAATAGAAAAAAGGGGCTTGCGCCCCTTTTTTGATCTTAGGCAAAAAAAGTAAAAATATTTTAAACCACAGAGGACAAAGAGCGCTTCGCTACACAGAGGAACAGACTTCAAAATTCACTTTTCTTTTCCTCGGTGGTGAGCAATCTTTTATTTCGTAATGGTCAGGATTTTCACCACTGAAAACACAGAGCGCTGCGCTACACAGAGGAACAGATTTCAAAATTCACTTTCTTTCCTCTGTGGCCTCGGCGCACTTATTGGAATCATTCAAGACCTATGTCAAAACGCTTCCTGCTGCTTTGTCCTCTGCAAATGCGACTTCAAAGTCAATTGGTCAATATTTGATGTAACAGCAAGTTATGCAGCTTGCTGTTGCAACTCTAATAATGCGTCTTCAATTTCCTGAGTAATGATAATCTCAAAATCGGTAAAGAGCGCTACAGGCTTTAAGTTTCTTCCTTCCCCTTTTTCGAGACGAACGAACCCCTTATCGCTCAGTGATTTTAAAGTATTTGAAAGGTTGGACTTTTTACGACCAGACAGTTCTGCTAGCGCAGAAACGCTGTCAGGACGTTCAGTATCGATTAGCCTTAATAGTGCTATATTGTCCGGGTTCAAAATTTGAGAGATAGCATTAAGGGAGGTATACCAAACCTTAGGCTCGTTTTCATGAGGTGTATACTTCCCCTGAACAATAGCCAGTACTCTTGTGCGTATAAGTTCTTCAGACATGATGCCTATTCTTGCTTTCATCATTTTTTGCCCTCTATTGCTTCAATCGTTGTATCAATGCCACTAAAAAAATCATTCAACAAGGTTGCACAATCTTTAAATTCATAAGGTGTACCCATATCGATGGCTGACTTATGTACATGATCATAATCATACCGTTTTGCTGCGAAACCTTTCCTTTTAGCTGGCTTCACGGCATGAGCATTGTCTAACCCAAAAACACGCTTATTGTATGTGTTGTGCAGCGTGAGGTTATAGCGAATACCATGAGGTCTTTCCTTGGTTGGTTGCACTTCCCAAGCTTCTATTTTCCACCAATAAGCATCATCTCTATGAGCTTCTGTGCCGTGCAGCGCTAAAAGATTGTCTAAGCCGGTATCCAAATGACGCCTCATTTTTATGGTTATGACCAGACTATAACTATAGTTGACTTATTCGTCCAACAATAATCAGTTGTGGTAAAGAATTATTGACTCTATATTCACAATTGTTTTCTAGTGAAAGATTTGTTGCTGGTAATCACTCTAGACTAACTATTTTTACCAACCAATATCTAATAGATAAAACTACTCAGCCAATTGTTTGGCTGGGTAGTTTTCGTGTGGTGTGGTAAGTTTCGGGATTTTTCTAAGCCATAAACATTCGAAAGGAGAATGGCTTGGGCTTGCGCCCCTTTTTTGATCTTAGGTGAAAAAAGTAAAAATATTTTAAACCACAGAGGACAAAGAGCGCTTCGCTACACAGAGGAACAGACTTCAAAATTCACTTTTCTTTTCCTCTGTGACCTCATTGTCCTCGGTGGTGAGTAATCTTTTATTTCGTAACGGCAATATCTACCCATACTAATCGATGATCCGATGAACTTTGTCGGTCTTTAATTAAACGAAACAAAGGATC
>Ga0307492_10000528_pt1 | contig 16092 bp, 11 predicted proteins | sample SI3LmetaG_FD_202365 | JGI IMG/M metagenome (GOLD analysis project Ga0307492, IMG submission 202365) | Sea-ice brine microbial communities from Beaufort Sea near Barrow, Alaska, United States - SI3L | ecosystem: Environmental > Aquatic > Marine > Coastal | place: USA: Alaska | collected 2017-05-06 | reverse complement strand
ACTGCCCACAAATCGTATTCGTTACTATGAATGATTTGTGCCCAGATAATGTCGCCGGGCTCTACATCAAATTCGTCAGTTAGATGTACATTACCATCTATTTCAGGTGCATCGGCATAACATCTACCCACTGCGCCTTCTGGCGTTACTTCATCAATAATGACTTGATATTCTAAACCGATTTTAGCTTGTAATTTAGCGGTGCTAATTTCAGATTGTTTTTCCATAAAGCGGTTATAACGCTGCTGCTTGAGGTCTTCGCTAACTGGATCAGGTAAATCGTTTGCTTTTGCTCCATCTACATCTGAATATTTAAAACAACCTACACGGTCAAGTTGAGCTTCATCTAAAAAGTCTAACAACATCTGAAAATCTTCTTCGGTTTCACCGGGGAAACCCACAATAAAGGTCGAACGAATAACAATATCTGGGCACACCTCACGCCATGCTCTGATGCGATCCATAGTGCGTTCAGCCGCTGCGGGGCGTTTCATCAGTTTTAAAATACGTGGGCTGGCATGTTGGAAAGGAATATCCAAATAAGGCAAAATTTTACCTTCAGCCATCAATGGCATAATTTTATCTACCGAAGGGTAGGGATACACATAATGCAAACGCACCCAGATACCCATTTCGCCCAGCTTTTCACACAGTGATTTCATATCGGTTTTGACCGGCATGCCATTCCAAAAGTCAGTTTTGTTTTTTACGTCTACACCATAAGCACTGGTGTCTTGAGAAATGACCAATAACTCTTTTACACCTGCATTTTTCAATCGTTGTGCTTCGTCTAAAATGCTACCAATAGGGCGACTCACTAAATCACCACGCATAGAAGGAATAATACAAAAGGTACATCTGTGATTACAGCCTTCGGATATTTTCAAATAGGCATAGTGCCTTGGGGTGAGTTTAATCCCAATATCCGGTACTAAATTCAAATAGGGATTATGTTCAGGCTGAGGTAAATGTTCATGAACTTGATTGACCACTTCTTCATAAGCATGGGGGCCAGTAATCGCCAATACATTGGGATGTACCTCACGAATTTCGTCTTCTTTAATACCTAAACACCCTGTGACTATCACTTTGCCATTTTCGGCCAAAGCTTCACCAATGGTATCCAATGACTCCTGCACAGCCGAATCAATAAAGCCACAAGTGTTGACTATAACTAAATCAGAGTCATTGTAAGTTGGCACCACGTCGTAACCTTCGGTGCGCAACTGCGTCAAAATCCGTTCTGAGTCCACTAAATTTTTAGGGCAACCTAGGCTTACAAAGCCAATACGCGTGCCTTTGGTTTTTTGTACAGGCGAGTCTGCCTCTAATATTCTAATGGGGGTTTCTAGTGTCGTGGTTTTATTGGGCTTAAAGGTTTCAACTGTCATGGCGGTATCTTAAACAAACATAATTAAAGATATTATACGTTAAGTGGTCGCCTTACGTCAGGGGCAATAATATTTTTATCGAATACATACTTAAAATTTACCCCTTAGATGCTTTAGCCGTTATCATAATCCCTATAAATCGAACCACGGTACTAAATATGAACTTAGATAAGTCACAAAAACGTATTAGCAAACGGGTTAAACGTGGTTTTCATGGTTATCCGATGATCAGTATTCAATACTTCGGCCCTAATGAAGCGTTAGCCACAAAAGTAGAAGTGGGTTTTATTGAACAAGAAAATGCTGAGCCTATGCTGGAAACCTTTAATAGCGAAACAGACATTCGTAAGGATGAGACAGTACAAACTACGATTATTAAAATTATTGATCGTGTGGATGCCCAAACGGTGACCTTGGAAGATAAAGTACAATCACTTAGTTAGAATGTGATTTTCTGGACCGACTAAAAGTGTTTTAGTTGGTAAAGGCTCATCAAAAGCCTTGCCATCTAATATTTATTTATAATTGCAGAGCTTTTTCGATATCACCTACTAATGCTTCATCTGTAGGCTTTACTGCTGAGGCATATGCATTAACAACATTGCCATTTTTATCCATTAGGTACTTGAAAAAGTTCCACTTCGGCGCTTGGCCAGATTTATTTGCTAACATCCGGTATAGAGGGTCAACATCATCACCTTTAACTGACATCGCCTCAAACATTGGGAATTTAACCCCATAGGTCAAACGGCAAATTTGCCCTGTTTTGACTTCACTTTTATCTTCTTGGTTAAAGTCATGCGAGGGGAACCCCAGTACTACAAAACCCTTGCCTTGGTATTTACTATATAGACTCTCTAGACCTTCAAACTGCGGAGTAAAACCACAGTAACTGGCAGTGTTCACAAATAAAATCGTCTTGCCTTGATAGGCTTCACACATATTTACTGTGTCTTGAGAGTTAAGTTTACGTTTTACAAATTTGAGTAAATCTGGACACTCAGCGGCATGGGTACTAACAGAGATAACTGACAACAATGTAATAGCAACGATGGTTTTAATGTTAATTAATAACTTCATTATTTTGTGCCTTTTTTAATCAGACCAAACTATGCATTTATCGTTAGGGCTTGATTTATGGAATTGTGTTTATACTAATGTTTAGATGTTGAGACGGCTTTATGGATCACTTTCTATTATTTCAGGTATTAAAAAGCCGGCAAGTGCCGGCTTAAAAACACCTAATTGTAATGATATGAATTAAAAACGTTTCTTAACTGTCACACCAAACGTGGCTGGCTCAGCCATATACGCATTTAACTTACCATCCTGAATAGGTGTATTGAAGTTAGTGCGGTTGATATACTCTTCGTCTAGAAGGTTACGCGCCCAAACAACAACGTCCATATCAACATCTTCAAAGTTCATAAAGAGTCTTAGGTTAACCACATTGTAGCCATCTTGGACTGCGTATGGATCGTTACTGCCGTCTAAGATAATTTCGCTGGTGTGGCTGAAATCACCTTGAATATAACTATAAACACCATCGACTAATTCGAAGTCTTTTTTCACACTTATCACTGCATAGTTCTTAGGCTCGCCACCAGGTCTGTCACCTGAGCGATTACAGAAAGAGTCGCCTGCATTTTCACGACCTGGATCATTGATCCCGGTATGCCATGTATAGGCAACCCAGCAGTTTCCAGCTAAGAATGTTTTATATTCTGCATCCACAAATGCCCAAGCTAACTTAACTTCAACTGAATCAACAGGTAGCCATGTTGCTTCAACTTCGAAACCAGAAATTTCATAGTCACCGGCATTTTGTAAATTAAAGCCACCACCTGTAAAGGTGTTAGCCTGAAAGTCTTCAACAGTTGTGTAGTGCGCTGCAGCATTGATACGGAAATCATAGTCACGGAAATCTTTCTTAATGCCAATTTCTACAGATTCTGATGTTTCTGCATCAAATATTGGATTAAAACCATCTGCAATGCGGTCGGTGTTAGTCCCACCAGATTTATACCCAGTGCCGTATGATGCATATAAGAGCGTGTCTCGGTTTGGTTGATAACTTAGTTTGAGCGTACCTGAAACTTGATTATCCTTTAGATTTTCCACAATATTCGACCTAGGGCTAGTATTGGCAGTAACAAAAGGAAAGCCCCAACCGGGAGTCTGAAGTGGTGCAATCAATTGTAAATCGGCCGATGTTGGTGCGTTACCACTGAGTAATGCTGCCCCAATATTGCCTAAAGCCGCTCCAGCAGCGGCAAAATCCGCATGTACAAGTTGTTGACCTGTAGGATCCAATTCACGGTATACAGTGGACAAATCTTTTTCTTCTTCGGTGTAACGCAGTCCTGTGGTCAGCGTTAATTCGTCGGTAATTTGATAATCAAATTGACCAAAAATTGCATAACTTGAATGTTCTTGTTGAGCTAAGTGAGTAAAACTGAATCCGTCACCCGAGCCAGGAGCAAGGGGAGCAATAAATCCCCCAGTGAGGGCGCTCAAACCATTCAACCCGTCGAATATCCCAGCCAAAGGTGACGCTTGGAGCGCTGGTAGAACGGCCACATCAAAGAATGTACTAAATTGAGATTGAGTATCGATATTATATACAAGGTCAATTTCTTGTGCGAAATAGTATGCGCCTAAAATATAATTTAACTTATCCCCGGTGTAGTCCAATCTGAATTCTTGAGAAAATGAACTTTGTTCAGCATCATTTCCTGTGAAAAACAAATCTGCATCAATAAAATCTGTATCAATTATATCAACTGAATCAAAGGCGCGATAAGCCGAAATAGACACAAAGGTATAATTATCGTCTAGTTCCCAGTTTAACTCGGCCGATATTCCTGTGTCTTCCATAGTCGACACAGGTAACAGAGAAAGTGCCACTTCTCTATCGTAAAAGTTTTCACCGCGAAGTATTGTGGCACCGAAAAGGGGGCTGCCAAGTAACAAATCAGACCCTGGGGCACCGGCAGCACTAAGTTTGTCATTATTTAGCTGCACAGGTGCGCCACAACATATTTCATCGATTTCAGAATGATCAGCAATAATTCTCAAAGACACATCGTCATTAGGTGTGTACAAAGCTTGTAGACGAGCACCCCAGCGATTTCTGTCATTGAGTGTATCTTCACCCAAATTTACATCACTGATGGTGCCATCTCTTTCACTACTGAAAGCGGTTGCGCGAAATGCAAGTACATCTTCAATTGCTGAGAAAGACATGGCTCCTGATAGGTTGACCAAACCATAATTACCCACTGTTGCTTCAACAAAGCCATCACCACCGTCATGACTAGGTTTAACGGTGCTTACTAGGATTGCACCTGATGGTGTGTTTTTACCAAAAAGTGTACCTTGAGGCCCACGTAAGACTTCTACTGCGGCAACATCTACCAAGTTGTTGATCATTGAGTTTTGACGAGCGCGATAAACACTGTCTACATAAAGACCAACAGATGATTCAAGACCAAAATTTTGTGATGAGGTACCTACGCCACGAATAGAAAAACTAGAGTTGGTAGCGCTTTGACTTTGAAATGCTCCCAAACCTGGTACGTTTGTTTGTAAATCGTACATATCTTTAATAACGGCTTCGGCCATTTCATCACCGGTGAAAGCGGTCACTGACACTGGCACTTCTTGAAGATTTTGTGCTCTTTTTTGTGCGGTAACAGTGATAGTTTCTAAACGGCCTTCTTGTTCTGTTTCTTGAGCAAAAGCGAGGGAGCTACTAAGTGTGAGTGATAAAGCGACAATACTTGATACGTTAGAAAGTTTAAAACGTGTTGGGAGCGACTGTTTCATTATGTGTTCTCTTTATGCTAGCAGAGCTAGTCTATTTTGGGTTTTTTAGCTTTAAAAGGGTGAAAATGAATCTTTTTGCAGTAGTTAAGCACAAAAGCCTCACTCATCAGACCTGTACTTTATCAAAAAATATGATTGAAAGTAAATGTTTGGTTTGTAAATTGTGAATCAAAAATTGTTGATGCATATAATGCGTTACAACTTCATCTTGGTATTAACATCTCTGAGCGTATATAAAGCCTTTGGTATGTCTGATTAAACTTTTAAATGCCCAATCATCTATTCTATTTATTTCTAATATTGTCAGTGTTTATATCGGAATATAGATGAAGTATTGGAGTGAACATTAAACATTCAGCACCTATAAAAGGTAGCTAATTTAGGACTATCTTAATAAAATTACGGTTAGCGATATAGATTTACTAAATGTAATTTAATTAAAATAATAAATTCAACTAATAGATCTATTAAGAATACTATCGAATCAGTTAAAAAATTAACGGTGAATAAGTGTCTGAAATATATTTAGTCCGTCATGGACAAGCTTCATTTGGAGCAAAAAATTACGACAAGTTAAGCGAACTGGGTCATCAACAGGCTCGATGGCTGGGCGAATACTTCTCTGCAAGAGGTATTACGTTCTCTCAGGCATTTATGGGAGATATGGTTCGCCATAGAGAGACAACTGAAGGTATTCTTGAAGGTTTAATTCACTCTCCTGTTGTTACTGTAGACAATGGCTTTAATGAATTTAATTTTCAAAACATTGGTAACAGTTATTTATCATTGAACCCTCAAAGCCGTTTGCCTGAAAATCCTAAACCCGCCGATTTCTACCGTTTACTAAAGTTAGCAATGCATGCATGGTCCGAGGACCTATTACCTTCAGATACGCTAGATGAGAGCTGGCTAGACTTTAAACATAGAGTACAAGGTGCTTTACAGGCAGCTTGCCAGCAAGGTAATGATAAGCCTATTTTGATTGTGAGTTCAGGGGGAGCCATATCCATGTTAATGAGTGTGGTATTAGGACTGGATGCTAAACAAGTCATAGAGCTGAACATGCAAGTCCGCAACACCAGTATCAGCCATTTTTTCTTCAATAAAAGCAATATACGTTTATCAAGTTTTAATAATATCCCACATTTAGACAGCCCAGATAGACTGGACTCCATCACCTTTAGCTAAAGGAAATATAACCATGAATTTTGATTACTCAGATAAATCACAAAAACTGATCGACCGCCTACAAGCCTTTATGGATGAGCATATTTACCCTGTTGAGCAGGAATATATTGATGCTGTCCACAATAATACACAGCGCTGGGCTTCGCCTCCTATGATGGATGCCCTTAAACAAAAAGCCAAAGATGCAGGTTTATGGAACCTGTTCTTACCAGAAGAATACCTGCCTTACGGTGCGGGTTTAAGTAATTTGGAATACGCGCCATTATGCGAACTTATGGGCCGCGTAATGTGGAGTGGCGAAGTATTCAATTGCAGTGCGCCTGATACCGGTAATATGGAAGTGCTGGCACGTTATGGCTCTGAAGACGATAAGAAAAAATGGCTAGTGCCATTGTTAGAAGGAAAAATTCGTTCAGCTTTTGCTATGACCGAACCTGCTGTTGCTTCATCTGATGCAACCAACATTGAAACGTCTATTGTGCGCGATGGCGACGAATATGTCATAAATGGCCTTAAGTGGTATACCAGTGGAGCGATGAACGCTAACTGTAAAGTCATGGTGGTGATGGGTAAAACGGATCCTTCTGCGGCTCGCCACGCACAACAATCACAAATTTTGGTTCCTTTGGATACTAAGGGGGTAACAGTAGTTCGACCTATGGCTGCTATGGGACATTATGATGAACCCGTCGGACATGCCGAGATATCATTTGATAATGTGCGCGTGCCTGCAGCCAATTTATTGGTAGGTGAAGGAGAAGGTTTCGCTATTGCTCAAGGTCGCTTAGGGCCAGGTAGAATACATCATTGCATGCGTTTGATTGGTTGTGCTCAGCGTGCTTTAGACTTGGCTTGTGAACGAGTCGAAACACGTGTTGCCTTTGGACAACCTTTAAGTAAACAACAGTCTATTCGAGAGCGTATTGCGCAAATGCATTGTGATATTGAGCAGGCACGTTTATTAACGTTGAAAGCGGCTGATAACATGGACAGATACGGTAACAAAGTCAGTCGCAATATTATTGCTGCGATTAAAATTGTTGCACCAAAAATGGCATGTAATGTTATTGATCAGGCGATCCAAATGCATGGTGCCGCCGGAACTAGCCAAGACTTTATTTTGTCTGCCACCTATGCTTATGCTCGAACAATCCGTTTAGCTGATGGACCTGATGAAGTACATATGATGCAATTAGGGCGTAATTTAATAAAAGATAAAAATGCCTAATATAAGTGTGATAAAAAGGAAAATGATATGACCGATAAAGGCTCAGTTGATCAATTAGACGAGCAGCTTTTAGCTGACTACTTAACCCAACATGTAGCGGGTTTTGAAGGGCCCGTCACAGCGACTAAATTTGCTGGTGGTCAGTCAAACCCGACCTTTAAGTTAGTGACTGCTAAACAGTCTTACGTCTTGCGACGTCAACCTCCGGGAAAGTTACTGAAATCTGCCCATGCTGTTGACCGCGAATATAAAGTATTGGCCGCACTTGAAAACTCAACGGTGCCAGTGGCAAAGGTCTATCATCTTTGTGAAGACACGTCCTTAATTGGTAGCATGTTTTATATTATGGAATATGTTGAAGGACGGGTGTTTTGGGATAGCGCATTACCAGAGATATCAGACAACCTAATACGCACTCAAATGTATCAAGAAATGGTTGAAGTCATGGCTGCGCTGCATAGTGTAGATATCGAAAAAGTAGGTTTGAGCGATTACGGCAGACCTGGTAACTATTACGAACGCCAATTTAGTCGTTGGAGTAAGCAGTATAAGTTGTCAGAAACCCAAGATATCCCAGAAATGGATCAGTTAATTGCTTGGTTAGAAAAACACTTACCAGAAGACGATGGCAAAGTGTCGCTGGTGCATGGTGATTATCGTATGGATAACTTAATGTTCCATCCAACAGAGCCTAAAATTTTAGCTGTATTGGATTGGGAATTATCTACTTTAGGCCATCCTTATGCTGATTTAGCGTACCAATGTATGCAGTTACGCTTGCCCGAAAACGTCGGTAAAGCAACTGGATTAGGCAGTATTGAGAGAGCACCTCTAGGGATCCCAGACGAACAAGAGTATGTAGGCGCTTATTGCAAATTGGTGGGTATAGAGAAAATAGACAACTGGAATTTCTACTTAGCCTTTAGCTTTTTTCGGTTAGGCGCCATTGCTCAAGGTGTGGCAAAACGAGCTGAAGATGGCAATGCGTCAAATAAAGAAGCACAAGCTGTTGGTGCGATTGTTAAACCATTAGCTCAATACGCGTTAAAACTAACTCAATAGTATTCAAGCAAAACCTAATGGTTTTGCTTGAATACCAGATATTTCACGGAGAGTGTAATGAAAGCCATAGTATGTGAAGAATTTGCCCCAGTAGAACAACTTAAATATAAAGACGTACCTGACCCAGTGGTAACAAAAGGCCATGTGGTTGTAGATGTTAAAGCATGTGGCGTCAACTTCCCTGACGGTTTATTGGTGCAAGGCTTGTATCAGAATAAACCACCATTCCCCTTTATACCGGGTAATGAAGTCGCTGGTGTGATAAGCGAGATAGGTGAGGGTGTACAATACCTTAAAGTGGGAATGCGAGTGATTGCCATGGTTATGTTAGGTGGTTACGCTGAAAAAGTGTTATGCCCTGTTTCGCATATTATGCCTATTCCTGATGAAATTCCTGATGATGAAGCTGCAGCACTAGTTACTGCTCATGCTACAGCTCATCACGCACTCAAGCAAAGAGCAAAAATTCAGCCCGGTGAAACCCTTTTGGTTACGGGTGCTGCTGGTGGAACGGGTCTTGCCGCAGTGCAAATTGGTAAAGAAATGGGCGCAACGGTTATCGCGGTGTGTTCCACCCAAGAAAAGTTAGATATGGCTAAAGCCAACGGTGCAGACATTCTAATTAATTACACAGAAACCGATTTAAAAACCGCCATTAAAGAAGTCACCGATGGTAAAGGTGTCGACGTGGTGTATGAATGTGTGGGTGGAGATACTTTTCACGCATGTTCAAGAGGGATGGCTTGGAACGGCAGACTGTTAGTGGTTGGTTTTGCTGGTGGCACTATCCCTGAATTCCCTGTGAATTTAGCCTTGGTCAAAGGTTACTCAGTAATGGGCGTTTTTTGGGGCTCTTTCACCCTACATCAACCCAAAGAATTTGCAGATAACATGAAAGAGTTATTGATATGGTACGTGCAAGGTAAAGTTAAAGTGATAGTTGATGAAGTGGTGCCTTTAGAAAATGCAAAAGACGCGTTGAATAAAGTCATGAACCGAGAAGTAAAAGGCAAAATGACTTTAAGGCCTTAAGTGTAACTAAGAGCCCTAAGCTGCATAGTTTTGGGTTAAGACTGAAAGGGTTTTACCTCCACAGAGGAAAAAGAGGCTTCGCCGCACCGAGGAACAGATTTTAAGTTTTTTTCTTTTCCTCGGAGACCTCGTTTTCCTCTGTGGTTAGATATCTTTTAGCTTTTCAGCTTAAGAGCATTTTGCACCACAGAGGACAAAGAGGCTTCGCTGCACCGAGGAACAGATGTTAAGTTTTTTTCTTTTCCTCGGAGACCTCGTTTTCCTCTGTGGTTAGATATCTTTTAGCTTTTCAGCTTAAGAGCGTTTTGCACCACAGAGGACAAAGAGGCTTCGCTGCACCGAGGAACAGATGTTAAGTTTTTTTCTTTTCCTCGGAGACCTCGTTTTCCTCTGTGGTTAGATATCTTTTAGCTTTTGATATTTCAGCTCTAAAAGCGTTTTAAACCAAAGAGATCACAGAGCGCCTCGCGTCACAGAGGAACAGGTTATAGAATTTAATTTGTTCTTTCTAGGACTCATGTTTTTGTATTCAGACATAAAAAAAACGGCCTCAAGAGAGGCCGTTTTCCTAGGGTAGGTTACATGATTAAAATAACCTACCTACCATGTTGAACTTTCAGTTCGTTCAAGAACAATATTTATATAGCTCGTATAGCGCTGTAACCGGGTGCTAAGCTTATAGATTATATTCTGTCGTTCAGTTCAGCTACTATAGGTGATGCATCTAAACCATTTTCAGAAGCCCAAACCAATATTGTTTTTCCGTCTGACTCTGGTGAGCTTAAGTCACCTCTTGGCATTTTTTTAATCATCAGTATACCTGTTTCAACCGCGTCGTTAATCATAGCGGTGCGAATAAGGCTGTTACCACCACATGAAACACCTGTGTAGTAATCTTTAAGTTTAAGTCTAAAGTCAGACTCAACACGTTTCATTTTTTTACGTAGTTCACTTTTGTCATCTGCTTTAACGATAGTGCAGATGTTTTGTAATGCTTCGTTTATGTCAGCTTGTGCGTTGCCTGCAGTAAATAATGAGATAGAAGCGATAACGATAGAAGTGTTAACTATTTTCAACATGGTTAAGTTCCTCGGTGTATAAGTTTATTTGCAGCCGTTGCTGCTTACTCACAAGTCAATTAAAGACCTTTTGGTATGCTTGAAAAACATACGAGGTGATACCTAGGTATGGGAAATTATAACTTTATTTTTAAGGATGTGATTGGCCCCAAAATTAACAGGACAGGTATGTTAATGGAGCAGGTGGATAACGGATGGAAAAAATAGCGAGTTATATTGTCTTTCTCATTGAGCTGAAAAACCTTAAACGCAGGCTTTCGTCTAACACACCTAACCGCTAAATATTAGCCCACCCACCTAGATAAAGACCAATGGCTTCACCCATTTATCTCATAGTTAAACCGACTTATTAGCAGAAAATGAAAGGGGGTTAGATCTTGCCAACTTCATACCATTTTCTGAGCCAGCTATCGACGGGATAAAGAATTTTGTAAAATGCTGGTACTACTAGCAATGCTAAAATGGTAGAGCTGATTAATCCCCCTATAACAGATAGCGCCATGGGGGAATTCATTTCGTGGCCTGCACCACTGCTAAAAGCTAAAGGCATCATGGCGCCTACCATTGCAAATGTGGTCATCAATATGGGACGTAAGCGTTTTTCGCCTGCCTGAATAAGTGCGTCATCAACTGACGCGCCTTGTTTAATCGCTCTGTTGGCAAAATCGACTACCAATATGGCATTTTTCCCCACCATTCCTAGTAATAGTATGATGCCTATCATTACAAATAACGAAAAATTATTGCCACTGAGCCCTAATGCAGTTATCACGCCCGTGAAAGCCAGAGGCATGGTTACCATGATGATAATAGGTTGTATCAATGACTCATAAAGGGCTGCCAGGATAAGATAAATTAATATCACAGCAAGTCCAACTGCTGCGCCGAACGAAACGGCAGTTTCTTGCATTTGTTCAACTTCACCTGCAAATGTATAGTGGTAACCTGCGGGTAATAGTTTGGCAATATTTGCATCAACTTGATCAACGATTGAATCTAGTGGCACATCGGACACATTACTACTGATCATGACTTTTCGTTCGCGATCAAATCTATTTATCGTTGCGATTGAACTACTTTGTTCAAAATTAATTAAGCCATCTAAAAATACATATTCACCGTTATTTGCGCGGATCTGTAATTTTTTAATATTGTCTATATTGGCACGACTATTATCATCAAATCTTAGAGTAATATCGTATTCTCTACCTTTTTGTTCAAAGTCACTGATTTTGCTATCACTAGAATAATTTGAGTTTAATAGCGCTGCAATTTGTGTCGCGGTAATACCTAATCTTGCGGTGTTCAGTCTAATGATGGATATGGTGATTTCTGGCTTTCCATCTTGATAATCAGTGTCAATATCTACTGCGCCTTCAAATCCCCCTAACATCTGGGAAACTTGTTGAGATATTTCACTAAGCTTTTCCAAACTGTCACCAGTGACTACAATTTGCACTGGTGCATTACTACCACCCGTATTAATAACAGGTAGTTTTTCAACGGCCAAAGTAATTGATTGTATCGATTTAAACTGTTCTCGGTAATTCTCTATTACTTCTGCCTGACCTAGTTCTCGCTCCCCAATGGCCTTTAATTTCACATAGACCATGGCTTTATGTGACTCGTTAGCTGTGGTGTAGCCAATGCTAAGGGCATAATAATCGACCATATTATCGTTTTTGATAGCATCCATAATAGGCTCCATTCTTTTTTTCATTTCGGTAATGGATGTACCTACTTGTGCTTTAGCTGTGATTTGAAATTCGCTATTATCTTCTGCTGGAACAAAATCCATTCCGACATTTGTGAATATTTTGCTGGATAAGACAAGGAATCCAAACGTCACTAATACCGTTACATATTTGAACTTAATCAAGGGCTTCAGAACTTTGACATAGCCGTTATCTAATGCTTTGAACATGGGCTCTGTTTTAATATGGAATTTAGTTTCTTTGTGTCTTAATACACGTGCGCCGATAGTTGGAATAAACATAATCGCCACGAAATAAGACAGCACAATACCGGATGCAACTGTCATAGCGAATGCATTAAAAAATTTGCCTACTAGACCACCCATGAATGCGACAGGTATAAAAACAGCCAACAACATCGCCGATATTGCCAGTAACGAAAAAGCAATTTCGTGTACACCTTCATAAGTGGCTTGAAAGGCTTCCATGCCTGTTTCCATTTTTTTTGTGATGTTTTCAACGACTACGATTGCATCGTCAATGAAAATACCTATGGCTAGGGTTAACCCAATTAAGGTTAATTTATTTAGGTCATAACCCATGTAATCAATAATCGCAAAGGTACCGATGATAGAGGTTGGAATGGCTAGTGCAGAAACAATTGTTGCGGTGAGGTTTCTTAAAAATATGAAAACGATAACTATTGCTAATATTGCGCCAAAAACCAAATCAAATTTTACCTGTTCGACACTTTGAATAATTTTGTCTGACTGGTCTTTGATTAAACTTATTTGGTAATCATCTCCTGCCATGGCTTTTATTTCAGGCAAAAGTTGCTTAGCCTTGTCAATGATGCCAATGACATTTGTACCTGAAATTTTCATAATATTAAGTACTACACCGACTTGTCCGTTGTAAGACGAATAACTTTTTACATCGCTTAATCCATCAAAAACTTTGGCAACATCTTTCAAACGTAAACCTGGTTTTATTTCTATATTGGCTAACGATTCGATATCCTTGGCATCACCGTTGAATTTAATAATTAGTTCTTGTTTACTGTTAATGCTTTTACCAGAACTGGATTTGTAATTTTCATTACTAATTTTATTTTGCAACTCAGTCGCTGATATATTGTATTTATTGAGTAGGTAAGGATCGACTAATATTCGTATTTCTCGATCTTGATAACCGTCAACATCGACGTCTCCTACATTTGGAATACGTTGTAACTTCGGTTTAATCTTTTCATCAACTAACTGCATTAGCGCTGACATATCACCTGTTTTACTGACCACAAATACACTGATAGCCTCGCCTGAAGTACTGATTTTTTGTACTAGAGGAGCCCGTGCTTTATCGGGTAAGATGACTCCACCAATCTTATCTCTTACATCGTTAGCCGCCTCGTTGATGTCAATTTTCAAGTCAAATTTTACAACCACTACACTCAAACCTTCATAGCTGGTTGAGTCTAACTTATCTATACCGTTGATCCCCGATACAGCTTCTTCAATTTTATCGGTGATTTTCGATTCAACCGTTTTAGCATCCGCACCTGGGTAAGTTGTTTGGATAGTGACTATTGGGAAGTCAACATTAGGGAAAAGTGCCAAAGGCATCGAGGTGTATGACTTGATACCAAATATTATAAGCGCCATGACTGCCATAAGTATGGTGATGGGACGATTGATTGCAAATTTATACATAAGGTTATTCTTGAGTTTCTGTTATGGAATTATTGCTATCACCGGATGTGATAATTTTACCTTCACCAAATAGTCCTACTTTTAAATCTTTGGCAATAACCTGTAAGGCAATTTTTCTGTTATCACTATTTGCCTCTGGATATATTCTATAAATTTTACCTTCGTATGGCGTGTTATCTCCATCGACTTTATATAAAAATGTGTCGCCAATATTGATATCACTGCTATATTTTTGATCGAGTTCAACCACTAATATTCGGGCATGTTGACTTTGAATATTAAATGCAGTTTTTAGCATTTGACCACTGACCACATCGCCTAGCTCAATCATTCTTTTGGTGATAACACCGTCGAATGGCGCTCGTAAAACTGTTTTAGCGTAGAGGGTTTTTTCTATCTGAATATGGGCCTTAATGGCCTCGTAAGCCATGGCGTACTTGTCAAGGAGGGCTTTATCAATGAGCTTGTTTTTGTACAAATCCTGGTGTCTTTCATAATCTAAAGTTGCATATTTTAATGTCACCTTAGACGCATCGTTTTTGGCCACTAGTTCGTCACTGACTAATGTTGCTAATATGTCATTTTTTTTAACCACGCTCATAATGTCGACACGGAGTTCTTTAACAATACCGCTGTAATTGAACGCTAAATTGGCTTTCTGTTTTGCATATACCGTAAACGTTGCATATATCTCTTTTGCTTGTACGTTTGTAAAACAAATAACTAGGGCTAAAACTAAGGCTTTTTTCATTTTTTTATCTCTATCAAATCGAACAGGGTGTCCAGATATTCTTTAAAGTCTTTTTTCAAGTCCCTGCCTTCTGCCCAAGCCATAACCATATATCCTCTTTCTGCTTTTATTATTCCATCAACTAGGTTTCTAGAAACGTCTTTGATTTCACCTTTTTTTATCCCTTCCTCAATAATGTCTTCTAGGATATTTTTTATAAAGTCTGCACATTCTCTATTGAATTCGAGCATGGGACTGGATTTTGACGATAAGGTGCAGCTTAAATATTCTCTAAAAACGTCGAGGTGTTTTTCATAATGCTTATGTTCCGATAAGAAAAAATCAAAAAGGTATAATATTTTTTGCTTAGTAGAAGTCTTCTGATCGCTTCTACTAAGTAAGTTTTGATGATGCTTTTCAATGAAATTTCGAATTATTTCAAAAACAATTTCTTCTTTATTACTAAAATAATCATAGACAGTACCTTTTCCAATTCCCGCGGTTTTAGCAATCTCAGTAATGGTTAAATTTTTTATTCCCTTTTCCAATAAAAGTTCAGTACAAGCGACCGCGATGTGTCTTCTTTTTTTGTCTTTATCTACTTTAATTGCCATTTTGAGCCGCACCGTGAAAGTTGTCATTTATGAATGACCGACTGTCGGTCATTCATAATCATATTAATTTATACACATAAAAAAATATATGTTTATTTAACCAATCTCTCACAACTGAATGCTTAATAGTGTGTGAAAGGCTTTGGTGGGTCACTGATAAGACTTGCTGTTTAAACGTCGAGTTTGTTTTAGTTATTATTACTTAATGCCGCTTTAATATTTATGCTGCATAGAATGTTTATAATTTACTTTTGCAGTCCCTGACTCAGCAGAAGATGTTACTCAGGTAACCGTTAAAATTGTTGAACCGGTTCTACATAGCGGTTATCGCAAGATTGTTTTGAAGGATAACGAGAAAAGTGCGGGTAATGATGTAAATCTAAATGAAAAAACGGGCCAATTAGCCCGTTTTTTTGGTTTATCTGATATTTTATTAAAATCCTAGGGTAATCTGCCCACGAATTTCACCACCAGGATTTTCAGCAGTGTGAAAGTTTGTGTATAAACCTTCAGCTTGCATTAAATCCATTTGAGTCA
>Ga0307492_10000526_pt1 | contig 16130 bp, 19 predicted proteins | sample SI3LmetaG_FD_202365 | JGI IMG/M metagenome (GOLD analysis project Ga0307492, IMG submission 202365) | Sea-ice brine microbial communities from Beaufort Sea near Barrow, Alaska, United States - SI3L | ecosystem: Environmental > Aquatic > Marine > Coastal | place: USA: Alaska | collected 2017-05-06 | reverse complement strand
GAGAAAGCTGGTGTTGGTTTGTCAGCGGGCAGTGACTTCGGCGATAATAATTACTTGCGGCTCAATTTTGGTTGCCCGCGATCACTGCTTGAAGAAGCCGTTAATCGAATTCGGATTGCGGTGAACGATCACTGGCATAACCAATGATCATGATCATCGATTACAAATAACAGGAGAGCACTTATGTTTAGTAGAGCAATAGTACGTCAGCCCGGTAAAAGTCTTGTTGATGGTATTACGACAGCAGGATTGGGCGCGCCTGATTACGATCTGGCGATGCAGCAACATGAACAATATATTGATGCCCTCAAGCTGTGTGGCCTTGAAGTGACGGTGATGCCCGCCGACGAAGATTACCCGGACGGTCTATTTATAGAAGATGCGGGGCTGGTTATGTTGGGTTGTGCGGTATCGACTCGACCGGGTGCATCGGCCCGCCGTGGTGAGGTCGACAAGGTGGCGAGTGAGCTGAGGTCGTTTTACGATAAAGTGGAAGCAATCGTTGCGCCAGGCACACTAGATGCTGGCGATATCATGATGGTCGGGCAGCATTTTTATATCGGCTTGTCTGAGCGCAGCAATCAGGCGGGTGCCGAGCAGTTAATCGAAATATTAAAAGCGCATGGCTATAGTGGATCGATGGTCGCATTTAGTGAGGCATTACATTTGAAATCATCGGTCTCTTTTCTCGAAAACAATCGGCTAGTCATTACCGGCGAGTTATGTGCCAAGCCGGAGTTTGCCGAGTTTGAACATATAGAAATTGATGCTGACGAAGCCTATGCCGCCAATTGTGTATGGATAAACAATCGAGTGCTGGTTGCCACGGGTTATCCCAAAACCAGTCAAGCAATTGCCAATTTAGGTTATCAGGTGATTGAGCTGGATGTGTCCGAATTTCGTAAATTAGATGGTGGTTTGAGTTGCCTGTCACTTCGATTTTAACGGTTATGCAAATAAAACGTATCAGAACGGTGACCGGTGACATTGAATCACTATTGCAACAGTCTCGTGATTATCAAAACGAACTTTACCCACCTGAAAGCGTGCATCAGGACGACACAGATGGCCTGATGTCTGACAGTGTTTATTTCATTGGTGCCTATCGAGAGCAGACGTTACTGGGTATTGGTGCGGTGAAGCTGATGGGTGCAGCGCCCGCCTATGGTGAAATCAAGAACCTGTTTATTTCACCGCAACATCGAGGGTTAGGCGCCGCGAAAGTAATAATGGCTGCACTGGAGAACCACCTAGTCGATGGAGGCATTAGTCTCTGTCGACTCGAAACAGGGCCCAGTCAGTTAGAGTCGATCGGCTTGTATCAGCGTCTTGGTTATCAGCAATGCGACTTATATGGCGATTACCAGTTTGATCCGCTGAGCCTGTTTATGGAAAAAGAATTATCGCCTGAATGAAAGCCCCGTTAGCCGGCATAATCATCGCGTGGTCGCGTAATCTACCCCGTACCATTTATTCGATAGTGTCTACAATGTGCCGTCGGTGCGCATAGCATGTACGATAGTTTGAAGCTTATTGCCAAACTCTAGGTCGCCTAAGTCGGTGGTGACTGCCAATGGTTCATAACAAATAGGCTTGCCGACTAATTTAATGGGATAGCCATTTTCGATGGCATCCAAAATGCTTGGAATACTGCTCAGCACCGCATCAACCCGCAGACTGTCACCGAGGCGTAAATCGTCTAGCTTCAATGTGCCCGTCTCGTTTGTTTTAATGATCGGCTTATCGATTAGATAGCTAAATGCTGGCGCACCTTTTGCGTCAATTGTCAGATTATTTTATAAATAAAGCTCATAGAGTAATGCCATAACCAATACCGATATGTTTGCCATTAAGCTGATTTATGGATGATACAGTCGAGTCTTTATGAACAGCGAACCGCGCTGGGGTGTAATAATAAATGGCAGGGAAAGCTAACACTTCGGCACGTTTTTGGTTGGCGTCATAGAGCCTATATGCATATCCCAACGGCGATGCCAATTGCCGGCGGTGACAATATCCCAATTTGGTGTGACGAGCTTGATTTTTACTTTCATTCGCTTCTCAATTTCCCGCGCGACATCGACATAAAAACCATCGAGCTCATTGTTTTCATTAGTGAATGATTGCGGCGGCCAGTTAGCGTTAGTGGCAACTTTAAGCGTTTTGGTCGCGTTGATTTGATCTAATACTTCACCGGCATGAGTGGTGTTTGAAGCGAGTAAGCCAAGCAAAAGAATAGTCCAAATTTTAACCAAAATATTCATCTCATTGATCTCCTTATTTCATCATTAAAAAGTAAGAGGCGAGGTAATAAAAGCTGTTATTTAGTGTTCTTTCTCCAAAAATATGTCGAAATAATGTTTCGATTGGTCGTTATTGTCCAGAGCTGATAGTTTCAATTCAGATAGTCTTATTCTCAGGGAACCTCAATATGATAAGTATTTTGGGGGAAGTAAGGACAACTTTTTAATAAATTAATCAGGTGAACTAAATTGGCTATACCATCGCAGGTTAAATATCTCATTGTAGGCGCCGGAATTCACGGGCTCAGCACAGCTTATCATCTTGCATTGCAACTGAAATCTGAAGGCAAAGGCGATGGGCGCGATATCCTCATTGTAGACAAAAGTGGCATAGCCGCTGGCGCGTCCGGCATTGCCTGTGGCGTTGTCCGAAATAATTACTTTCAACCCGCGATGCGTGAATTAATGGCACATAGTGTTGATGTTTGGGAAACCGACCCAGAAGGTTACAGCTACCATCCTGTCGGATATATGCAGGTCAGCCCAGAAAGCATGCACGCAGATGTTGCTACTATTGCGCAACAACAAAAAGACATTGGTTATGAGTCAACTTTCATCGAAGGTGAGAAAGAATCGTCTGATTATATGAAAAGCTTATTCCATGACTGGCAAGCGACAGGCATAACCTCGGTACTGCATGAAAAGCGTGGTGGTTATGCCAATAACACTAAAGCCATGTATGCACTTGCAACCAAAGCAGAAAACGAAGGTGTTAGAATTCTTACGGGTTGCACGGTCACAGGCTTCAAGAGTGACTCAGCCGGTGGCGCTATAAAAGCGGTTGAAACCGATAAGGGTGATATAGCATGCGACATGGTTGTCATCGGTGCAGGCCCCTGGGCAAAAACTATTTGGGATATGCTTGAGCTGCCGAAGAACGTTAGTATCAAAGCCGCAGATGGGCAGATTCATACCGATATTCCAATGTGGATTTATTGGTCGTTACAAGAAGGTACGTTGGGTGTTGATCCTGATCTACAAAAAACCAATGATGGCAAATTTCCACCAGTTATTCACGTTGATAGTAATGAGCCTTTGTATTCAAACTACGATGGCTCGCTGATTACCGATGAGATGTGGGGCATTTACTACAAGCCAGATTTTCATTTTGGCGGCATCCAGGGTGGTGCGGCACCTTATGCTATTGAAACTGACCCCGATAAAGTAGCAGTGGACCCTTATGGTGTCGACTCACCTGACTTCATTGTGGGCGAAGACTTCGCTCACATGTGGACTTCGGCTTTGGCGCATTGTCAAAAACGTTTCGAAGGTCAATTTGAATTTTATAAAAATGAAGCTTCAGGTGGCATTGGTTCGTTCACCCCCGATAGCTTTCCAGTCATCGATGTATTCCGTGAGAACTGCTACATGATTGCAGATTCGAACCATGGTTATAAAATGTTAGGCGTTGGTAAGCTAGTTGCGGAAGAGCTTTGCGGTAAGAAAAGTGCGTTGCTTGAACCTTTTCGTTACTCGCGCTACGCAGAGGGTAAATTACACCCGGTATCGAGCAGCCCTTTTCCCTGGAGTTAAGCTTTACCTGACCCTGCTTCTGAACACAATGTTGTTGAGAGTAGGCCGGAAGGCGCTTCGCTTTTCCGGTCTACTTAATTACAAAGATTATTTAACCATGGATTTATACGGAAATACACGGATGGACAAATGGGGTGGAGGAGCAAAGAGTAAAGCGCTAATAGACTGTGAAAGTATTATTGCCGAACTCTCTATGGTTATCTGCCGCTCTTCTAGGTTAATTCATCTTCCCGTGTTGGGATTACAGAGTAATTATAGGCCGAATAAAGTGCATTATTGTGGAATATATCTTTACCATAGCTATAAATTGGAGTGCTTTCACGGTCTCTAAGCCAATCAATACTCCATATTGTTTTTATCCGTGCCAATCCGTGTCGCTACGCTGCTAAATAGTTTTTTACACCAGCTATAGGTTCTTCGCGGCTTCACACATGTTTTTCAGCTTTTGCATCGCAAGCTCTCTTCCGAGTAACCCCAACCCACAATCTGGGCCTGCGATCAAACGTTCGATATCAATATGGTTCAGTGCGGCTCGAAGGCGCTCGCGGATTTCTTCACTACTTTCTACCTCACTATTGGCTACCGCAAAGCTGCCGAATATGATGGTGCTTTTGGCAAATCGTTCGAGTAGTTTCAAGTCATTGTGCTGGTGAGCATCCTCTATTGATATTTGCTGGATAATGGAGTCATCTAGATTGTCAGCGAGGTCGAAATAGGTTTTTCGTTCGGCCTTATGATAGCCCTCTTCATCGAGAAAGTTCGGATAACCACAACACATGTGCATGACAGCGGTTGTGTGTTTGCCTATGCCATGAAAGCAACGTTCAAGATTTTCTATGCCATAGGCCAGAGCGTCATTGGGGTTGCGAGCGAATAGGGGTTCGTCGATCTGGATGTAACGACAGCCCGCATCAGACAATGCGCGAACTTCATAGTTAATTGCCTTTGCCAGATCCATGCATAGTGTTTTCTTGTCACCATAGTGCTGGTCGGCAGTGGTGTCTGCGATCGTGATTGGGCCGGGTATGGTGATTTTTATGGGGTGCTCAGAATTGGCTTGTGCGACTTTAAAATCATGTGGTAGAAAATGTTCTGGTTGAGCGTTGATATCGGCTGTTATGGTTGGTAACTCCATAGTTGCCGCACCATCACGCGCGAGCACTCGAGTGAGCTTATCGAACTCAATACCATCGAAATGTCGGCAGTGATAATGGATATAATTTTCACGCCGTACCTCACCATCGGTTGGAATATCAATACCACATTCAATTTGATCGGCAATGACTTCCTTTGCGGCGCGAACGAACAACGCTTCTGCCTCTTCACCGGCTTCGACCAAACGTTCTTCGTAACTTTGAGTGGCGCGAGCCGTAGTCATGTTCTGATCGCCCTCGCTTTTATCAAACCAATCGATAATGGGTACATATTCGGGTTTTGGATAAGCGCCGATACAGGTAGTTCTAATTTTAAGCATTGATTAAACTCCAGGAGAAGTAGGATAGTTTTTTGAATGGGGCAGAGCCGAATAGTATGATGGTTCAATTGATTTGCCAATGAGTTGTGATTCCCCTAGGCTCTGGCCACTAGCCTGATCAATTAGCAGTGCCATTATTTTCTGATAAAAGCCCGAATAACTATTGCCTCATGACAGATACTGCAGTCGAATTATCACAAAGAAAAGACTACCCCGTACTTGGCATTGCTACATTTATTGGAAACTTGGTATTAATGGCATTGATCAGCGCATCAGTTAAAGCCTTATCTGATGATTACCCGCTGAGTGAAATACTACTGTTTCGTTTTGCATTTGCAGCGCTGTTTTTCTGGTTGCTCTTGTTGTCGACAATAGGGCTGTCGGGACTGTCGACAAGCCGGCCTTTCGGGCATGCGATTCGAACTGTGAGTGGCATTACTAGTTTGTCTTTAATGTTCTTTGCGATTTCTAGAATTCCGATAGCCGATGCGACTGCATTATCTTATTCGGCACCCATCTTCATTACATTATTATCTGTATTTATGCTCAAAGAGACGATCGGTCTGCGCCGTTGGCTGGCTATTTTTGTAGGCTTTATCGGAGTGCTGCTGATTGCTCAGCCAGGCGGTGCAGGTTGGAGTATTGGCGTAGCTGCTGGCATTGCTTCGGCGATTACCGGCGCATTGGTGGCTATTTGGCTACGACGTTTAAGCCGCTCTGAAAGGTCAGTTACAATTGGGCTTTATTACAATAGTAGCGGCGCCCTGGTCTGTATTATTTGGGTTTTGGCGGTAGGCTGGGTTCTACCTCGGGACGAGGATTTGTTACTGTTTTGTGTCTTCGGTGTTATTTGTGCGGCGCAACAATGGTTGCTGACCATCTCGTTTCGTTATGCCGAGGCTAGTTTACTGGCGCCGTTTGAGTATATGGCAATGATATTTGCCGCGATTTTTGGCTATTTTTTGTGGGACGAAATACCTGTTTTGACGACCTGGATCGGAGCCGCTGTGATTGCATCCAGTGGGTTATTTATTTTTGTTCGAAGGCAGTCAAAGTTATCGGCCAGTAAGCTCGAGATAGCAGATTGAACATCGTTGCAAGACAATGTCGAATATTTGATTTACAACAAGAACCTTTCAGGTACGCCCTGTATAGTCTCTCCCTAATTTTCAATAATAGCCAAGAATATAGACCAATGTGTGCTCGCTAATGAATGGCCTAATAACAACTGGATGGAAAGTATGACATTGTTTGGACGATTTGGCGCAGCCTGGGGCATTAGTGGTGTTTGCCTGTTAATGTTGTTTGCGGTGTATCGGCTTTCTGGTATGGCGGTGAATGCATTTGAGGTCGATTTTCATTGGTACCATTGGTTGGTATTGATTGCAAATGTTGTTTTTATGGCTTATAGCGAGGGTTATAGAGGCTTTCAACTGGCGTTAGCGCCGAGGGTTGCGGCCAGAGCTCGGTATTTACGAAATCATCCTAGACTATTACATGTGCTTTTGGCACCATTATTTTGCATGGGATATTTCCATACCACTCGTAAGCGGCTCATCGTGGCCTATTCAGTGCTTTTTGGTATTTTTGTTTTGATTTTAATCTATCAACAGTTCAGTCAACCCTGGCGTGGCATTCTGGATGTTGGAGTCGTGGTCGGTTTGAGTTGGGGGCTTGTCAGTCTGGTCTGGTTTTCTTTTCAGGCGATGGCGTCTGAATCGTTTCAATATTCACCTGAAATGCCTCTGGGTGAAACACATCCAAGCTAAATTCATTTTTAATTGTAAACTCTTAATGCTATGACAAAAACAATCAAAGTCGCCAATATTGAAGTCGCCAACAATAACCCTTTTGTTTTGATGGGCGGCATGAACGTGCTTGAGTCACGCGATTTGGCTATGCAGATTGCCGAACATTATGTCGAAGTAACGCAAAAACTTGGAATCCCCTATGTTTTTAAAGCGTCTTTTGATAAGGCGAATCGGTCGTCGATTCATTCTTATCGTGGACCTGGAATGGATGAAGGTTTGAGGATTTTTGAAGAAATTAAACAGAGCTTCAATATTCCAGTGATAACCGACGTACATGAAATATCACAATGTGCGCCAGTCGCCGAGGTGTGTGACATCATTCAGCTGCCTGCTTTTCTGGCTCGCCAAACTGATTTGGTACAGGCAATGGCAGAGACAAACGCGGTCATCAATATTAAAAAGCCTCAGTTTTTAAGCCCTGCCCAAATGGGTAATATCGTTGCTAAGTTTGCCGAATGTGGTAATGACAAGGTGATGTTATGCGAGCGCGGCAGTTGTATGGGCTATGACAATTTAGTCGTCGATATGCTCGGATTTCGAACCATGAAGGAAGTCAGTGGTGGCGCACCACTTATTTTTGATGTCACTCATGCACTGCAATGTCGTGACCCGATGGGCGCAGCCTCTGGTGGTCGACGTCATCAAGTGGCTGAGCTTGGGCGAGCAGGTATAGCGGTTGGACTTGCAGGGTTGTTCCTAGAGGCCCACCCTGACCCTGACAATGCGAAGTGTGATGGGCCTTCTGCCCTGCGATTGTCATCGCTGGAAGCTTTTTTGACTGAGATGAAAGCTGTGGATGATGTGATTAAGTCGCTGCCAGAATTGCAGTTAGATTGAGTCTTGCCTATGCCTGGATTTGGAACTGAAATTATGCCTTTGATTTTTTCCATAGCGCAAAAATTGTAATGCAGAGAAAAATAGCCAATAACGGAAATAGAACGACATCAATTTGAGGAACAACAGACGATAGTCCCGCTAGACCGAAAACAATCACTAAGAATGGTGTAAAGCAGCAAATAGCGGTAACGATTGAGCCAGTGATACCCGCTTTCAATAAATTATATTTTTTCATAACTGATGCTAGCATAATTGGCATAGTCGCATCTAAGCGATTCAAACTCGGGTTCTTCGATGTCAAGCAACACAGACCTTGCAGACCTCAATTAAATTTACTGCAACCGTCTAAGGCATCATCTGCAGAATAGCATTGCCAACTAACTTCACCGCATTTTCATTTGCATCACAGGGTTTAACGGCATAATTTAAACGTAAGCAACGGTTGTATTTGTCTGAGGCAGAAAACAGTATGCCTGGCGCGATTCTGACGCCTTGTTCCAGGCATCTCTCGTTTAACGCAACGGTGTCGATGTCAGTTGGCAATTCAATCCACAGCAGGAACCCTCCCAGGGGGTGACTAATTCGAGTGTCTTCTGGGAAATATTTTTCTATCCAGTTAATCATTGAGTCACGATTCTGTTGATACTGTTTGCGTATTTTTCGAAGATGCCGCTCGTAATCACCCTGCGCTATAAATTCAGCAATGGCAGATTGCGGTAAGGTTGAGTTACAGGCTGTTACGACGTACTTTAAGTGTAATGCCTGATTTAAGTATCGGCCTGGCGCCATCCAACCCACTCGGAAACCAGGCGCGAGGGTTTTTGAAAAAGATGAGCACAATAAAACGCGGCCATCTGTATCGAAAGATTTGATTGTAGGAGGTCTGGGTGATTGATAGGCCAGGTCACCGTAGATGTCATCTTCAATGATTGGGATATCATACCGAACCGCTAATTCAATCAGGCGCTTTTTATTTGCAACGGGCATATTGTATCCAAGTGGGCCGTTGCAGGTTGGTGTTAGCTGAATCACTCTGACGGGCCATTGTTCTAAGGCCAGTTCGAGGGCTTCGAGGCTGATGCCTGTCTCAGGATGAGTCGGAATCTCCAGCACTTTGAGTCCCTGAACTTTAAAAGCCTGCATCAAACCATAATAACTAGGTGAGTCCACGACGACGACATCTCCAGATTTAGTTGTTGCTCTAAGGGCGACGGAAAGTGCCTCCTGGCAACCGGTGGTGGTAATGATGTCATCCTGATGTAACCGGCATCCAGAGTCGACTGCAAGTCGAGCAATTTGTAAGCGCAATTCTGGGAATCCATTCAGAGAGCCGTATCCAAGCATGCTAGACGCTGAGTGTTTGAGTATCTCAGACTGAATTCGAATCAATGGTTTCAAAGTTGGTGCAGAGATATCAGGGCTACCCCTGCCTAAGTGGATGACATTGACCTGAGTATTGGCGTGCACCAGGTTAATAATATTATCCCATTGCGCTATTTCTAGTGGTTTCTGTGCTGGGCGAGCAATTTCTGGTAGCTGTAGTGTCGTTTTGTATTGTTTTAGTACGTAATAACCTGACTTTGGTTTGGACTCTGCATAGCCGTCGTCTTCGAGTAAACGATAAGCTTCCTGAGCAGTTGATATGCTGACGTCATGTGACTGACTTAACGCTCTGATTGACGGTAGTTTGTCATCTTCCTGGTAATAGTTCTGTTCGATTCGAGCGATTAAGCTTTGAGCGACTTGTTCATACAGTTTCATCATAACCTTCCAATACAGTCGGTAAAAGCAGTACAGATTAAATCTACATGAACATTACAAATATAATAAATTTTAAACTGTGCTTGTTAATATAAATAAATTCTGAATCTGTACCGGTGACAAGAATAACCATAGCATATCCTCCTACAAACAAGGAAATGGAAATGCAATGAAATATCGAGACATAATCAAACAAACCTCGCAACGAGTTCAGCAGTTAATGACTCGCCGTCGCACTCGACGACAGCTATTGAAACTGGATGAAGCATCACTTCATGATGTTGGAATTACGCGAAGACAGGCAATAGAAGAAGGATCAAAACCATTATGGAAGTCGTCTTTGCAAACCCATACAGTGATACAAGCGCAGCCTGTTGAAAGGTTTGCACTGTTATTAGGCAAGGTTGGGTAGGCTGTGGGCGAAGAATGCCCCCCAATCTTGTGGCCACTCAATTTAAACATGAGAGGCCCTTTGATGGGGGCACTCTTCACCCTGGTACTACCTGACTCAGCCCAGCGCTCGATCTAGTTCAAGTAGAATTTTTTCAACGTCCTGACTTCTATCGTAGTGAACCAGAGAGATTCTAACTACGCCGTCATCGGCATCGAAACCAAGGTCGGTTATCAGCCGATGCGCATAGAAGTTGCCGTTTTCGGTCCCGATGCCAGCTTTTTGCAAGTTTGCTGCTATTGATGCTGAGCTTTGTTTTAATGGTTTAAATGCAACGGTAGGTGCTCGGTCATTGTCTTTTACATGTGTTTTGCCAATTAACTGTACTTTGCTGTGATTGTCCAGGTAGCTGAGCAGAGGCTGGGTTAATGCATTTTCGTGAACTTGAATTAGCGGATGTATGTCGGCCATTTTTTGCGCTTGGCTGACTTCAGTCTTCCCAAAATGATGCTGGTGTAAAGCATCAAAGTAATCGATGACACCCGCGCAAGCGGCCACTTGTGCATGCTGAGGACCGGCTGGGTTAAAGTCATATTCTGGGTGACCGCGATTGAAATAATGGGCCTGTGATTCGAGTTCGGCATGGATTGTCTGACTGACATATAAAATACTCTGGTGTGGCCCAAAGACTTTGTACAAACTAAAGCTATAAGCATCGACACCGAGTTGTTTTAAATCGGCAATATGATGAGGCGCATGGGCAACTGCGTCGACAAAAACGTTGGCGTTTGATTGAGCTTTAATCTGGCGCGTAATATCGGCGACAGGATTAGTGGTGCCGACAATGTTGGAGCAGTGCGTAAAGAAAACCCATTTAGTTTTAGCGCTGAGCAATGCAAATAGTTCGTCTGGATCGAGCAGTCCGGTTTGTTTGTCCACTTCCCACTGTTTTATGGTGACGCCTTGTTCCAGCGCTTTCCGACGCCAGGACCCACTGTTGGCTTCGTGATCCTGGTTGGTAACGATGATTTCATCACCAGCTTTCCATGACGCACCAATGGCCTGCGCCATGACATAGGTGTTCATCGACGTCGAGGGTCCTATGGTGAGTTCAGACAGGCTAATGTTTAACGCATCGGCCCAGGCTTGTTTGGCTCGATCCATTGCTTGTCCCGCTTCCTGTGATGGAGTGAAACAAGAATAAGGCTGAACGCGAGTATGACGATCGTAATGGTCCATTAAATCGTTGACCTGGTTACATACAAAGCTGCCACCAGCATTCGAAGCGAAAACGACTTCCGGGTAGTCGTCTAGTTGGGAAAACTGCTGGCGAACAAAATTAAGGTCAAGTTGCATAGTGGTACCTTTGAAGTGAGAAGTTAGCTGGCGTGCCTCTAAAATTTTTTTTTTTAGAGGCACGCCTAATGTTTGGTTGTTATTAATAATGCCTTTGAAAGTTGTCGAAAGCTTGTTCAAAGCGAGTCAAGTTTTTGTGGGATGGTTTGATGAAGCAGTTTTAATAATGTTGTGATGCGAGCGAGGTTCAGGTTATTTCTAACATTCGATTCCTGAAACATCTGACCTTCAATAAAGCGAACTGCTAATACGCCCGGTTCAGCATGAATTAGTTCTGGTGATAGGCCTGCCTCAAACGCTGCTTTGCAGGCCGCTCTTTCATTAGCCCGAGAAATCAAATGAACTGGGTCGTCAGAGCCGAGCCGCACAACATATTTTTCAGCACAGTCGCTAACCTTGAAGTTTAAGTTAGTCATGCCACCACTCAACGGCTCTATTTCAACTGAGGATTGCCAGCAATCGAGTTGAGCAATTTTATGTTCTGAAGTCCCGTTCATTTCACTGATCCAAAATGTTGACCGAAGCAAATTTCTCTATAGCAGACAAGGCGTCAGTTTAGGCTGATTCGTGCCGATTGATAGAAGATCGAACCATGATAGCATTCGCATTATCGAGTGCAAGATAGATATAGGCATATGAAAGAACGCAATATTAGTTTAGATAATATGGCGCTAAAAAAGGCTGAGTTTTTCGCGCGAGGTTGGTGCCGATTTGAATTCGATTCCGATTTATTAAAATGGATCGAATCTGCGCTACCGGTTGCTCGGTCTGCGGTTCTCGAACCCGACAATGCAAAATGGTTGCGCTGTGGTGACACCTGGTTTGCTGGGGTCAATATTCTACCCAATGGCAGTGATGGTTCGGTTGGTTCTGGCCCGGCATTAGGTGGTGATGCGGTTGATTTTATTGCTCAGGTCTTTGGTTTATCAGCGAGTGGCTTATCTGGGTTCGGCTGGGATAAGGCGCAAGTGTCAATCTGTTACCCCGGTTATCCGCAGCGCATGGAGACCGAGTCAGAGGCTGCATTCAAATTTCGTCGAGATCGAGACGCAGCACATGTTGATGGACTTTTGCCTGAAGGCTCTGATCGGAGAAGATTCCTTCGTGAATGTCATGGTTTTATATTGGCGATTCCTTTGCTTGATTACGATAGTGACGCGTCACCATTCGTGATGTGGGAGGGGTCTCATGAGGTTGTGCGTGAAGCATTCGAATCAATGTTTCAAAATCGTCGCCCTGACGAATGGAGTTCTATAGATGTCACTGATGGGTATCATGAAGTTAGGCGCAAAATCTTTGAAACCTGTCGGCGTGCCGAGATCAGTGCCAAACCAGGCGAGGCTTATTTAGTACATCGGCTAGCTTTGCATGGTGTAGCACCCTGGAAGGCAGAACAGGATTCAGCCACTAAAGAGCGAATGATTTGTTATTTTCGGCCTGAAACGGGTGACATTGAGCCATGGTTGAAAAATCCATAGGCATCGTGGCTTTATTATTAATTGATTGTTCAATATAAAATATGAAATAATTGGTGCCATCCTATTAGTGAGATTGTTATGCCCAAAGTTGGAATGGAGCCGCTTCGTCGTGCTCAGCTAATTGATGCTACTTGTGAGTCGATATTCCAGTTCGGGCTGGCTGATACGACGATCATTAAGATTAGCCGTCTGGCAGGTGTTTCGACCGGCATTATCGGACATTATTTTGGTGGTAAAAATGAACTGGTCGAGGCGACCATGCGTAAAATATTGATTGATCTCGGTGAGGCAGTATCAAGTCGAGTGCATCAGGCTGCGACACCCAGGCAGAAAATATGGGCAATTATTGAAGGCAATTTTTCGCATCATCAAACCTCGCCCAGGTTTGTCACGAGTTGGTTGGCTTTTTGGTCTCTAGCGATGCATGTGCCTTCACTAGCTAAATTACAAAACGTCTACAAACGTCGATTACTATCCAATCTAGTTTTTTGGTATCGCAGATTACTCGCGCCCGATGCAGCAAAAATGGCGGCTGACGGCATGGCCGCTTTAATCGATGGTTTATGGTTGCGGGGTGCTTTTGAGCAACAGGGCTTTGATACGCCAAAGGCCAAAGCGGTAGCGCTCGACTACCTTGATCGCCAATTAACCTGAAGGCTAAACCTGAAAGTACAGGCTTACAAATTTAAGAGATTATTGTTATGACACAGACTTACGATTACATCATTGTTGGCGCTGGTTCGGCGGGTTGCGTATTAGCGAGCCGACTAAGCGAAGATAAGGATGTCTCTGTCCTGTTGCTGGAAACTGGTGGTAGTGATAAGAGTATCTTTATTCAAATGCCGACGGCTTTGTCGATCCCGATGAATATGCCTAAGTACAACTGGTTTTTCGAGTCTCAGCCTGAAAAATATTTAGATGATCGCCGAATGCATTGCCCACGAGGCAAGGTATTAGGTGGTTCGTCATCTATTAACGGCATGGTTTATGTGCGAGGTCATGCAAAAGATTTCGATGAATGGGAATCGAAGGGCGCGAAAAATTGGGGGTATAGTCATTGTTTACCGTATTTTAAAAAAGCTGAAACCTGGTCGTTTGGTGGCGATGAGTACCGTGGCAAGCAAGGCCCGTTGGCGACTAATAACGGTAATAATATGCAAAATCCTTTGTACGGTGCTTTCATCGATGCGGGTGCAGAGGCGGGTTACATGAAGACTGGCGATTATAATGGGCGTCAACAGGAAGGTTTTGGTGCGATGCACATGACAGTGAAAAACGGCGTGCGCTGGTCAACTGCTAATGCCTACCTGAAACCGGCATTAAGTCGACCGAATCTCACCGTAATCACCGATGCTTTAACGCAGCGAGTATTGCTTGAAGACAAGAAAGCGGTTGGTGTTGAATTCATAAAAGATGGAAGTCTTCAGCAGGTACATTCAAATCGCGAAGTGATACTGAGCGCTGGCTCGGTCGGCTCACCTCATCTGTTACAGTTATCAGGTATCGGTCCGGTACAGGTGTTGTATCAAGCCGGTATCGAGGTGAAGCATGATTTACCCGGCGTGGGTGAAAATCTACAAGATCACCTGGAATTCTATTTTCAGTTTAAATGTAAGCAACCCATTACATTGAATGGCAAATTAGGCCTGTTGAGTAAATTTTTAATTGGTGCTCGATGGGTGTTGACGAAAACTGGTTTGGGCGCCACTAACCATTTCGAATCTTGTGCTTTTATTCGCTCCAAACCAGGTATTGAATGGCCGGATATTCAATACCATTTTTTGCCCGCGGCGATGCGTTACGATGGCAACGCGGCCTTTGATGGACACGGTTTTCAGGTCCATGTTGGTCACAACAAACCGCACAGTCGTGGCACTATAAAGGCGATGACGCCGAATGTGGCTGATAAGCCTGAAATTCGGTTTAATTACCTCCAACATCAGGACGATATTGAAGCCTACCGGGCTTGTGTTCGGTTGACTCGTGAGATAATCAATCAGCCCGCGATGGATGCCTTTAGAGGATCAGAAATACAGCCGGGTGAGTCAGTGCAAAGTGATGAAGAAATTGATTCTTTCGTGCGTAGTGCTGTTGAAAGCGCCTATCACGCTTCTTGTACCTGCAAAATGGGCGAAGATGATATGGCGGTGGTTGATTCTGAAACCCGAGTGCATGGTATCGAAGGATTGCGGGTTGTTGATTCGTCGATATTTCCAACGATTCCTAATGGCAATTTAAATTCTCCAACCATAATGCTAGCTGAAAGAGCGGCTGACATTATAAAGGGTAAGGGAATGTTGGAAGCGCCTGATGCTGTTGTTGGTTTAGGTGAAGACTGGAAAAATTTGCAGCGGTCGACAAGCTCAGTACAGTGATTTTTTTGGCTTGAGGGCATGCGGCTTATTTATTTTTCGTATTAATGAGCCAATATGCTTACCAAGCTCTGTAATACCCAGCAATGCAATAATAACAACCAGTTCTATCAGCGTGAAGCCGCGGCTATGTTTTGTAGTATTATTGAGGGTCAACTTGCTTATCTCGGGGCCAAGGAAGGTTTAACTCATGGGCCGCGCAATGTCATGCCCACTGATGGCTGTAAAACAAATCGGAGGGGAGCCTTTTGTTTGGACATAATATAAGATTTTAAAGCCCCTGCCTTGAGTGCATTAACTTCCCTAGTATAAATAATTGGCCAAATTAGTGGGCGTTCTTGGCAGCATTTAAATGACTCTTGATGGCAAATGCAGTGGTCATTTAGCATTTATTATTTAGATTTTACATCGCAGATTTACTGACCTTAAGGGATTATTGATCCATTTCTTTTTGCAGGTAAATAGGTGAATCTATTTTTTTGTGGTCTCGTTACTATAAAGGGATTATTTTAATCTACACTTATCTTTCATAGATGATTGCGGTTCGATCAACCTTAACTGTTATTCAAAATGTACCTACTGTATGGATGAAAAAGTAAACCAACACGAGCTGCTCTTAGAAAATGAAAGTCTCCGTAAAGAACTTCACGGTCTTAGTCAAAGCAAAGGTGAACTGCAGAAAATCAATATCATATTTACCCAGTTAGAGCAATTTGGTGATCTGGGTTATTGGGAGTGGGATGCAATAGCAGGTCGTTATATTACTTGCTCGAAACATTATGCCAATCTCAATAATATGACAGTTGAGCAGATG
>Ga0307492_10000525_pt1 | contig 16132 bp, 13 predicted proteins | sample SI3LmetaG_FD_202365 | JGI IMG/M metagenome (GOLD analysis project Ga0307492, IMG submission 202365) | Sea-ice brine microbial communities from Beaufort Sea near Barrow, Alaska, United States - SI3L | ecosystem: Environmental > Aquatic > Marine > Coastal | place: USA: Alaska | collected 2017-05-06 | reverse complement strand
TTGACTTCCTCATCCTGAATCAGTTGATTAGATTGTTCGGTAAATGCTTTATGCTGACTAAAATCAAATCTTTCAGGGATAGCTATGGTGCGAGAGTCGGACATAGTTTGGCCTTAAATGTTGTTAAAACAGTTCAATCTCACCAGAGTCCATGCATGAGGAAGAAACTGGGTTATGAGAATGAATTCTTTTTTCACGAGACGCTTCTAAATGATGGGTATTTTCAGCGATAAGACGGTCTATATTTTCATCATCGATTGATTTTAAAAGTTGATTTACAAATCCCAATGTTTCTTTGGCATATAATAAATGTTGACCGTTAATATCTCCAAACTGTAAACCTCGAATAGCCCTTGAAAGGGCATCTTCAAGTTGTTGTGATAATTGGTCTAGGCCTTGGGTTATATTGGCATCCGATTCCGCTTTATCTATGATTTTTTGTAGCGCTAAACGGATTTCTTTTTTTGCTTCAATCACATAACTCACATCATAGGAGGCAAGCTTTCCTACTTGTGCGGTAAGCGCAGAAATACGTTCGCTAATGCTTTTCAGTTGTGTTTGCACCACATCACTAAATTGGGCTGAACGAGTAGATAATTTACGCACTTCGTCTGCTACAACAGCAAAACTCCGACCGTTTTCACCCGCACGGGCCGCCTCTATCGCAGCATTCAATGCTAAAAGATTCGTTTGAGACGAAATACCATCAATGTCCTGTAACGTTTTTAGTACTTCAGGGACATCTGCATGTATTTCATTAACGCTCTCAAGAAGCTCCAGAGAATAGGTCGACATAACAACAGTAGACTTAATAAATTTATCTAATATGCTTTCAGTGCTATGGGCAAAAGCTCGCATACTGTCACTGTAAAGCACCTCACTTTCTGCCCCTTCAACGTTTGAGTCTATTACGATAAGACTGCTGATATTAGTATTTTGCTGATCAATAAATCCCCGTAACTCTATAAAAGCCGTAGATAAATTCATGACCGCGTCTTCTTGTGTAGAATAGATGTCCTGGATACTCTGCTGAGTTTCATCAAGTGTTGGCGCGACTTCGTTTATCAAGGTATGTATTTTAGATTTAAAATCATTTGCAGCCAGTTCATCATCAATAACATCTAAAGAATTATGATTAGAAGAGGCAGATGACCTGTCATTTTGGAAAACAAACAAAGCTGACAAACAAATCATCAACAAACTCGCCAGTAATCCTTGTTGCTGAAAAACCAGTATCAAAGAAATTAAGGAGACGATAGTCAGAACAATCCAATTTTTTGGTAACACATTTCACCTAATAAAAAATTATGTGAACTTTACAACTAATAACAAACCAGTTGAGATTAGTGAGAAATCACATGAACCTATTTGGATTTAAAATATCTGAGTCTTGCACTAAAAGTAATAGGTATTTTTACGGATATTTTAAATTAAAAGATAATATAAATAGTGAGGCGTTTTAGGTGTATGCCTATGTTTGGCATGCATCTGGGGGAAGAACCGTTGATGGTTCGATTCGAGATATTAAGAGTCATTTGCTAATAGTTCACTTGCTAAATACTTAACGTATTAAAGGCTGTCATCACTTAAAACTTCGCATCGACCTTAAATGTCATTATTTTTTTGCTAATAGGATGTTTGATTTTTAAGCTTTGTGCGTGCAAATGTAATCGGCTGGCGCGGGTTCCATATAAATCGTCACCTACTATGGGCATATTCAATCCCAAAGCATGAGCGCAATGTACTCTGAGTTGATGAGTGCGGCCGGTGTGTGGCGTTAAAAGTATTCTGGTTTGATTTTTCTGGGGATAACGTTCTAGCACTTGCCACAACGTTTTAGCTTGTTTGCCATTTTGATAACATACAATTTGTTTGGGCCTATCGTGTAAATCCCCCCGTAAAGGTAAATATATCTCACCTTCATCGTTCAGCGGCAAACCTTCAATCAACGCTACATATTGTTTGTGAACGTCTCGAAGAATGAATTGTTTTTGCAGATATTTGTTCGCCTGCGGATTGAGTGCTAACACCATTAAGCCTGAGGTAGACATATCCAGTCGATGCACAATGAGTGGCCCAGTAGCATCAGGGAATTGTTGATTTATTCGTGAGTATACTGAATCTGATATGTCTTTTCCGGGTACGGACAAAAATTCAGAGGGTTTATTTATAACCAAAATATCTTCATCTTGATAGATAATATCTAGACTTTTACCTTGTGCATAATTATAAAGAAACGGATTTTCATCCAACTGCATACCGGTCAACATATGTTTTAAAATAGGCTGACATTTACCAATACACGCAGGGTAAAACTGCTGATGTTTTTTGACTTCTGATTTAGGCGAGGCTCCCCACCAAAACTCAGCCAGAGCCAATGGGATTAGGTTATGTTGAAACGCATAATGCAATAATTTAGGCGCGGCACATTCCCCTGCCCCTGCCGGAGGTATTTTAAGCGCGGTATCTGCAAAAATATCGAGTAAACTTTTTGGCACTAGATTTTTATTCAAAAACTGATACTGGGAAAATATTCTATTTTGCAAATCAGCTGAGAGCGTTTTACGTTGTAGTTGTACCTCTGCTATATGCTCATTTAAGCCATCAAGTTTTGTCTGCAATCGGCCAATAGATTGTTGCCACTGATGGGTAAAATCTTTTAATCGCCATTTATCATAAACACTTTGTTGAGCTAGCTCTTTGAGCCCATTATCTGTGGTGGTTGTGTCCAGGTCATGTTGTAGAGTTTGGCGCTTTATCTTGCGGGCTTTACGGTTTTCTACTAATTCGTCCCTTAACTCAGATAGCTGCTGGGTATGCGTTGCTTCTAATGTGCTTAGCTCTTGTTTTAGAAATGATAACTGCGGTGCGTTTTGTAACTCTTTAATCTTTTCATTGAGTTTATTAATAGTGACTTGTTCAGGTAAAAAGAAACTGTCTTTAGCCAGTAAATCAAATATCGGCGGCACAAAACCTTGGATTTGACTTTGTTTCGCTAACTTACCTGAAAAAGCGGATATAAAACCTAACTCTCCACCCGCATTCTTAACCAATAACACACCAAACATTTTACCAATGATATTATCGGGATCATTCAACAAACCAAAGTTGTGTTGCCACTGAGTTTGAGACACAAGGTACGTCTGTAATTGTTCTGTAGCCAATACACATAGAGGGTGTGGCTGATAATAAAAAGGGAAAGTGAAACGTTCGGGTAAGGCATACTTTTCAATACTCGAAGTGAAACTTGTAAAACAAGGATCTTCTTTTTTCATACCCATTCCCCTGAAACCCAGCATAGAAAAGTGTTCTTAAATGCTAGATGTTATTTACGAATTCAAACAAATATGTAGAGTGCTTTGCAATATTTACGATGTAGGCCTAGATGATTCTGATATTTATTTAGCTGTCACAAATGTGGACTTCAAGTAACAGGACCACTGGCAGTCCTTTGAAATCACGACAAGTTCCGCGCATATAACTTTAGGCCAGGGCATGCTTTTAAATAATTAGGAATAAATCAGGTTCGTAGCACATGTATTTGATAGCGTTAAAGTAGATATAATAACTTACCCATGATTGTATACTCAAATAAAATAACCGCTAAACATGGACACCGGATGAAACTGAAACATATTGAGAAAACGTCGTTAGGTTTTTTTCCTACTCCTCTGGTTGAATTATCAAGGTTAAGTGACTTTCTGGGTGGACCCAAGATATTCATGAAAAGAGATGATCTGACAGGTCTGGCTTTAGGTGGAAATAAAACCAGAAAGCTAGAATACATATTGGCTGATGGGTTAAAGCAAGGTTGCGACACGGTCATTACAGCAGGTGCTGCTCAGTCTAATCATTGCCGTCAAACCGCCGCCGCCGCTGCCAAGCTAAATTTAGAATGCCATTTATTGTTAGGTGGAGTAGCTCCGCCTAAAGCCCAAGGAAACCTCCTACTAGACCATATTTTCGATTCTAAGATTCACTGGACAGGATCAAATCGGAAAGGGGAAGACATAGCCCGCATATTTGCAGAACTCAAAGCGGCAGGTAAAAAACCCTACTTGGTGCCATATGGAGGTTCTAATGAACTGGGAGCGGTATCATTTATTAAAGCTGTTGCAGAGTTGCAGCAGCAAAATAAAGGGCCTGAATTTTCTCATATCGTGTTTGCGTCGAGCTCAGGTGGTACCCATGCGGGTTTAATTTTAGGTAAAAAAATTTACAACAAAACCTTTGACTTAGTGGGTATCAATATCGACAAAGATACAAATGTTACTCTGCCATTTGATCAACTTATTGAACAACTTGTTAATAGCACCGCAAAACTCATAGGCCTTGATTATACCTTCTCAAAAAATCAGCTAATTTTAAATTCAGATTATGTGGGTGATGGTTACGGCATTGTTGGGTCACAAGAAAATGAAGCGATTGCATTAACCGCCAAGCTTGAAGGCATATTATTAGATCCAGTATATACCGGAAGAGCCATGGCTGGGCTAATTCATCTTATTCGTTCAGGAAAAATCAGCAAAAAGGACCATGTCCTTTTTTGGCATACTGGTGGAGCACCCTCTTTGTTTGCCTATTCAGATAATTTTAGCTGACGTTGTACATTGCTTGAGTAGAAATGGGTTCTAGCTCCTGTAAAATGTCATACAACCCAGTTTCATCTATATTAATCACTTTTTCTTTGGCTAGTTGCATGCGAGTTTGGGTATTCACGCTGCAGTTTGCAATAACGTCTTCATCAATGACATCTGGTTTGTTGTATTGAGACAAAGGTTCAGGATGCATCGCTAACCACAGCTGAGCAGAGTGTATTTGGCCACTGTGGATTAACTGACTGGTATGCTGGCAGGTTTGCCAGTATGCATCGTTGGCGCTTAATGGATTGCTGCGATAATGATTGAGATCACTTGTAACCTCTGCAATTTTATTTATCTCTTTTGACGCGTCTAGATGAGGGCGATGCATGCAGTTTTGTTCGAGCATCGCCACCATTAACGCAAATTTTGCGCCCTCACTCGCAGCACGATTGATCGTACCGTTTAGTTCATAGTCACTCGATAATAACGCTTTGGTACTAGCATTAAGATCTGGTTGACTTGTATTGACCGAGTCGAGCAAAAAGTTATCACTGAAAAAGAAGACGTTACTTAGTTATCGCGTATAGAACCAAAGACTTTAGGTGTGAATGTTCGAATTTTGAAGGACGCTATTAGAAATGAATATTTACCACAGAGGAAAAAGAGGTCACAGAGAAAAATGACCCAATAACTTTTTTGCTTTTCTTCCTCTGTGCTCTCTGTGCGCGAAGCCTCTGTGGTTAATATCTTTTACTTTTTAATAACTTTTAATTTTTAATAACTAATGCAGGCCAAGTTGTTAGCCAACACTTTTTTTCAACTCGCTGCCAAAAAACATCTTCATCGCCTTTTGGGTTAAAAGTAATGCGCCCTTCAAACACAGATGCTAGACCAAAAGGTGCAACTACAGAAAAACATCCCTTTTTATCAAAGCTTACGCCTATTGCTGTTTCTTTCTCTGGCCAAAATGACATAGCATCAGCACTGCTGAGATACTGACTATGTTGACGTTTAATATGCATCAATGCTTGGTTTTTTACTTGCCAATTGACCTCTGGTAACAGCGCTTGCAAATCACGATTAGCATGAACAGCTAGCTGACCTTGGGTGTCAGATTGACAGTAATAAATAACATCCACATCATTCAAATCCGTCTTTTTGTGATGTAAATGATCCCATACCAAGTTACGCACAAACCCAGCCGCCACCCAACAGTCGGGCAAGCTTAAAGTCGATACTGTATGCAAAATGTCCATTCGAAGTGGATCAACTTCAAGTAGAGCCCGAAGCCTGTCTTGATACATCTCAATCAATGTTGTTATCCCACATGTTCAAAAAGCTATTTTAACCACAGAGGAAAAAGAGGTCACAGAGAAAAGAAGTAGAAAGACGATTTAATCAATCTTTTGTTCTTATTTTTTTGTGCTCGGCACCGTTGCTCTCAGTGCGCGCAGCCTCTGTGGTTAAAAATCTTTTTATTTGTCTCTAAAATACTCCCCAAACAATTTTGGGATTAAAACAGGCGTGCGTTTCTTGTATTCTTGGTAGGCTTGGTTGTCTTTCCAGCGCTTTTGCGCTTGTTCTTCTTGCATCGGTATACCGCTAATTTTGGTCAGTAACACTATTACAAATATCGGAGAAACTAACGTGACTAGCTGCCATTCATTTAACGCAGGGTAAGCAATGATGGCGACACCAATCCACAACAATATTTCACCAAAATAGTTGGGATGACGAGAGCGTGACCACAAACCTGTTTGTATAAAGTCACTATGAGTATTTTTTTGCTGTTTAAAAATACGTTTCTGATTGTCAGCTATCGCTTCGATAGAGAAACCAATCAGCCATACTACTAACCCCACCAAGCCTAACCAACCAAAGTTTGTTTTGTGTCCCGATGTAATAGCCGCAATGGCTGCCCCCGCAGTTAAAAGTACCCACAAACCTTGCACGGTCCATGCGATAGAAAAGCGCCAGAAATCTAGTTTAATATCATCGAAACGGCTATCTGAGCCTTGTTTACGTACCCTTAAAAATAAGAAACTGGCCAAACGGATCGCCCAAATGGACACCAGACAAGTTAAGATTATCGACCGTAAATCATGTTGTTCACTTTGTATAAAAGCAAAGATAATAGCAGCGAGATAAGTAGCACCACCGGTTAGGTCATAAAAGTGTTCGGTTTTAAGTAAATAAGCCGGGATCAACGCTATCCATTGCACAATAAACGCAATTAGCGCACAACCAGCAAAAATAGTCAGTCCGGTTTCAAAATCAGCGCTCAAAAATTGGCCGCCATCGCTACCGCCCCATACGACACCGATGGCAATAAAGAAAACTACAAAATGAATGATGAAAGCACGAAAAAATTGCATGAAACTGAGTATCCTTGATTTTTGAAGGGTTAATGATTGTTGTGCGTTTTTATACCGTCGCTGTATAAAAAAAGTTCTTTAAAGTCATTTGATTTTAACAAAAAACATAACTTGATCACCAATAGTTATCTTGATATTGAGTATATTTTTAAATGAACCCAACAAGACCAAGTAACTTTAATCATTAATCCAGTTGAAACTTTGAAAATAAACATCGACTATAGCGGTCTATTACTTTTGTGTACGCAACTTAATGTGACCAAATGCAGTATAAAATTAGTGAGCAAATCACTTGGAGTATTTTTGATGAATAGTTTTTTGAAAACAGGCATCACCTCTGCCTTAATTTTTATGTGTGGTTCCGCTGTGGCGGCAAAAAGCCCATTATCACCTTCAAACAAAGTGAATAATCAAATAGCTGAAACGCGCATTGTTGGCGGTGAAGAAGCCACCCAAGATAATTGGCCGTGGATGACGGCTTATGTCATCACTTTTAATGAGTTAGCAACGTCCCTCAGTGTTAATGACGTTATTTATGAAACAAGATCTTTTACATCTGGAGTGGGTGGACAAGCCAACGGCGAAATAATGGCTTGCGGAATTGGCGACACAGTATGTACTGATGCAACAGATAAGGTGTGTTTGATAGAGCGTGGCGATGTTAATTTTTCTGAAAAAGCAGATAATTGCGAAGCCGGTGGTGGTATTGGGGCGATTATTTATAACAATGAAGAAATTGGCAATATTTCTGGCACACTGGGAGATGAATACGCGGGCACCATTCCTGTTGTCGCTATCACCCGAGAAGATGGCTTAACCCTTTTAGAACAAGTCGGCAGTATTGCCTCGCTATCAGTAAGTGAAACCTCTGAATTACAGCAAGACTCCTCATGTGGTGCTTCGTTTTTAGGCGATAAATGGGTGCTTACCGCAGCTCACTGTGTGGATAATGCCGACACTACTCGATTTAAAATGAACGTAGGGGAATATGATTTATCCGATGGTGCTGAAAATGCTATGGATATTGCCAATATCTATATTCATCCTCTTTATGATAATGAAGGATTTGACAACGACATTGCCGTTGTAGAGCTTGTTTCTGCTCCAGTGAATGCGCCAGCAGCGGTAAAAATTGCAGACTCAGCCTTGACGGAACAGTATGCCATTGAAAACAGCCTAGCAACAGTGGCTGGTTGGGGCGGTCGTGAAGGTTATGCTCCGAATGAGGGCCCGACGTCTGATTTCCCAGATATATTACATAAAGTTGACTTACAGCTATCGACCAACGCTCAGTGCAGAGAAGCATTAGGCGAAAGTTTTGGGGTACCCGCAGACAATGTGAATGTTAGCGACGTCATGATATGTGCAGCAGTATCAGAAGGAGGCAGAGGTTCATGTCAGGGAGACAGTGGTGGTCCATTAGTGATCAATACCGGTTCAGGGCCACAACAAGTGGGCATAGTGAGTTGGGGCTTTGGATGTGCTGCAGCAGGCTATCCGGGAGTGTACACTCGAGTATCCGAATTTAAGGAGTGGATAGACACTATCACTAATGGTGTTGCAATTGACCAAATTCAAGACTTTGGCCGTATCCCTAGAGAATTTGTATCAACCGTCGAACTACGGGTAGCAAATAATGCCAGTGAAAGCACGAATGTTAGTTTTGCTATCGAAGGCGACAGCGAATTTAGCCTCGATACGAGTAACTGTAATAATCTAGCGGCCAACGCAAGCTGTCAATTAGTCGTGAGTTATAGCCCTACGTTTAGCGGTAATCACGATGCAAAAGTCAGCATAACCTCTGATAATGCTAATGTCAGCGTCAGTCAAAGTGTGTTGCTAGGTGAAGCCTTCGATGCTGCGAATGAGTTAGTTGGCGTTGCTGGCCCCGCAAATGATCAGGTGTCATGGTTTTCTGGGGGTAATTTACCTTGGATCGCCAACACCATAGGTGGAGTGGAGAGTGGAGCTATATCCGATCGTCAGGAAAGTGTATTGATAGCCTTAATAGAAGGGGAAGGCTCTTTAACCTTTAACTGGGGCGTGTCCTCTGAAGAGAACACCGACGACGGAGGCGATCCTTTCGACACTTTAGACTTTTATATCAACAACCAGTTAATTAATTTTATTTCAGGTGAAGTAGACGTGGCCTCATACGACGATACCCGTGGTTTGCTAGAGTTAGGAGCCGGAACTCATGTGATTAGCTGGGTGTATACTAAAGACGACTCAGCTTTTGAAGGTGATGATAAGGGTTTTGTGCGCAATGTCGTCTTTACTCCCGTGACACCCCCCGTCTTTCTGCCAACACCTGTTGTATCAAACTCTTCAGGCGGTGGTAGTTTAGGATGGATAATGCTGTGTTTATTTGGCTTAGCATTCAGACTCAGAACTAAAATATAATCATCCATAACGATTTTAAAAGGCAGGATAGTAACTATCCTGCCTTTTTTATATCTTAGGTAAAAACAATGCCTTTGAGGTGGGTATATTTATCGACTTTTAATCAGCTGCCAAGCGGCTTCCATTTGCTGCATATCTGCGGACGCCATGCTGAGTCCTTGCTCCTCAATAACTTGCTCAACTTGCCTAAAACGTTTTTCGAATTTACGATTGGCTTTTATTAATGCTGTCTCAGCGTTGACTGAGGTATGCCGAGCTAAGTTAACAACCGCAAATAATAAGTCACCTATCTCTTCTTCCACAGCCTGCTGATTAGGCTCTGATACATTTACCTCTGCCAGCACTTCTTCAATCTCTTCATGAATTTTATCCACTACTGGCGGTATTTCAGTCCAGTCGAATCCAACTTTAGAGCATTTTTTCTGGATTTTTTGTGCACGCAATAGCGGCGTCATGCCTATGGGAATATTCGCTAGTACGCTTTTATCATTTGGCCTTGCCGCAACTTCTTGTTCTTGTAGTTTGATTTTTTCCCACTGCAGATTAAGTTCGTCATCGGTTTTTAGTTCGGTTGTTTGGAAAACGTGGGTATGACGTCTAACTAATTTATCGCTAATAGCTTGTGCAATATCTTCAAACTCAAAATTACCTTGTTCTTTAGCTAATTGGGCATAAAACACAATCTGAAATAACAGGTCGCCCAATTCGTCTTTAATTTCAGCCATGTTGCCACTAAAAATAGCGTCAGCGACTTCATAGGTTTCTTCAATTGTGTGGGGCACTATACTCGCAAAGGTTTGTTTTTGATCCCAAGGGCAGCCGGTTTTAGGATCCCTTAATTGCTGCATAATGTTTAACAGTCGAGTGAGCTGAGTATAATTTTTGTTATCCTCAGTCACTTATTTATCAACCTTAAACACATCAGTGACACTTCTAATGAGCTGTAATCTACTTATGGCTTTAGACAGGTATGATAGATTTTTAACTTCAAGGCTTAACTCTATTTTTGCGGTGTTTAACTTGGTATCACTGGTACTATTTACACCTAACAAGGTCACTTGTTCGTTAGCAATAACGGTGGTTACATCACGCAAAATACCGCTTCGGTCTTCACTCAATACCTGCACTTTAGTCTGAAATACGGCTTGTAAATTACTGGCCCAATTCACATCGATCTGTCTTTCAGGATGTTGATCTAATAAATGACTAAGCTGCTCACAATCTTCTCTGTGCACACTCACACCACGGCCTTGAGTAATGTAACCCAGAATAGATTCACCCGGCAAAGGTTGGCAACAACCCGCTATTTGATTCAGTAGATTTCCTACCCCTTCCACTACAACGCTGTCTTTTTTAAACTTAGCTGATTGCGGTTTTTTGGCTTTAATTTTTAGTTCTGGCTCAGGGGCATACTTTTGTTGTAAAAAATGCACAACTTGCATGATGCGTACATCGCCGCCACCAATTGCGGCATATAAATCCTCAAGATTTTGCATGTTAAAACGTGAAACGGCATCACTGGCTAGTTTTGACTCAAGATTCAGTTTACCCATTTCTCTGTCTAAAAGTTCTTTACCCGCCACGTGGTTTTTGTCTTTATCCTGCCTTTTAAAATAGGTTTGGATTTTGGCTCGGGCGCGGGATGAATACACATAACCTAAACCAGGATGCATCCAATCCCGACTCGGGTTTGAATGTTTACCTGTAAGAATTTCAACTTGGTCACCGGTTTGTAATTGATAGGTAAAAGGTACAATGCGCCCAACAATTTTTGCCCCGATACATCTATGCCCCACATTACTATGAATATAATAAGCAAAATCCAATGGCGTTGAGCCAAGGGGTAAGTCCACCACATCACCAGTGGGGGTAAACACATAAACGCGATCATCAAATACCTGACTACGCAGCTCTTCAACCAAATCACCACTTTCTGCAACTTCTTCTTGCCAAAGCAGAATTTTACGCAGCCAATTAATCCGTTCTTCATGACCTGAACGGCTTGGAGTAGTGCCTTCTTTATAGCGCCAATGTGCAGCCACGCCTAACTCGGCATCTTCATGCATTTGTGCGGTGCGAATTTGAATTTCGATAGTTTTACCTTGTTTACCCAAGGTCACGGTATGAATGGATTGATAACCATTGGCTTTTGGCGTAGCAATATAATCATCAAATTCATTAGGAATATGTTTCCAATTTGCATGCACCACCCCTAATGCGGCATAACAATCCTGAAGGCGATCAGCAATGATACGCACCGCTCGAATGTCATAAAGTTGCTCAAAATCAAGGTGTTTATTCTGCATCTTTTTCCAGATGCTATAAATGTGTTTAGGCCTACCATACACCTTAGCTTTGATATTTTGTGAGTCGAGTACACCTTGTAACTCACCTACAAAGTCTTCGATATATTGTTGACGATCAGCGCGGCGTTCGTCTAATAACGAGGCAATTTGTTTGTACGTGTTGGGATGTAAATAACGAAAAGAGTGATCTTCCAGCTCCCATTTTAGTTGACCTATACCTAATCGATTAGCCAGCGGCGCATAAATATTTGCGCACTCGCGAGCCACCAAAACCCGGGTTTCTTCATCTTCATGTTTGACTTTTTGTAAGGTACAAATACGTTCGGCAAGCTTAAGCACCACAGCTCGCACATCTTCGACCATAGCCAACAACATACGCCGCACGTTATCAATCTGGACTTCATCATTTTTCTTTTTACTGTTGGCACGGGTATGCAAAGATTTGATCGCATCCATACGCCTGACGCCCACAATTAGCTTTTGAATTCCTTCACCAAACTGTTTAGTGATTTGCTCTTCATCCAACTCATGTACTTGGCAATAGGGGTAGATCAACGCAGCTTGAAGGGTTTCGTCATCCATGTGTAATTCGTGAAGGATCTCCACCATCTCTTGCCCAATCAGCAATATCTCTGGCGTATCGGATACATCTCTGAGTTTTTGTTTGCTTGCCTCAGGCAGGTTTAAACCCGCCAACCATTCGTCAAAAGGCGGGCGTTGATCTTCATGTACTGTACGAATCGTAACCATATAAATCTGTCCTACTTCAACAAAAATTGACAAGGTAAGTTAAGCAATAATTGAGTGGCGTAACATAAACTAAGTTCACATTTTTCACATAACGCTCGTTTAATTTCATATTTCTCTTATATTACTTTCAAATTGCTTTCATATTACGAGCCAATATTTATTGCATAAATCTGCTCTATGCAGAGGTCTAAAACGGGTTTACTGATGATAGTTGCATCACACTTGCCCTAAGTGGCACCAAAATAGTGCGCAAACAGTCAAATATTTTATGTCCGTTTAAATTAGCTAGACTCTAAAACAACGGTGGCCATTGCATAATGTTGTTCATCAGAAATTGAGATAAAACTGCGACTGATATTGTATTTCTCACATAATTCAGCAAATTTACCTGAAAACACAAGTGTGGGTTGGCCCGATGACAAATTCACCACTTCCACATTTTGAAAACTGACTCCACTGCCGATGCCAGTGCCGAGAGCCTTGACTGCAGCTTCTTTGGCAGCAAAACGCTTAGCTAAAAACCGTTCAGGGAATTTGTGAGCGTTAAAGCTTTGCATTTCTGTTGGCGTTAATACACGTTCTGCTAGACGATGTGACTTATCTAATTGACTAGCAATTCTGGCTATTTCTACTACATCAGTACCCAGCCCCATAATCGCCACAACGTTTAAGCTCTCGCTTCTTGCATCAATCGGCGCATATCTGTCACAGCCTGATGCAAGCCATCAAATGCCGCACGGGCAATAATGGCATGGCCGATATTGAGTTCATACAACTCGGGAATAGCTGCGATAGGTTTTACATTATGATAATGCAAACCATGGCCAGCATTCACTTTTAGGCCTTTTGAATGCGCGTACTGAATACCTTCTATCAAGATATTTAATTCTTTTTGCTGCTCTGCTTCGTTTTTAGCAGCTGCATACTGACCAGTATGAATTTCAATATAAGGTGCATTCGCTTCTACAGCTGCATCAATTTGTTTTTTATCGGCATCAATAAATAATGACACCAATATACCCGCAGCGGCTAAGCGTGCGCAGGCAATGTTCATTCGGGATTGATTGCCCGCGACGTCTAAGCCGCCTTCGGTGGTTAATTCTTCTCGCTTTTCAGGCACCAAACAACAAAACTCTGGGCCTATTTGTTCTGCAATCAGCAGCATTTCTTCGGTAACTGCCATCTCAAGATTCATGCGGGTTTGAATGGTTTGTTTGAGAATACGTACGTCGCGATCATTAATGTGTCGCCTATCTTCGCGCAAATGCACAGTAATACCATCAGCCCCAGCCCTTTCAGCTACTTCTGCAGCATGAACAGGATCAGGATACGCAGTGCCTCTGGCATTTCGCAAGGTAGCAATATGGTCAATATTCACACCTAGTAATATTTCCTTCATTTCAAGTTCCCAATATTAGCTGGTTTTGCAGCCGTCCAAGTTTGTTGAAACAACTCTCGGCTCTTTAGCGGTTTACGGCCTAGTAGCGGCGAGAGTGCCATTCTGGTAATTCGTTTTGCACATTGTAGACTGTTTGGCGTCCATAAATGGTTACTTACTTGTAACAATGCTTCTCCGCTGAATCGATTAGTTCCTAGTGCATTAACGTCAATACGTCTGATACCGCTCTCTAGGACCAAACAATAATCAACATCAGGCTCAACAGTTTCTCCACTTTCATATTCTTGAGTTAAATCAATACCATAACCCATATCATCTAACAGCGACAATTCAAACTCACGTAAGCAAGGTTCGATATCTCCGCCATTCGCTAACCATTGCAGGCTATGTTGATAGGATAAAAACAACTCTGGATGAGGCACTTCTTTTGGCAACAGACGATTGAGTAACTCATTCAAATACATGGCTGAAAATAATTGATGACCAACAAGTTGCAACCTAGAACCGGCTGATTCTAGTTGATGGAGGTTACGCAATTCATGTTTACCCGTAACGGATAGCAGCAACGGTTGAAATGATTGCAATAAACTTTTTTTGTCGCCTTTATTGCCTCGGACACCTCTGGCAACGGCACTGACTTTACCTAGTTCAAGAGTAAATAAATCAGTTAAATAGCTGGTTTCTCGATAGGAGCGTCGATGTAACACAAAGCCAGTAAGTTGCTCAGGCAGCAACGTCAAAACACTTATAAAACAAGTTTCAGACTAACTCACTTTTATCCGAACAACTTTCATGGCTTCAAACTCCATACCGGCAACTTCTTCTTTTATCGGATAATAGGTTAAATTGACTCTCGCTCCGGTCAGATTTTTATATACCTTTCTTCGTCGGAATTTAAAAGGCACTTCTGTACCCTCGACCAACAAGGTATTCATAAACCAATCATCGTCTTTTCTCTGGACATGTGAAATCACAATCAACTCTTCAGAATGAGTAAGATTATCGTGTTTATCCAGTAATTTTTCTACATCCGTCTTTTTTACCATGACCGCTATTAAATTAAGTTAAAAAAACAATTCTAGCACTTATCTCAAAGTACATAAATAATTATACCAAACTCACCTCAAAATACGTATCTATATCCCCTAAACTTACCTACTTATTGGCTTCACTCATTCGCACCATTCACTTTAAAGGCTAATTTAATGAGAATACGTTCATTTGCCGATATTATTTAGTTATGATGCTGTTGAATACATAAACCTATATTTTTACCTTGTCCCCTTTTTGTACTATTTTCCTGAGTATTGAACAATATTTTGCTTTTTCTATCTACACCGGATTATTTAGGAAGCGAGGTTAATAGTCTAAAAATGGATATCTAAACTAATAATGCTACAAAGCGCTCACGCCTTCGACCATTAATTGTAAGCTAGTTCTGCCACGAAACTCGTTGATATCTAACTTATAAGCAAGGTTCACATGGCTGCATTGTGCATTTGGCCACAAATCCAAATCGACATTAAAAGCAATCGCATCGATTAACACACCGCTTTCATGTTTAACCATCATTTTTAAGTGCTTACTGCCCACTAATCGTTGCTCCATTAATTGGAATTCACCATCAAACAGTGGCTCTGGAAATCCCTGCCCCCAAGGCCCAGCTTCCTTTAAACATTGAGCAAAAGCTAACGTAAAGTCTTCGGTCTGTAACTCACCATCAGAAATCAATTCACCTGCTAGTGGTTTATCTTTAAGATTTTCTTCCGCTATCTGATGAAAAACTTGCTCAAAAGCAGATAGATTTTTTAATGGTAAACTGAGTCCGGCTGCCATAGCATGGCCTCCAAACTTGCCGATAATATCTGGATACCGGCTGTTTATCTCTTCGAGTAAATCACGAATATGTAACCCTGGAATAGAACGAGCAGAACCTTTAAGAGTGTCATCATCCTGATGCGCAAAAGCGATAGTTGGTCTGTAATATTTATCTTTAATACGGCCGGCCAAAATACCAATCACACCTTGATGATAATCAGCTTTGTACAGTACTAAACCGAAAGGTAAAGTACTTGTTTCAAAGTTCAAACCTTCTAAAGCTTTTACCGCTTCTTGCTGCATCGACCCTTCTATTTCTCGCCTCTCACGATTTAAGCTATCTAACTGCACGGCTATTTGTCTTGCACGTGCGGGATCATCAGTCATCAAACATTCAATACCCAATGACATATCATCTAACCGCCCGGCAGCATTCAGACGTGGTCCGACAACAAAACCCAAATCAGAGGCAACTAAACGACTTTTCTCTTTACTTGC
>Ga0307492_10000524_pt1 | contig 16165 bp, 15 predicted proteins | sample SI3LmetaG_FD_202365 | JGI IMG/M metagenome (GOLD analysis project Ga0307492, IMG submission 202365) | Sea-ice brine microbial communities from Beaufort Sea near Barrow, Alaska, United States - SI3L | ecosystem: Environmental > Aquatic > Marine > Coastal | place: USA: Alaska | collected 2017-05-06 | reverse complement strand
TAATGCCATTGCACAAAAGGCTGTCGATTTAATCACCTATGTGACTGACAGGCCAGGACATGACCGTCGATATGCTATCGATGCCACTAAAACGAATGATGAGTTGGGCTATGTGCCAAGGGAATCATTTGAAACAGGTATAGCTAAAACGTTGGATTGGTATTTATCAAACGAAAAATGGTGGACGCCGCTGTTATAGCGGCTTTAATACTCATTAAGAGTTTGTACTCAAAGTCGTGCTTACAAAGTCAAACTTTTGTGCTATACCCACTATCCTTTTTGAGTATTGCCTAGCAGAATGACTGCAATGGATAGTGAGTTTTTGAGGTGAAAATTAGGAGGGATACTGGAGCCTGATGCTAAGGCTATTTCATAGGAAGTGTCAATATTTTGTCTTTAGTTATAGCAGGGCTATAGCCGGTCCCTTAAACGATTTGGATTCTCTAAAAACCATTGATATGTCATAGTTAGACTTTGCTCTAGCCGAATTATAGGTATCCAACCTAAATTGGTTAATTTAATAATGTCTAATAGCTTACGAAGTGCGCCGTCTGGTTTTGTATCATCAACAGTAATCTTACCTTTAAATTTTGTTATTTTAGCGATTGTATAAGCAAGCTCTCTGAAACTGCAGTCAATCCCCGAACCAACATTAATATGGCTGAGCATTGGAGTGGTTTGAGCTTTATAAGTATCAGCCTCAATATTCATAATAAATATAGAAGCGATAGCCATATCATTTACGTGTAAGAATTCACTATTGGCACTAACACTACCCCAAACCAGAACAAACCATCCTGTCCTGTAATCCCAGTTATTAATGCTACTTTTTTAGACATCTTAATTTGTCGCCTTCTAATCTTTTTATTTTGCTATGATCTGATAAATGGACAGATTAGGAGAACATCTTTACTTTAGTAATGTTCAATCTAGAAACATTCATTCAGCGCTTGAAGTAGTGCAATCTTAATTATTTTACAGAAAGTCTACAAACTAAATTTAATATGGAAAATCATGAGTAATATGGACACTAATAGTATGACAACTTACTTTACAATTCATACCGGTAATCAAGGATTCACTGACCAAATGATGCAGTTCAGTCCCTTCTACAAATTGGGGTTAGGATTGGGGTATCAATACATATTTACCCCTTTCATTTCGGATAGAAGTAAACCTTTGCAAAAGAATAACAGTCATCAAGCAGATATCTACGACTTCCTAGGATTTAATCAACATTTTGCTGGCAGTAAACTTAAACTGGAGAACAAAGAAGTAGAAACTATAGAGGTAGAACTTAGCGATAGAATAATTGAAAAAAATAATGTTTTTTCATTTGATGAACTCAAAAATCATTTAAATAATTATGTAATTACAAATCGAAAAACTGGTAAAGCTACTTTTGTTATACTGCGTTTAGAGAGAGCTCCGCCTCTCCCCGGTAAAGGAAAGCGAATGTTTTTTTCATTGATTAATTCTAAATTTCCTGTATTTCAAGATGGACTAGATTTACGTTCGATATATTTTTCCGCCAGAAAGGAAAATCCAATGCCCTCGCTATTTAAAGAAAACAAATGTCAAATTTTGCTTCATATTAGGCAAGGCGACACAAGCTTTATTGAAACTCCATGGAATACATTTATCCCAGTTGACAGCAGAAGAGCTGATTTTCTTACTGAACAACTTGATTTTGATGAGATTAAATCGTCCTTTAGCAATAATGCCGTCGACTCTTTATTTCAGCCTAAAGAATATTATTTATTCCTTACAAAACTACTGTCAATGGTTGAGAAACAGAATTTTTCAACCTTATGTTTTTCAGATGGCTATCAGAGAGCATTTAATATTATTAATAGTAATATTAGTCGATTAAAGTTAAGTCCTGAAAAGAAGGTGGCTTTGAACGAAATCAAAGATCAATATGATGAAAAACAGTTCAGTATATTTGATACCTTGAAAGACAATAAATGCATAATTGGTGAAACAGAGCAAAGCTTGTACGAACTCATCAACTCAGCGCTTTCGGCTGATATTATTATTGTAGCTGCGCAACAAAGAATGCTTCCTAAGTTGACTGCTAATTTTTGTAAAGGTAATTCGCCAATAGTTATAGTGCTGTACCGAAAAAATATTCCTAACTACTGCGATATATTGAAAAACGATGATGAACGTTATCTTTATACAGATATAGATAACCCTGATTATAATAAAATTATACTTGCAATCAATCAGTTAAAGAAAACAACTTCTAGTTAATAAAGTGGATCGTGTTCAAGGTAAAATCATAAAGACTTTATGATTTTACCTATTTGATTTAACTATTCCATTCGACTGTGACAGTAGGCACACATACTTATGCATGTAACAAAGGTAATTTAGTCAACCTATAGAGAATGCTGGGGGGGCATTTGTGATACGTAATGGGTAGATCAACTGCTCACGGATAATAGTATTGATGCCAAAGTGCATTGTGTTATCGAGTCACCTTTTGTCTGGCTAATTCAACCACAATAAACTTATGTGACTGACAGGCCAGGACATGACCGTCGATATGCTATAGATGCCACTAAAACGAATGATGAGTTGGGCTATGTGCCAAGTGAATCATTTGAAACAGGTATAGCCAAGACGTTGGATTGGTATTTATCAAACGAAAAATGGTGGACGCCGCTTTTATAGCGGCTTTATGCATTATTTGGGATAGTGTTGTTTTATCCATAAGGTAAAGCAACACTGCTATCAAAATATATCGAATTTAAAGTCTGTTTAAATTCTTATCAACCTTCCTACTTATCCCGAGTTTAGGTTACTTATTATCAAACTTACAAAATGCTATCTACTGGCAATCTTCGCAATGCGTTCAAATGACTGCCGTACCAACATTTTTTGTTCATTTAACATAGCTTCATAACCCACATGGGCTTTGAGCCTTTTATTGGTTTCATTAGCAATATTTGCAAAGTCGACATTACCTTTTAGATAATCCGGTGCCCATTGTTGAGTATAGGCTTCTAATTTGTGAATTTTCTTATGTACAGCAACAAAAGGATTGCCATAAGACATAGATACAATCGCACCATGTAAACTGGTTCCAATAAATATTTTGGCATGAGCAATAGCACTGGTGATTTGGTCTATGGTGTTACTGGGTAATTCGATAACGGGAAAATCTGCATGTTGCTTTATCCATTCAACTGATTTCATATCATCGTGACCCGGACAGTTGCCAATCGACAGTAATCCAATGTCTATGTTATGAGTTTGATGAATCTTTCTCAGTTCTTTCAGTACTGCAGGCATCCTGGCTTCACTTTTAACAAAGCCAAATTGCACACACACATATTCAGCAGTCAAGGGGCGTATTAGCAGCGCCTTGGGGTACATGTCACTTAGTACTAAAACAGAGTCAGGTACCAGCGTGACATCTATTTTGAAGTTGTTTGCTATCTGCTTTTGAGTGACGGGCTCTCTGGCGCTAAAATATTCTGCAGCCTTAATTGCTGGAACAATTTCTTGTTGTTGATTGGGTAAGTTATGCGTGCCTCGTCCGCCTACTGCATGGTATACCACTCTAAATTTTTCAAGTAATGCAGGGCCAGAAGGAATAAACGGAAACGACACCTCATTTTTACCAAATATAAACTTGGCCAACTTTTCAAGTCTTGGACCTTCCCATTTTTTGAAAATAAAGTCGTAATATTCTTTGGTAAAACTGATTAATCGTGACCAATTGGCCGTAAGCACTTCACCACCGGCTATGATCAGTGTTGAATCATCAGGGATTTTTTCATAATTCAATAGTGCCCTATAAGATAAAGTTGGCATCGCACCACACTCAATTAAATTGGACGAGATGGTGGCGACATTATGAAATTTAAAATCCCCGAGTTTTTGTAATTCATGTTTCGCTACTATTGGAAATAAAACATCGCCATAATTGAAACGATCTGATGCACTCAGCAAGTATATGTGTTTTTGCAAGTTGTCTTCCTAGACTCTGTTAAATTTGAAACTTGATATATTGTAACTGTGGGAATGTTTTACAACTATAAAAAACTCGCATAAATTATTTTGCTTTCTAATTATTGGCTCATTATCGAAATTTTTTCGGTTTTTGTTTAAAGGTATTCGTTGAAGTAATGATATTGATGTTAATTGGTTTAAATAAAACTTAAATGTTCCTTTCTAACATCAATTGAAGGAACATTTAAATTACAGATTAAGTGTTTTTTTTATTCAGTTATTTTTGTCCACCATATCTGCCGTCAATTTATCTATTCGAGCTTTTTGTAATTCGTCAGTGAGTTGTTCTGCTTCATCGGGAGAATTTAAGATATAGGGGATAATCATGACCATCAACTCAGTTCGATCTTGGGAGTCTGAGTCTGTGCGAAACAATTTTCCTATTATGGGGATTTTCCCAAGTATTGGTACACCCTGATTGCCGGCACTGGTTGAAGATGATATCAAACCACCTAATAATACAGAGCCTCCATCGCGCAGGGTTACTGTTGTACTGATCTTCCTATTTAGGATTGTTGGATTACTACTACCAGTGGTACTCGATGCTTCACTTAGCTCTTGTTCAATTTCTATATCAACAAAACCTGATGCATGAACTGTAGGTTTCACGCTTAACAAAACTCCTGTTTTACGGTAACTGACGGTTTGGATAACAGGTGTATCGCCAGAAGTAGTACTTTGGCTAGTCGAGGTGATAACGGGTATTTCGTTACCTACATCAATGGAAGCTTGACCACCACTTTTCACCATAATGCGTGGCCTAGAGCGAATGTTTGCTTTTTCATTCTTATAAAATGCATTAAGTACCGCACGGGTCTGTCCTGCATTGTCTAAGGAAGTACTGAATAAGGAAGAAGCTAACCCAGCACCGCCCATAGTAGTAAAATTAAGCGCAAAGCGGCCTAAGGTCGAATTAGCAAGCCATTCTACACCTGAGTTTTCTGTATCGTTCAAGGTAACCTCTGCCAATATAACTTCTACCATCACAGAAGGAGCGGGTTTATCTAGGTTTTTAATTACCGGTAATATTTGCAGCCAGTCTTTGCCGCTGCCACTATATAAAATTGTATTTAACTGTTCATCTACAGCATATCGTCCCTTTGCGTCTGAAGAGCGATTAGCACTAACTCGGGGAGCACTGGTCGTAGAGTCACTCGTTGTACTAGTCGAGCTTGAACTCTGATAATTAGCCACCCCAAGACTATTTAGTATTTCTACAATATGAGTTGCTTGAGTGCTTTGTACCGAGTAGGTAAACAAACCCTGTTCCACTTTATTGTGTTGTTCAGTTTCCAGTGTTTTAGCCCATTCAATAATATGGGCTAACACATCTTCTGATTTAGCAAATATGACCAGTTGATTTATAGACTCCAATGGTAATAGACGAATAGCGGAAATACCGTCTCTTTGGCGTACTGCATAACCCTCAGCTTTTAATACATTCTCTAGGTTATTGCCCAAATCAACTACCGAGCTGAGGCTAGGTCGGATAATTCGGCTATACATGCCGTCCATCGCTGGTTTATCTAAAAGTTGCGTGGCTGCAACCGCTTGCTCTACGCTACGGTTTGGGCCAACAAAAACTAGTGAATTGCTATGGGGTTCTTCCCTTATTTCCAGCTCTTTCTTGGGGAATATTCGTTCCAACCAACCTCTGACCATGGACGTAGTGACCGCTTTTAATGGGTAGATATAAAAAATTGGACGACTGCTTGATGGCACTTCAGGTAGTGTACGTCCACTGATCAGCAAGGGTGTCTCATTGCTCGCATTTTCGGAGAAAGCAAATAACACTGCATTATTTTTTATTGATGTAATCACACCGTAAGACATTAAGGTTTGAGTAGCTAATTCGTATAGGTCTTTTTGACTCATCTCCTCGTTAAGGCGCATTGTTACCAAGTCGGTGGAGCTTTTGAGACTGGGTTCAATGATAAAGTTTAGACCTAATTGATTACCAAACACCTCATTAATATAAACAGGAACCGGCATATTATTAAAGGCTAACCTGTTCACCATTTCACCCGATAGCTCAGGTAGTACCGCATCGCGAGCTTTCACAGCAGCTTGCTTAGCATCTAGAGTGGGCGCAGCCATTATTTCGAGTGACGAATCTGCTGAAATAGACCTTTCTACTGGAAGGTAAACATCCGAATCAGGCAGTGTTTTTGTTGGACGCATTGGCTGGCTAAATATGACATTATCATGCTTGGCAGCATCATAGGCAGGACCTTTCATATTCGCACATCCAGCCAAAGAAAAAGTTATTAAAGTGATAGATAAAGGCTTTAACATAAAATGGCGATGAATTTTATAACTAACAGACATGTCTTATTTGATCCCACTAATTTCTGAAATTAATTTTTGTTGTGCGAAATTCTTATCGTTAAATAACATTTGTGTGTAAAGTTCCTGATTAAGATGATTAAACCAAACCACAGAATCGGGATTGATTTGCTTGATTTTCCAGTTTGGCAGCCAGCTTCCACCTACTGTCAATTGCAAAGGTTCGAGAGTATCTGATTGATTAATATGGATAAGTACCGAATTAGGTTTTCCAGTAACAATACCAATAATTTGACCATCAGAAATGAGTATTTCAGCATTCACTTGATTAGTAGATTCTGCTATTTCAGGCTTTTTGTATTGAGGAACGCGTTCAAGAATGGTTACCCAATTGTTTATTTGAAAACCTGTACTGTTAATAATAGGTATTTCACGTACTTTTTTTGCAGTGCTGGCTGTTCGATGATTCATAAGTGATGAAGCAATAGCACACAAGAAAAACGTTATAACACAAAATATTATCAACTTCTTAGACATCTTCTGCTCTTGTATATATGAGGTCGATTACCAAATTGATGGTATTAGACGTCTTTGGACTATATTGAAAGGAGGCAATTCTTGCATATTTATGCTGACTATCAAAGTGTTGCAATAGCTCAATTAAGTCTAGTTCAGCCATTTGACCGGCAATTTCTATCCTAATTTGCCAGACATCTTGATTAATACCCGATAGCTTCTCTGAGCCTATTAAGTTAAGTCTCTTTCGTTTAAATAACTTACCAAGTTTTTGCTCTACTTCGGTTAAGGCTTGTGCCTCGGCTACGCTGGATGAAGGAGCCTTTGGTTGTGCTTCTATCCAATTAAAATAAGCCCTGCTTATTTCTTCATCTGCTTCATAGTTTATGTTGTCTTTAGCTGCATGCTCTAATTTGGATAACAACTCAACTTGGCTTTGAGTTTGGGTCCGCCGTATTTGCAAAGCATCTGAAAAGTACTTTATTGATGATAAGGTGATGATTGCCGCAATGGCTACTGACATCCACTGCAGTCTAATATTATTTTGATATTCCACATAGAGGGAACTTTGGTAAAGAGATTGGATAAATTTCATTTGAGGGTGGCCTCTAAAATCCAAGTGTCATTAGTGATGTGAGGCCGAATATTGACTTTTGCTAAGTTATTAAGTTCTTCGAGTTCAGCAACTAAAGCTGCAATGTCAAGTTCTTTTGCAACCAATTCAATTACTAAGGTTCGACTCTGCCAGGCAACTGAATTACCTTGCCACGTCCCTAACTGATTCAACTTTTCTACAATTGCCGCAAAAGTTTCAGGAAGAAATCCAAATTCACTCTGCCAGGTTTGCAAACTGGTAAGGCTCTTTTGCTGTCGTTGTATTAGGTCTTGTCTGGCTAATTGTTCACCCAACTCTTGCTGTAGATCATTAGCAGATTGTTCGGCATGTTGATATTGAATATTTAGTGTCAAAAATCCAGCTGTATGCCATACAGCACCGCACAACAGTACAAATAAACTAAAGGCAAGCCAAGTAGAAGGTGTTTTTAATTGGCGGTCTATTTTTCTGGTGACAGCCCAAGGTGCAACTTGGTTTATGACCAAAGGTATTACTAAGTCAGTTTGCTGTTGTAAAGACTTATCCAATATTAAACAGTTAATTAACAAGCCATCAGACCAAGTTTGTTGATATAAATGTTTTTTACCAGCGACCATGTGCGAACCATTACTGAGAGACGATTGTAAGGCTGTCTCGGTTATACCAAGAATATCTGTCTGACTAATCCATAGATGCAAACCTGCCTTACTTAAATATTGATAATGATCACCAGTGGTAAAGGGGGAGAGTGACTTACACTGCAATATTGCCCATTGTTCGATTTGATTACGTTTGAGATGTTTTGGATAAGGTTTAAATATAAAAAATATTTTTGTATTTACATCTATTGTCTCAGTATTTGGCCAAAAAAAATGGTCAATCTGAGTTAAAATATGGTCAATTTTTTTTTGAGTCTGCATCGGTGGAGCGTTTACCTGTATAAAAGCACTTCATTATTAATTTTTTTATGCTGTAATATAACCCATTGGAGACATTAGATTAAAGGCTTCTTTAGCTTTTCACTGTTCATCTTTGAAAATGCTGCAGCTTAATCATTACTCTTTCATCTTAAATTTGAATTACCAAGTAATAATTAGAGGTTGGAAAATCCACTACTTAGCTGTATTTCACTCGCAATTGGGTATAATCACTGCCCAATTTTTATTACTGAAAATTATTATAGTCCTAAATTTTAGAGGCTGTATTAAGAATGCAAAGGCAAAAACTTGACCGGTAAACTCCACATAGATCCGTCTTTCCTGACCACCACCTTAGCCGACAAGCTAGCATTGTCTGTGCCTATTAGCGAGTCAGATTTGCGCTTAGCTAAAGATACAGCAAAGGAGTTAGGTTGTTCACTAGCATCAGCGGTGTCAAGATTAGGCTTATGTGGTGAAGATACCGTTTTTGCGGTTATGAGTGAAATTATTGAATGGCCTCTTGTGAGCCAAGTTGCTTATTGTCCTTCGGCCCACCTTGTACTCAGCGCAAGCCTTGAATTAGGGTTAAGTATTGATTGGTGTCTGGATCACTCCCTTTATCCAATTATTCTGGAAGGTAAGGTAGAAGTATTTAGTGATGATCCTGTGGCAGAATTTCCGCTGGCTGTAATAGCAGAAATTACTAAAAAGCATCAAGTAATCTGCAAATTATTGACACCCGCAATGGCGGCGTCGATAGCCGACGAAGTATCTAGTGAAAGAGCGGTTTCAGAGTTGTTTGGTAAAGCCAGTACTGATATAGCAGCTCTTGCAGAAGAAGCGCCTGTTATCAATCTTGTTAACAGTATAGTTGAACGGGCCGTGCAAGCTGAATCTTCAGATATTCATATTGAAGCTGGTTCAAAGAATATGCTGGTTAGGTTCAGGGTTGACGGTCGCATGTTAGAATTTATGCAACAACCTATGACGAGGTTTTCCGCTATAGCATCAAGAATAAAGCTGTTGGCGGAATTGGATATAGCCGAGCGTCGATTGCCCCAAGATGGCCGTTTTACTATCCGCAGTGGTAACAAAGAATTTGATATAAGGGTTTCAACTGCCCCAGATGTGTTTGGTGAGTCTATTGTACTGCGCTTGTTACCAAAGAAACGCGACGAATTATCCCTCGATATACTCGGCTTTGAGCCAGATCACCTGCAGTTAATTCGTACTTGGGGCAAACTTAACAATGGCATAGTGCTGGTGACCGGACCTACCGGTTCGGGTAAATCCACCACCTTATATGGCTTGTTGACAGACATTAAAACCGGTGCGGAAAAAATTGTTACAGTTGAAGACCCAGTAGAGTATCAACTCGATGGTATCACTCAAGTGCAGGCCCGGCCCGATATCGGTTATACTTTTGCCCGTGCCCTGCGTACTTTTTTGCGCCAGGACCCTGATGTGATCATGGTGGGTGAAATTCGTGATAAAGAAACCGCAGACATTGCCGTGCAATCATCGCTAACTGGTCACTTGGTTTTATCTACCCTACATACTAATGATGCCAGTTCGGTATTTCCTCGGTTAACAGATATTGGGGTTGAACCTTTTATGGTGGCAGCGACTATTCAAGGGGTGCAGGCTCAACGTCTAGTGCGTAAACTTTGCCCGCACTGCAGTGAGCCTGCCGAAGCGCCAACATTTTTAAGCAACGAATTGCCAGAGGGTGAATGGCGTAAACCTGTGGGGTGCCATAAATGCCAGGGCAGAGGATACCGTGGTCGGATAGGCGTATATGAATTGGTCGCAGTTAATGCGGCAATGCGCGATTTAATCACACATAGTGCACCTCTGGCAGAAATCAGGAAGGCAGCTCGGGCATCAGGAAGCCGCTCTTTGCTCGACGACGGCTTGTTAAAAGCATCTAGAGGCGTTACTAGTGTTGAAGAAGTATTGCGGGTGTGCAGTATAGAAGAGAGCGAACTGTGAAGTTTAAATACAGTGGGCTGGAGTTGTCTTCTCAGAAGCAAATTACAGGCGACATAGAAGCAGTAAGCCAACAGGAAGCTATGAGAATGTTGGCCGAAAGACGCATAGAGGTATTTGTACTTGAACAAAGCCAACAGATGCCAAAATCCGGGCGAAAAGTTACCAATAGCGATTTAGTGATCCCGTTGCAAGAACTGGCAACGTTGACCTCTTCGGGAGTCTCTTTGATTGATGCAGTTAGGGCATTGGGACAAAATAAGGAACATCCTAATTTGGCAAGAGGTTTTATGGCCATTGCCAGTCGAATTGAAGGTGGTGAAAGCTTATCAGCTGCTTTGGCATCATCAGGTTTACCCTTTCCTAAATATGTCGCCCACCTTGTCAGTGCGGGTGAGTTGGGTGGTCAGTTACCCATGGCTTTAACCAATGCATCTGAACAATTGAGTTATGAACAGACAATTAAGAATGACGTACGAGGTGCACTAACTTACCCAATGGTATTAGTGGGCTCGGGATTGGCGGCTATGTTAATTATTTTTTTTGCAGTAGTGCCTAAATTTAGCCATTTGTTAGATGGTGAAAAGGAATTGCCAGCGCTTGCCTATTTGGTATTAAGTGCTGGGCAAGCAGTCAATGACTCGCCCTATATAGTGTTAACGTGCTTGGCTGCAGTGATACTTTGCGGTGTATCAATATTTACCAATCAATCAGTACAGCGTTGGTTGATGAATACTGCTATCGAACTGCCTGTTATTGGCCCTTGGCTGTCAGAACAGGATGCGGCACGATGGGCGTCACTTTGTTCTGCAATGTTGCAGGCAAAAGTCAACTTGGTGGTAGCGCTTAAGTTAGCCGCGGAAAGTTGTGATTATACTGCTCGTAAGAGTCGGGCGCTGGCGATGGTGGCCGATGTTGAGTCGGGAGTGGCATTCACCGAAGCATTGGAGCGTTCAAGGCTCGTACCCAACACCTCACTTAATTTGGTGGCTGTGGGTGATAAAACCGGTCAGTTGTCACATATGCTTACCGCCGTTGCAGCACTGCATGATAGTTCGTGCAAAAGGCGTATGAAGCAGGTGTTGACCTTGATGGAGCCCATTGCCATATTAATAGTTGGGGTAATTATTGGTGTGATGATATTAGGCATAGTATTGGCCATTACAGCGTCTACAGATATAGCTATTTGATAAACAATTTAAAATTAAAAGGTATTTTATGAAAAAATCTTCCGAGCATGGCTTTACTATGATTGAGCTGCTGGTGGTGCTGGTTATTTTGGGCTTGCTGGCTGGTTTAGTCGGTCCACAATTTTTTGGCAAGGTGGACAGTGCAAAAGTACGTACAGCAGAAACACAAGTGAAAATGTTAAAAATGGCCTTGCAGACCTATAGATTAGATGTAGGCACATACCCTAAGTCGCTGACAGATCTTCGCAGTCCTCCAGCCGATGACAAAGAGTATTGGCGGGGCCCATATTTAGATGAAAACTTGCCAGAGGATCCATGGAATCAAGAGTATCAATATCGTCTTGATAGTAAGGCTGAACAAGGATTTTATCTTTACAGCTTGGGTATTGATGGAGTTGAAGGTGGCGAGGAACTTAACGCTGATATAGGTTATGTGCCCAAAGGCTAAAAAATTTATGTCTAAGTCAGGGCTGGGTTTTACTATGGTTGAACTATTGGTAACACTGGTTCTATTGGGCTTGATTTCTGCCATGGTGGCGCCTGGATTAGAGTCTTGGTTGGCAGCACGACAGGCATCAGCTGTGCGAATGGAAATTAATAGTCAACTGGCAATGTTACCATTGCTAGCTAATCGTTCTGTCCAACAGGTTGTTGTTGATTCTGCCGCAAAACTCAACTTACTGGACGCCAACATTACATTTACCCAACCAATAGTGGTTAACGCTAACGGTTTTTGTCAAGGTGGACAATTTCAATTACAGCAGAACAATTATGTGTCTACTTTTGATGTGCTGGCGCCTTATTGCGAGGTGAAGCGTGTTGCGCAAAACTGAATCAGGGTTTTCCCTTATCGAAGCCATTGTAGCCTTGGTTATATTGTCTCTAGTATTTACTGCGGTATGGGGGTGGTTTGCCACCGCCACTAATTCTACAAAACGCATCGAACAGGCTTTATCGCTGCCTGAAGTGTTTTCTCAATTTGTGGTTAACCTAGAGCTTGAAGATTTGGAAGTTCATCAGTCAGGGGGCTATAATATTGGTCAGTACTATGTAGAGTGGCAAGCTAATATCGAAAGACGCTCTGATCAGGAAGTATACCGTCGCCAACCTGCATGGATTGTATCGTTGTTTGACATTAATGCAGTGATCCTAGAAAACGGCCAGCAAGTCACTACCTTTAATACAAAAGCAATTCAACAGTGGACCGACCCTACTTATATCGAAAGAACGGATTACTGATCATGGTTCGAACAGGCTTAAATCGTGGTTTCACGTTAATTGAAATGTTGGTCGTATTAGTCATTCTAGGGTTAACAACTTCTTTGATGACACAAGGGTTGTCTACAACGTGGAATAACTTTTCTCGTTTGGGTGCTCGGGATTTAATGAACTCCCATGCACAATTGCCTGCTAGCTGGTTTGAGCAAAGTCTAAAAGGTGCGGTGTTGTACCATCCTTATAAAGTGCAAGTATCTGGCAATGCAAACTCGTTTAAATATGTGAGCTTTAATGCTCCCAATGATCCCAAGCACATTCCTCAACAAATCAACTGGTCTATTATTTCTAGTAATTTAAAGTGGCATTTGGCTTTTACAACAATTAACAACGATACCCCTATTATTATTCGCGATTTTACGTCAGAGCCTAAATTTGAATATTGGTTTAGTCAAAAATGGCAGCCCAATTTTATGCCCAAAGATGGTCGTTTGCCATTGGCAGTCAGAATTATATATGAAGAGAAAGTCTGGAGTGTGGCTAAAATAGGTCGTCCAGAAGAGGCCGACTTACCGGCTGAACTGCCTATGTATGGAGAATACGAATTTTAGTTTAAAACAGCATGTGACCCTAAATAGTTAATGATGATTAATATCTCAGATGATTTTTACTTTATGCTTAATTAGTCGCCGACTTTATGCATTAAAAAACAAAACGTACTACCTACAGAAACAGCAAAACACATAAAAAGAATTTTAGTCAAATATGTTTAAATCTACCGCGAAACCGATAAAGGGCTATGGTCTTAAAAATATGCCAAATAACAAAAGTAGCGGTGCTGCGCTTATTGCCGTATTAATGGTTGCTGTTGTTATGGTGGTGTTAATGAGCACTGTTTCTAGATTAATGGACAGCCGCTTACAAATGGCTGTGTTATCAAAACAACTATTTACTGGCAGAACTGAAGTGTATGCCAAAATGAGTGAGTTAACCTATTTACTGGCCACTCAACGACTTACTGCAGCGGGTATCAGCCAGGGCACCAATCCACAAGGTACGACCACAGATGAAGAAGGACATTGGGCATTACCCATTATAGGTGACGAACTTCGCGCTGACGGTGAGCCTGTTATTGAAAAAAATGGCCTTAGCTATTCGATACAAAATGAGTCCGGGCTTATACCTGTCAATACCACTAGTCAATACTGGCTAAAGAAATGGTTAAACAAAAAAGGCTATACCGCGGCTGAACAAGCTCACTTGGTAGATTCATTAGCCGACTACGCAGACCCTGACGACTGGCGTCGTCCTGCAGGCGCTGAAAAAACAGAATATAAAGAAAAAATATTTACCCAGCCAGCAAATTTCCTTTTACAAAGTTGCAGCGAATTATGGAGAGTGTTTTCTTGGCCGGAAATGTTAGCTCAACATCCTGAAATATTAACTCAGTGTAATCTTACCCGTTCCGACACACTGAATATAAATGCAATTCCAATCCAACTCTGGGTAATATATTGGCCAAACAGTGTAGAAAAAATAGTAAGCCAGCGTTTGCAGGGAAAATGGTTAATATATAAAAAAGATTTACTTGCTACAGAGCCTACCTTGCTAAACGAAATCGAAGACTACTACTCAACACTTGGTGGTAATCAATTTCAAATTGAGGTGAATTCCAAAAAGTCAGTTAGCCGACTCAGAGTCGAAAGAGGTAGAGGGTTGCGGCCACCCTTTACAATTAGAATGTCGGAAATGCGGTAGCTAATTTCACCTTGCGCTAGCCGTGAAACAAATCCTAAGGTATGAAGTTTAATACAATGGTGAGTTGAGAACCCAATATTTATGGGTTAAACCTTTGACTTTAGTGAGGATTTGTTTGAACATAATGGTGTTGTATAAATCAAGTAGGCAAATAACCTATATGTTTCAACTTTAGTTATATTTTGTTCTGTCGTTAGTTGGTTGTTTTTTAACTAAGTATCGGTATTTTCAAACAAATATTAGAATAATAAGTTGATTACTATTATCTAGTGTTGTAGTTTACGAACCTAGTCGGGTGAATGATCACCAAGGACTTGGTGGCCATTGGCCATGACAACTTTAAATCAACTATAGTTACTTACTCTTGCAAGGAGTTTTATAAATGTTAAATAAAAAAATCTTGGCAGCTGCTATTGCTGCTACTTTCGCTACAAATGCAGCTTTCGCTGCAGTTGACTTGGACGCCTCTCCGGTTGTTCCCGCTAATTACGCTTCTGAAACTGTAGCAGCATCTACAGAAACAACTGACGGTGCCTTCGAAATTGCTGGTACTGCTAACGTTATTGATGTTGATGCAGCTGTTGGTTTTGGTTTTACTGCCGCTACCAGTTTTTATGTGCGTTATGATTTAACCAATGCAGTATTTCAAACCGCAAAAGTGTTTGGTGATCTAACTGGCGGCACAGCCCCAACTGTTACCGTGGCGCAAGGCGGCGCGGAAGATGATACTTATGTAATCTTCGAATTCGTTGATACAGCTGCAATTGCTGCGGTAGATGTTTTGACTCTGGCTAACACTGACCTAGCCTTAACTGGTACTGGTAATGCAACTATTCAAATGAGCGTTTTTGCCAATGCCCCTGATGCTGTAAACGAGACGGGTTCACTGGTAAATAAGTCTGGTGGTTTGGTTAGCCAGGTTTCTTCTTACGCTAGTGTTTTTGCTCCTAATAGCCCAGTCGCTGATGTAGATGACGGCTTTACTGACTTCTTAAGCGATGCAACAGAAGCAAGTTTGGGATCTCTTATGCTGACGATTGATACAACTGCTTTGTCTGCAGCTACAGGTAATCCTGTTGCACGCGCAGAAGTTATCGCCGATGCTACCAGTACATTCGTAGTAACGGGTGACTTCAGTACTGCTCTAACTGCTGGTGCCGGCGCAGCAACGCTTGATACCTCTGCTACCTGTGCTAACGCAGGTACTGCCTTGACAGTAAACGCGGGTGGCACAACGGCTTCCCTGACTGATACTACAACTTTTGCTGACGCTACTCCGATATTCGTTTGTTTGGAACCTGATCCAGCTGGCACTATAGCAGCTACAGGCGCATACAGCGCTACTTTGACAGCCGCAGCGGGTACAGATGGTACTGTAGCTCCAATAACTGGTGCTTTGGGTGCAATTACTCGTAACGGTACTACGCTTGAGTTCCCATTCATCACTACTTTCTCTGAATATAATCAGCGCATTTTGATGACTAACAATAGTGCAACTGATACAACTTATAGCTGTACCTTTACTACTGAAGCTGATACAACAGCTACAGCTGGTATTGCAGCTACTGGTACTATCCCTGGCAACACTACTGTTTCGTTTAAAGCAACTGACATGGTTACTTTGACTGGTAAAAGTCGTACAGCCGCTCGTTGTACTTTGCTTTCGCAAGCCA
>Ga0307492_10000523_pt1 | contig 16170 bp, 14 predicted proteins | sample SI3LmetaG_FD_202365 | JGI IMG/M metagenome (GOLD analysis project Ga0307492, IMG submission 202365) | Sea-ice brine microbial communities from Beaufort Sea near Barrow, Alaska, United States - SI3L | ecosystem: Environmental > Aquatic > Marine > Coastal | place: USA: Alaska | collected 2017-05-06 | reverse complement strand
ATATCGATGTATAACGCTGCCTTCACCAATAATATTGGCAGCCTGCCATTTACCGCAATTATTGATCAGCAACGGAAAATTCACTACACACACACTGGAGAAGCCACCTTAGAACAATTACGAGATCATATTACCCCCCTACTTCTATGAAGCCCAGAAACTGCGTAAAACTACTGACTCCCTGCCTGCTTTACCTGGGCTTGTCTCAGTAGTTTTGCCTCAGGAAGAAATATCACGCCACTAAGCATTATCACGACTTAAAAATCTTCCTAATCATCACTAGCATGATGATTGCAGCTGAGACTGCCTAATCTTTGCCATTGCGACAGTACTGGCAAACTGAATTGAGGAAGAGCAAAAATGAAACACCCCTTTTTTAAAACAAAGCTAGTGGCGATTGCACTATGCGCAGCCGCACTCATAAACCCTGCCTACTCAGCAGGAAAAGTTTACCGCTTAAAACTGGCGGAAACCTGGCCAACTAATTTCCCTATCTTTGGTGATGCGACGAAGAATATGGCTGAGAAAATGTCCAATGGCCGTTTAAAGATCAGCATCGATTCAAAAAATAAGCATAAATCTCCATTTGGCATTTTCGACATGGTTCGTGGTGGTCAGTATGACATGGGCCACTCGGCCTCTTATTACTGGAAGGGCAAAGATGCCAACACGTTGTTTTTCACCACTATGCCGTTTGGTATGACCGCGCCAGAACAATATGGCTGGTTTTATTATGGCGGCGGCATGGAGTTAATGGAAAAGGTATATGACAAGCATGGCCTGCTGTCTTTTCCTGGTGGCAATACCGGTAATCAAATGGGTGGCTGGTTCCAAAAGGAAATTAACTCGGTTAGCGATTTGAAAGGCCTGAAAATGCGAATTCCAGGTTTTGCCGGAGAAGTACTGGCTAAACTTGGCGCAAAACCAACCAATATACCACCGGGTGAACTCTATACAGCCCTTGAGCGACGAACTATCGATGCACTCGAATGGGTCGGCCCCTCATTAGATTTACGAATGGGGTTCCACAAAGTTACACCCTATTATTATACAGGTTGGCATGAGCCTGCAACCGAGCTGCAGTTCATGATCAATCAAAAATCATGGAAAAAACTACCCAAGGACTTACAGGAAATCCTCCGTGTAGCAAAGCGCACAGCCGCTTATGACATGTATATCCAGTCTTACCACGCCAGTGGCGAAAACTGGGCGACGATGAAATCAGAGTTCCCCAACATCAAAGTAAAAACTTTCCCCAAACCAGTGCGCGAAGCGAATGCATCATTGCTCGCAGAAAAAGCAGCGAAGGACCCTTAGCAAAAGAGATTTTAGATTCGCAATCAGGGTATATGAGCAAGGTACGGGTATGGAGTGAAATATCTGACGCCGCTTACTTCAATAGCCAAGCAACAAAATAAGTAACCCAGGGGTAAACGGCTCAAAGCCGTTTACCCCTGCTTACCTTGAGGCCTCTCATGACACTTTTAAACTGTAAAAATCTGATCCATCAATATTCTAAGTGGCTCGGTAGTCTCGCTGCAATACTTCTAATTTTGTTACTAATGAACATATTTTACGATGTCGTTATGCGCTATCTGTTTAACGATGTTTCCATCGGTATGCAGGAATTAGAATGGAATTTCTATGCCTCAATATTTTTATTGGGGGTGCCCTATGCATTAACCCACAACGGTCACGTGCGAGTGGATGTCTTCAATGAAAGACAGTCGATCAACACGAGGGCATGGATCGACATATTCGGTGTTGTCATTTTCTTACTGCTCTTTAGTCTACTGGTGGGTTACTACAGTTTAAATTTTGTCGCCGACTCATATTCAATGGGCGAGCAATCTGGTTACCCTGGTGGATTAACTTATCGCTGTCTAATTAAGTCCGTGATTCCTTTCGCATTCTTTTCTATCGCACTTTGCGGCCTAGGTTTTATGCTACATGCCATCAATACCATTCGTGGTTTGCATAATCATAACAACCAACCCAACCCCGAAACACTTAGTTAACACATCGGAAATAGCCCAATGATTGGTATCGTAATGTTTTTTGCCGCCATGGTACTGTTGCTAGTTGGCTTTCCCGTCGCATTTACCTTTGGCGGCGTTGCACTCATTTTTGGTGTTTTTTCATCAGGGCCAGATTTGTTTGCGTTCATGCCATTTCGTATTTTCTCGATTATGGAAAACACCGTGTTGATGGCGATACCCCTGTTTATATTCATGGGGATTATCTTGCAAAAAACCCGACTAGCAGAACAACTGCTGGAGTCGATGGGCAAGCTTTTTGGCCCGGTGCGGGGTGGCTTAGCCATTTCAACCATATTGGTCGGATCATTATTAGCAGCATCCACCGGTGTAGTCGGAGCTTCCGTTGTCGCAATGGGATTGATTTCATTGCCAGTGATGCTCAAGTACAACTACGACAAACGATTGGCCTGCGGCACCATCTGCGCCGCCGGCACATTGGGACAGATCATTCCTCCTTCAATCATTCTCATTATTCTGGGTGATGTGATAGGTATTCCGGTAGGTGATCTATTCAGAGCGGCGGTAGCACCAGGCTCGATTTTAATCGCAGCCTATATTAGATATATACTGGTTAAATCCTATTTTCACCCTGAAGTCGCACCGGCTATGTCGATGGATGAAGATTTAGATCGGCGTGCACAGATTATCCCCGCCCTAAAATCGATGCTGCCACCTTTAATCTTGATACTGGTTGTGCTTGGATCAATTTTTGCTGGCATTGCAACCCCGACTGAATCCTCCGCACTTGGAGGCATGGGCGCACTCCTTCTTGCGGTACTCTACCGACAGTTTAGTTGGCAGATGTTGTATGAAGCCTCACTGGAAAAAGTCAAGGTGACTGCCATGGTATTTGCCATTTTACTGGGTGCCACCGCTTTTTTGATGGTATTTACCTACACCGGTGGAGAAGAAATTGCAGAAGCGGCCCTGCTTGGCCTACCAGGTGATAAAATGGGCTTTTTGATACTCTCGATGCTGGTCAATATGATATTAGGTTTTTTCATCGATTTCGTGGAAATATCCTTCATTATTGTGCCGATGCTGTCGCAGATGCGATGGGCATTGCCCCCGTCTGGTTTGAAATCCTCATAGCAATGAACCTACAAACATCATTTCTCACCCCGCCGTTTAGGTTTAGCTTGTTTTACCTAAAAGGGGTCGCCCCACCCTCAGTACGTACGATGGATATCTACCGAGGTGTCATGCCATTCATCATGATGCAGGTGATAATCGTTATCAGTATTTTATTATTTCCAGGCTGGTATGGGCTAAATTAACGCTATATATCTAAGATAGTGAGTAATAACACCCGACTTAACTCAGTAATACTACTTAAATTCAAACCTAAAGATTGCACATCCAGTATATTTTGGCAGGATAGGTTCTGAGATCACCAAGTAGTTGAATCCAAATCTTAATATCACTGAAAACTAAAATATTGTTACTCACCATCCTGCCGCTTGTTTTAGTAACAGGTGCTATTGCATTGATCAATACGAATCAGGCACGCATCCTGTCGAATCAGGAAATAGAAACCTTCGAACAACTCTACTGATATCCAAGAAGCAGGCACTAGAGAACTATATCAGCCTGGCCTTGACATCTACCGATCATATTACCAGCGACTTGAGTCTAGATGAGCAAACGGCCCGTGAGAAAGTGAAACGTATTATGAACCGCCTAACCTACGGCAATGATGGGTATTTCTTTGTTTACGATCAACAAGGAACCAATCTGGTTCACCCCATTCTTAGTGACATTGTCGGACGAAATCTCAACGACATGCAAGATAGTAGTGACAATTATGTGATCCGTAATTTGCTCCAAATTGCGGCTGAAGGCGGTGGCTTTTACCGTTACTACTGGAACAAACCCTCCTCTCACATTGAGGAGGCAAAAATCAGTTATGTCGTTCAACTACCTCGATGGCAATGGATGATGGGGACAGGCCTTTATATCGATGATATAGCCAGCGAAGTTGCCAAAATTCACGCTCAAGTTGATTATAATATCAAAAGCACTTTCTTCACCATGCTCATGATTATCGCCACAACAGTGATCATTATTACGCTCATTGGCATAGCCATTAACTTGCATGAAAGTCGATTGGCAGACATACGACTCAGAAAGCTAGCCCATCAAACAGTGCGCCTTCAAGTGAGTGAACGTCGCCGGTTTTCTCGAGAATTACATGACGGCATCAATCAACTCATGGTTTCTGTCAAATTTCGAATTGAGTCAGCCATTGATCGACTGCAAAAAAATCAGGGCGATGCAATCGAGGAACTCGATAGTGGGCTAGATGTTTTGAATTCAGCGATACAGGAAGTACGTCGTGTTTCTCACGACCTGCGCCCCCGATTACTGGACGATATGGGACTAGAAACAGCCCTCGACAACTTGATTGGTCAGTTCAATGAACGAACTGGAAATACGACCTCACTCAAAATCGAATTTGACGAGGCGTGGTTACCTGAGGAGTTTGAAATCACACTCTACCGAGTGATTCAGGAAGCACTCACTAATATCGAACGTCATGCAGGAAGCTGTCATGTACGTCTTCGCATTAAACAGCGCCGAAGTTCTATTCAGTTATCTATAAGAGACGATGGCTGTGGATTTAAAATAAAGTCTAAACTATTCGAAGAATGTATCGGCCTGCGCAACATGCGAAAAAGAATCGAATTATTAAGCGGTGTGTTTGAGCTACACTCAAGCGTCAATGAAGGTGCACGACTAAAGGCAGACTTACCGATGAGTAGTCATTTATGAGGCAATTGAGATGAGCAAAGCAGAATCTTCAATTAGGCTATTATTGGTAGATGACCATCCACTGGTGATTGATGGCATTAGCGCACGCCTAAAAAACGAACCCAATCTCAATGTTATCGGCACCGCCAATAACGGTAAAGATGCACTTCAACAGGCAAGGCAAATTAACCCTGATGTGGTATTAATGGATGTCACCATGCCAATCATGGGTGGGGTCGAAGCAACCCATCTTTTCAAAACCGAATTACCCGACATCAAAATACTCATATTCAGCATGCACGACGATCACGAATATATCGTCAAATTGATGAAAGCCGGTGCTTATGGTTACCTTTTGAAAGATGCATCATCTGATGAATTAATCAAGGCGATTGAGGCGGTACACCAAGGCAGCACCTATTTCAGCGCGGGTGCATCGCAGAGCCTTTTTAGGAACCAAGCCGAAATAGACTTAACCGCCAAACCATCCGTATTGACTAACCGAGAAGAAGCGGTTCTCAAACAAATTGCAGATGGACAGTGTAATAAGAATTTCGCCAGAGCGCTGGATATCTCAGTACGGACCGTAGAAACCCACCGCATCAACATAAAGCACAAACTAAATTTTTCAACAGCCGCTGGACTCACCAGATATGCGCTAGAACATAATCTTATAAAATTGTCATAAATACACTCTAATCGCATAGGTAACTAAGTAGAGTGCCCTCAAAACAAATTAACTTGTCGACAACTTCGCTAAATAGGTAAATAACACACTATAACTGGACTCCATATTCCGACTATGTGAAAATCACTTCATCTTTACAAAAACAAGCGTTTAGACGCATATAAAATTATAAGATGTCAAAAATATTGGTCATACATGGCCCAAACTTAAATATGCTTGGAAGCCGAGAACCTGAGACTTATGGTTCCGACACGCTCGCTAGTATTAACCAGGAACTAGCACAGATAGCAGAACAAAATGATGTGCAGCTAAATTCATTTCAATCCAACACAGAAGGCGAAATTGTCAGCTGTATTCAACAGGCGGTCGACAATCAATTTCAATTTATTATTATTAATCCGGCCGCTTACACACACACCAGTATCGCCATTCGAGATGCTTTTTTAGCGACTCGTATTCCATTCATCGAAACCCATTTATCCAATGTGCATGCTCGTGAAGAATTCCGAACTCATTCTTACCTGTCTGACATTGCCGTGGGTGTTATTTGTGGATTCGGTAAAAACAGTTACCTACTAGCACTCGAAGCTGCAATCCTTTATTGCAATGAAGCTAATTCACACAAATAAATTAAACCCAATAAATGAAATCAATTAAGAGAATTCAATAATGGATATTCGTAAAGTCAAAAAGCTAATCGAACTACTCGAAGAGTCGGGCATCGCAGAGCTAGAAATTAAAGAAGGTGAGGAATCAGTTCGCATTAGTCGTTATTCTGCTTCAGCGCCCGTTATGCAAATGGCCGCACCAGCAATGGCAGCAGCGCCAGTCGCGGCGGCGGCACCAACAGTAGCTGCGCCAGCCCCAGCAGATATCAGTGGGCAGCAAATCAAATCCCCTATGGTTGGTACTTTTTATGCCTCGGCATCTCCGACATCGGGGCCATTTGTCAGCGAAGGCCAAAAAGTCAATGTCGGCGATACACTTTGCATCATCGAAGCTATGAAAATGATGAATCAAATTGAAGCTGACAAGTCAGGTACGATTCGATCAATCATGGTTGAAAACGGCAGCCCCGTTGAGTTCGATCAAGTTCTGTTCATCATCGAGTAACTGCAGATATGATAGAAAAAATCGTTATTGCCAATCGAGGTGAAATTGCACTTCGAATTCTACGCGCCTGCCGTGAAATGGGTATTAAGACAGTTGCTGTCCATTCCACCGCTGATCGCGATCTTAAACATGTTCGGCTCGCTGATGAATCAGTCTGTATCGGGCCGCCGTCGTCTCTTCAAAGTTACCTTAATATCCCGGCTATCATCTGTGCAGCAGAATTGACCAATGCGTCTGCGATTCACCCGGGTTATGGTTTTTTGTCAGAAAATGCGGAGTTTGCAGAACAGGTTGAATCGAGTGGGTTCAAATTTATTGGCCCAAGTGCAGCATCGATTCGCGTCATGGGTGACAAGGTCGCCGCGATTAGAGCAATGAAAGTAGCAGGTGTTCCGACTGTTCCGGGTTCAGATGGACCACTCACTAACGACACCGAGGCAAGTCTGGCGCATGGCCGTAGAATTGGTTATCCAGTTATTATCAAGGCAGCCGGTGGTGGTGGTGGTCGAGGCATGCGCGTTGTGCATGAAGAAGAAAGTTTGCTCAGTTCGATCCAGTTAACCAAGTCAGAAGCGGCCGCGGCATTTAATAACGATATCGTTTACATGGAAAAATTTCTAGGCTCTCCAAGACATGTTGAAATACAGGTCATGGCCGACTCTCATGGCAACGCTATTCATCTCGGTGAGCGAGATTGCTCGATGCAACGCAAACACCAGAAAGTGGTTGAAGAAGCACCAGCACCTGGCATCACGCTAGAACAACGAAAGAGAATTGGTGAACGTTGCGCCAAAGCCTGTACCCAGATGGGCTACGAAGGTGCAGGTACTTTCGAATTTCTATATGAAAATGACGAATTTTATTTTATTGAGATGAATACCCGTGTACAGGTTGAACACTGCGTGACTGAAATGATTACTGGCGTCGATATTATCAAAGAGCAAATTCTAGTCGCTTCCGGCAATAAATTGCGCTACACCCAAGATGACATTCAAATTAAAGGGCATGCAATCGAATGCCGAATCAATGCTGAAGACTCTAAAACTTTTATGCCATCACCAGGTAAAATCACCTTATACCATGCACCAGGAGGTGCAGGTGTGCGCATGGACTCGCATATCTATAATGGTTATACCGTGCCACCTTATTATGATTCGATGATTGGCAAGCTGATAACTTGGGGCAATACCCGTGAATCAGCCATTGCGCGTATGAACGGTGCTTTATCTGAAATCGTTATCGAAGGCATTAAAACCAATATCGATTTGCAGAAAGACATTTTAAGTGACGAGAATTTTGCTGCTGGTGGTGCCAACATTCATTATCTCGAAAAGAAACTGGGGCTCGACTAAACTCAATTTAAGGAATGACCAATGGCCTGGTGGCAACTCAGTGTTCAATCTAGCGCAGCCGAGCTCGAGCAAACAGAAGATAGTTTGCTCGAGCTCGGTGCTGTTGCAATCACGCTCAGTGATGCAAAAGACGAACCCCTTTACGAACCGTTGCCTGGTGATACGCCTATATGGCAACATTCAATCGTAACTGGGTTATTCGCTCAAAAACATTCACTCGAAGCTCTCTATGACGGCCTGATTCAGAGTCTGCCCGAACATCAAATTCATACCGCCAAAAAAACGGTTATTGATGATCAAGACTGGAGTCGAGTTCACTTACAATATTTCAAGCCCATTCAATGCGCACAAAAACTGTGGGTAGTGCCAAGCTGGCATGAAGCACCCGACCCATCAGCGGTTAACATTCAACTTGACCCCGGTCTGGCTTTTGGTACCGGTGGGCATGCCACCACAGCACTTTGCTTGAGCTGGCTGGGCGAACATGACATTCAAAATCAATCTGTCATCGATTATGGATGCGGCTCTGGCATATTAGCCATTGCCGCCTACAAATTAGGCGCTAGTGAAATACATTCTGTCGATATCGATCCACAGGCACTCGAAGCAAGCCGAGAAAATGCTAGACGGAATGATATCGATCCCGCCTTATTGAATATCACCCTACCAGAAGCGTTCAAGTCAGAGCCTGTCGACTTATTAATCGCCAATATTTTATCTGGCCCTCTGGTTAAATTTGTCGCCAGGTTTTCTGAACTGGTTAAGCCGGGCGGTCAGATCTTATTGTCTGGAATTTTGCAAACCCAGGCTAATGATATAAAACAAGCTTATCTGCCCTATTTTGAACTCGATCCTATCTGTGTAAAAGACGACTGGATTCGAGTATCAGGCACAAGGAAATCAAGCACAGGGAATAATGTTTAACAGCTCGCAACTTGGCGACATTATGGAAACCAGTTGTCGGCAGTGTAACGCACGTTATCGTGTCACTGATGAACAACTTAAAATTGCCGTTGGCAAAGTCAAATGCGGTGAGTGCGGCGTTATATTCAATGCACTTTCATCCTTAAAGACCTATATTGGCAGTGATCAAGTAGTAAACATTCAGCAGCCGTCAGTATCGCCCAAGACATCAAGTCCAGCGTACAGTGAACTCAGCCTGCATGAAGCAATGTATGGCGAAAGAAAAGGTACTTTTATTCACTTCTCTCCCCTGCTATGGCTAATCGGAATTTTGTTATTACTGGTGCTTACCATTACTCAGTCAATTTACTATCAACGTTACGAACTCATTAGCAACCCTCGCTACCAGCAACAAATTTTGCACCTGTGCCAACTCGTGCCTTGTGCCGATTCTCAGTTTTCCAGTAGCCGTCAAATTAAACTACTCGAGCGTAATGTATTTACTCATCCAGTGCAGTCCAATGCGCTCATGGTGACGGGCTCTTTTGTCAACGAAGCGCCATTCCCCCAAATGCTACCTAAACTACTTGTCACACTTTTTGACATTCAGGGGAATTTAATTGCCAACCGTCAGTTTGTGCCTGACGAGTACCTTCAATCAGATAGTGATCAGACTTCGCTACAAAGCAATATACCCATTCAGTTCCGACTGGAAATCCTCGATCCAGGTGCAGAAGCGCTAACCTATGAATTTGAGTTTCTATAACCAAGCGGAATTCGCCACCGATATAAGTCACATTAATGCCTGCATCGAAATTAAGTGTTACCTGAACGCCATAACAAGCGGTATATTGGGTGTTGTCCCGATCAGGTAATTTACCTGCTCCGAAAGCTAGTATTACTAGCTAACCAGGTTATTCTCATAGTTGACCAGAATGGATGGACACTATGCGCTCAACTACTCAGTTTAGAGCGAAATATCGTATTGTTAGGTGCATTGTTGAGTGAAAAATAGGTCATGAATTTCCAGAGACGCTTCCTTCGTTTTTTTCCCTTCCTACGCTGGGGCAGAAACCTTAACAAAGATATTGTAAGGTCTGATTTGATCGCCGGCTTAACCGGGGCTGCAATTGTACTGCCACAAGGGGTCGCTTTCGCTGCTATTGCCGGTATGCCACCTGAATACGGCCTATATACCAGCATGATTCCAGCCATTATCGCGGCCATGTTTGGTTCCTCCTGGCACCTTGTATCAGGCCCAACGACAGCTGCTTCTATTGTAATGTTCTCATCATTGAGCACGATAGCAGTGCCCGGCAGCGAACATTATATCTCTCTCGCCATTACGCTCGCATTTATGGTCGGCGTACTGCAGCTCACCATGGGCTTTGTTCGGCTTGGTGCGTTGGTTAACTTTATTTCACATTCTGTCATCGTTGGCTTCACGGCCGGTGCTGCCTGCTTAATTGCAGCGAAACAGGCGAAAACCTTCCTCGGTATAGAAATCCCAGACACCGATCATCTTTACCAAACCGTCAATTACCTGTGGGATAACTGGACATCATTTCACCCACTGGTGATGCTAGTTGCACTGACCACATTAGTGGTTGGTATGATTGCCCATAAAATTAGCCCGAAATTTCCTGGTATGATTTTGGCACTGATAATTGGCAGTATCACGGCTGTTTTATTTAACACTTTTTTAGACATTGAAACCACTGGCATTCAAATGGTAGGGGCCTTACCTCAACAACTCCCTCCCCTTTCAAGCCCTCAGTTTTCACTCGATGTCATCAGGGACCTTGCTCCACTTGCGTTAGCTATGACTCTGTTTGCCTTAACCGAAGCCGTTTCAATCGCTCGATCTATATCGATCAAATCAGGGCAACCCATTGAAGGCAATCAGGAATTTATCGGACAGGGCTTATCTAATATATTTGGTAGTTTTTTCTCAGCTTATGTAGCTACTGGATCATTTAACCGGAGCGGCGCTAACTATGATGCTGGCGCACGCACACCACTCGCCGCAGCTTCGGCCGGTGTTTTACTGATAGGACTGGTTCTTCTGGTCGCTCCTCTTACGGCTTATCTGCCAAAAGCCGCGGTTGCTGGACTATTGTTCCTTGTTGCCTGGCGTTTGATTAACTTCACGCAGATCAGAAAAATTTTACGAGCTGATAAAAATGAAGCACTAGTGTTGTGCGTTACATTTTTTAGCACATTGTTTCTTGAGCTAGAATTTGCCATTTTATTGGGTGTTGTACTGTCACTTATGTTTTTCTTACGCAAAACTTCTAAGCCAAAGTTAGAGCGAAGATCACCTGATCCAAAGAATAGAAAACGCAAATTTAGTTCTGGAAGTAGTTTTCTTGAATGCCCACAGATGAAAATTTTACAACTGGAAGATTCGCTTTATTTTGGTTCGGTTTCTCATGTTGGCGAGTTGTTACGACTTTATCGGGAACATTACCCAGAACAGAAACATCTGTTCTTGCTCGCTCAAGGAGTAAATCAGGTCGATGTTGCCGGTGCTGAACTACTCGTAAATGAAGCCAACGCCAGGAAATCAATCGGTGGTGATCTGTATTTATATCAATTAAAAGACAGCGCAATGAAAATTATTAACCGCGGTGGTTATATTGATGAACTCAATCCTGCCAATATTTTCACCTCAAAAGAAATCGCCATTTCTACTATTTTTTCAAGGCTTGACAGCAGTATTTGTGCTACTTGTGAAAATCGAATTTTTCTTGAATGTGGCTCAATTGCGCCCTCAGATCGAAGACGTAAATCTGACCCGGTACCGCTTGAGGCTCACCTTCCATAACTCTAAACCTGCTTCAGCAGCTGGCATTTCTTATCATTGAGCTATGCATTATTCGATCATCCGGCATATGAAATTGTTGGGGGTGATGTCGAACGAATAATGCTCACTCACTCGCCTCACAGCAATATTATTGCTGTGTTGCTGGTTGAAATAACAATTGTTAGCTATAGTCCGCTTCCCAATAAAGCCAGCAGTTCTCTCTATGTCATTTAGTATTGGCCCCTATCAATTTGCCAACTCGTTAGTACTTGCGCCCATGGCTGGCGTGACTGATCGGCCATTTCGACAGCTTTGTCGATCGCTAGGTGCTGGCATGACCGTATCCGAAATGATCACTAGTCGGCCAGACTTAAGAGATAGCCGTAAAACACAATTACGCATGAACCACGAGGGAGAACCAGGGCCAGTTATCGTTCAAATTGCAGGGGGGATCCCTCAGATGATGGCAGATGCGGCTCAATACAATGTCGACCATGGGGCTCAGATTATCGATATCAATATGGGTTGCCCTGCCAAAAAAGTTTGCAAGGTCGATGCAGGGTCCGCACTGCTCAAGGACACGAAGCTGGTGCAAGCTATTCTTACCGCGGTGGTTGGCTCAGTATCGATTCCAGTCACATTGAAAATGCGGACCGGATGGTCGCGCGAAAACAAAAACGCACTTGAAATAGCAAAAATTGCTGAAGACTGCGGCATTCAGGCACTAACAATACACGGCCGAACCAGGGAAGATAAATACTTAGGTCAGGCTGAATACGAAACTATTCGCAGGGTAAAACAAAACATCAGTATTCCAGTAATTGCCAATGGAGATATTGATAGTGCACAAAAAGCAAAGATGGTCATGGACTTCACGGGTGCTGATGCTATTATGATAGGCCGTATTGCGCAGCAGCGTCCCTGGATTTTTGAGCATATCGAGCACTTTTTAGTGACTGGAAAATTTCAGCAAGAACCCGGTGAGCAGCAAAAACAAAAGTGGCTGAGAGATCACTTAAATAATTTATATGCGTTTTATGGTGAATATCTTGGGGTTCAAATCGCGCGTAAGCACATTAATTGGCAACTAGGACAGAACTGTCAATATAGTGTGAATGTTAAAGCTGCCTTAATGCAGACATCGACCGCAGAAGCCCAACTATCATTGATTGATACCTATTTTGAGCAGTGGAACCAGCAAACACTTGCCTGAATATATTAATTAAAACTATATGTAAGCTAGGGTCAGTCGTTAAATTTGTGAAAAATAAAAGCCAAACAAGCGCGCTACAAATGTCAGTTGAACAGGCGATACGACAGTATCTAGTCGATCTCGATGGAGAAGTTCCCTGTAGCTTATTCGACACGGTTATCGCTGAAATCGAGCACCCCCTGATACAAACCGTACTCAGTCACTGCAACAATAACCAATCGAAAACAGCGAGCTACCTCGGCATTAATCGAGGCACATTACGCAAAAAGTTAAAGCAATATCAGATCGAACATTAATCCTACTCGCAACAGGCAATTGCGCTAAATAAACAAATAGATTGCTAGCTCGATAAAACTCGCAAGGACAATATCTCTCGCATAATCATTCAGCTATAATGCCGTTTTTTGACTCAGGCTCAGCAAAATTATGTCGTCAACCGCACAGCCCGTTCGCCGCGCATTAATCAGTGTCTCAGATAAATCAGGTATCGTTGAACTTGCAAGCCATTTGCACGCTAGAGGCATTGCCTTGCTGTCGACCGGCGGCACCGCAAAATTAATCGCCGATAACAACATACCCGTCACAGAAATTGGCGACTACACCGGATTCCCCGAGATGATGGCGGGCCGCGTTAAAACACTGCATCCCAAAGTTCATGGTGGCATTTTAGCTCGACGTGGTATCGATGAAGACGTGATGGAAGCCAATCAAATTCCACCCATCGACCTGGTGATCGTCAATCTGTATCCATTTCAGGCAACTGTGGCAAACCCAGATTGCAGCCTCGAAGACGCTATCGAGAATATTGATATTGGTGGCCCGACTATGGTCAGGGCCGCTGCGAAGAATCATGCCAGTGTTTGCATTGTTGTTGACCCTGATGATTACCCAACCATTCTGGCAGAGATGGATGCAGATGATGGCAAGATCAGCGACGCCTCTCGGTTTTCACTCGCCATCAAAGCATTTGAACATACCGCTAGTTATGACGGCGCTATTTCTAATTACTTTGGACGTATGGTGCAAAAAAAGGAGGATAATCAGTTCCCAAGGACGATTAACCTTCAATTCAAACATGCTCAAGGAATGCGTTATGGTGAAAACCCACATCAGAATGCCGCGTTTTATGTCGAGGCTGGCGTAACCGAATCAAGCGTATCCACGTCAGTTCAGTTGCAAGGAAAAGCTCTTTCCTTTAATAATATTGGTGACACTGATGCAGCACTTGAATGCGTAAAACAATTTGAGCAACCCGCCTGCGTTATCGTCAAACACGCTAATCCCTGTGGTGTTGCCATCGATGGCACTGTTCTGAATGGTAATATCCACGATGCTTATCAGCGTGCCTATCAAACTGACCCAGAATCAGCCTTTGGCGGCATTATCGCTATTAATCGGACGCTTGATGCGAAAACAGCCAAAGCGATTATTGATCAGCAATTTGTTGAAGTTATTATAGCACCCAACGTCGACGCCGATGCCAACGCAATCATAGCCACCAAAAAGAACGTTCGCCTACTACGATGTGGTCAGTGGCAGAGCGCTGATTATCGACTCGATTACAAACGTGTGAATGGGGGATTACTGGTTCAGGATGCAGACTTACAACTCTATGACACACTGGATGTTGTCACTGAAATAAAGCCAGACCAACAGCAAATGGACGATATGATATTTGCATTACAAGTGGCTAAATTCGTTAAATCAAATGCCATCGTCTATGCCCGAAATCAGATGACTATTGGGGTAGGCGCAGGACAAATGTCACGTATCAATAGCGCTCGCATCGCAGGTATCAAAGCAGAGCATGCCAAGCTTCAGGTGACTGGCTCAGTCATGGCTTCAGATGCATTTTTCCCTTTTCGGGATGGAATCGACGCAGCGCATGATGCGGGGATTCGAGCCATCATTCAACCTGGTGGCTCTATGCGGGATGATGACGTAATTTCGGCTGCCAATGAGCACGGTATTGCTATGGTATTCACTGGCATGCGCCATTTTCGGCATTGATAGTAGAGGCTACTGATATGAAGGTTTTAGTTATTGGCGGTGGTGGACGTGAGCATGCCCTAGCCTGGAAAGCAGCTCAATCACCACTGGTGACTCAGGTTTTTGTCGCACCGGGTAATGCAGGCACTCATCAGGAGCCTGATATCTTTAATATCGCTATTGACGCTGAAAATACTGAGGCCTTACTCGAATTCGCACAAAATGAATCTATCGAACTCACAATCGTTGGTCCAGAAGTGCCACTCGTGAAAGGTATTGTCGATCAATTCCAAACTGCCGGACTACGTATTTTCGGGCCCAGCGCAGCGGCAGCACAGCTGGAAGGGTCAAAAACATTCACTAAAGACTTTCTGCAACGACATAGAATACCAACCGCAGAATATCAGAGCTTTACCCAAATAGAACATGCCATTGAATATGTTAAAAGTAAAGGTGTCCCCATTGTCATTAAAGCCGACGGTCTGGCCGCTGGTAAAGGAGTCATCCTGGCGCACACTGAACAGGAAGCAATTGATTCAATCAAGGATATGCTGTCAGGTAACTCATTCGGCGATGCTGGCCATCGTGTTGTCATAGAGGAGTTTCTGTATGGAGAAGAAGCGAGTTTTATCTGCATGGTCGACGGTGAGCATGCATTGCCACTAGCGACCTCACAAGATCATAAAGCACGTGACAATGGTGACCAGGGCCCTAATACAGGCGGCATGGGCGCTTACTCCCCAGCCCCGATTGTGACGACAGAAGTTGAAGACAAAATCATGCAACAAGTTATTTGGCCTACGGTTCGAGGCATGGCGAATGAGGGCGCAAAATATACTGGTTTTTTATATGCAGGCCTGATGATCAGTAAAGCAGGTGACATTAAAGTAATCGAATACAATTGCCGCTTCGGTGACCCGGAAGCACAGCCAATAATGATGCGGCTGCAGTCAGATTTGGTTGAACTGTGCATTGCTTGTTGCGATGGCAACCTGCTTGAAAAAGAAACTGAGAAAGAAGTACAGTGGGATTCACGCTCATGCCTTGGCGTTGTGCTAGCAGCCAACGGTTATCCTGATAGCTACCTCAAAGGCGACATTATCGAAGGAATACCAACTGCTGATTCAGAGTCAAAAGTATTTCATGCTGGCACCAAAAATGATGATGAGGGCAATATTCTAAGCAGTGGTGGTCGAGTTTTATGTGCTGCGGCATTAGGCGATACACTAGAGCAAGCACAGAAAAAAACCTATCAGATAGTCAACCAAATTGATTGGGATGGTGCCTATTTCAGGACTGATATCGGTTTTAAAGCC
>Ga0307492_10000522_pt1 | contig 16188 bp, 17 predicted proteins | sample SI3LmetaG_FD_202365 | JGI IMG/M metagenome (GOLD analysis project Ga0307492, IMG submission 202365) | Sea-ice brine microbial communities from Beaufort Sea near Barrow, Alaska, United States - SI3L | ecosystem: Environmental > Aquatic > Marine > Coastal | place: USA: Alaska | collected 2017-05-06 | reverse complement strand
AGCTACAAAAGCTTCAGTTCGAAGCGCAACAAGAACAACTTAGACAGCAACATACCAGCACTTTACTGATGATAATGGGCACAACCTTTATTATCATTGGAGCAATTTTACCTATATATCAAGATAACTGGTGGCCCAGTGGCTGCTTCGATTTATTAGGTCTAAGTTGCTGGTTCTTTGCCTTTAGAAAAAAACGCAGTTAATGCCGCATGAATTTTTTTATCTAGGGATACCCTCGCTAAGTTTTTTATTTAACAAAGGTCGAAAATATTGTGGTCGCCTTCTAGTCTTTCTACTTGCCAAAGAAACCTTCGATTCGAAGAGCCATACCATAAGAAGCAGAAAATTGTTCATCCCGTCGCCACAATATAAATGGCTCAATTTCGTAAAACAACCACTCACGCAGAGTGTTTTTACGCCATCTTAGGCTGACCAAATATTCTTCTAAGCGATAATTTGGCCGACTTAGCCCTTCAATATAATAGCCTGCTATCAAGGCATTTTTTTCATCAAATTGAGTGAGCTTTTGAACGCTATGTTGCCAAAGCCAATCGCTGGTTCGGTCTCTGAAATAAAAATGATTATTCCATCGAAATATCGAATGGTCGGTGGCGTTGTAACCTAGCTGCCAAGAAAAATCTGCACCCAACCCGTCATCACTGTAAATATAAGCAGACGTTTCCCAGCGTAAAATAGTTTTATTAGTCAAAATGTGCGAGTTGCGATAACGACTTTTTGCAAAAGCCTGCAAGCGACGGCCTACTCCGATTCGATGAGATAACCCACTCTCAGGGCTACTTCGCCAGCGCAGTGCAAGACTAAAACGATTCTGCTCTACAAAGTCATTAATGCCTGACGCTTGGATGTCGTTATCGGGTCGGTCATCATCATAATCAGATAACACCAGATCGGCACGATTTTTTAAATTGGGTAATTTCACTCTTATTTTAAAACGCGTCTCAAACTCGTTTACGCTGCGACTTCTTGGCTCCCACCCCAATCTAATTCGCGCTTCGCCATAAGCTTGTTCATGCTTTTCAAATTCTTCTAATGCAAAAAAGTCATCAAACCATAAAGCACTGGAGTTGACTGAAGAGGCAATACTCTGGTGCATGGAGTCTAACCATGGATATTCTGGTTGTATCTCTTGAGCATTAAGGTTTGTTAGAAAACCGATGCTGACAAGGAATAAAAAAACTTTTTTCACACTTCTTCTCTCGGCGCAAATATCTGTAAATAGGTATTTGATAGGCAAACGTATGACATTTACATACCTTAGATTAACGCAATTAGTGGTTTAAAAGTCAAACAACCTAGATTTGGCTATCAAATCCAGTGACCTTTCTAATAAGCTACGTATAATGAATCGTATATAGTCTTTAGGAGTATTTTATGTTTGGCATTAGCCCTATGCAGTTGGTGATTATTTTAGTTATCGTAGTATTGCTTTTTGGCACTAAAAAACTACGCGGTTTAGGTGGCGATTTAGGCTCTGCGATGAAAGGTTTTAAGAAAGCCATGAGCGATGATGATAAGGAAAAAGATGCCGATGCTGATTTCGTTGCTAAAGAGAAAGTCGAAGATAAAACGACTGGAAATGCTGAGAATGCTGAGAATGCTGAGAATTTGGAAAATACCAAAAGTACGGTCCAGCAAACCAAGAGCGAACACAAAGAGAATAATTAATGTTTGATATTGGTTTTTTCGAACTCTTAATTATTGCTGTAGTAGGCTTAGTGGTGTTGGGTCCTGAAAGATTACCCGGTGCCATTCGCTCGACTATGAAAACCGTGCGCAGTATTAAAGGCATGGCCAGCGGTTTTCGCCAAGAAGTCGAACAGCAGTTCAAAATTCATGAATTACATGAAAATTTAAAAAAAGCCGAGCAACAAGACCTAAAAAATCTGTCTCCGGAGCTACAAAAATCTGTTGACGAACTTCGCGATGCAGCCAAGTCTGTTCAAAAACCCTATTCAAAAGAGTAACTAACATGGCTGAACCGAATAGCTTAATTGCTCATTTAATTGAGCTCAGAGGCCGTGTATTAAAAGCAGTTGTTAGTGTGTTTGTGGTATTTTTGTGCTTGGTTTATTTTGCACAAGACTTATACCACTGGCTAGCCACTCCATTATTAGACACCTTGCCAGAAAACGCACAAATGATTGCCACCGATGTGGCCTCCCCCTTCTTTGCCCCTTTTAAACTGACGATGGTGTTGTCATTTTTTATTGCTATTCCAGTGGTGCTTTACCAAATTTGGGGATTTGTGGCGCCGGGTTTATATAGGAACGAGAAACGTTTAGTGGCGCCACTATTATTCTCGAGTACATTATTGTTTTATTTGGGCATGGCTTTTGCCTACTACGTAGTCTTTCCTTTAGCATTTTCGTTCTTCACTAGCGTGGCGCCTGAAGGCGTGGTGATCAACACTGATATCAGCAGTTACTTGAACTTTGTGCTTAAAATTTTCTTTGCTTTTGGGCTGGCTTTTGAAATACCTGTGGCAGTAGTGTTAATGTGTTGGACCGGTGTAACCACACCAGATAAGTTAAGAGCAAAACGCCCTTATGTGATCGTTGGCGTGTTTGTAGTTGGCATGCTGCTGACACCACCCGACATTATATCGCAAACGCTCCTTGCCATACCGATGTGGATTTTATATGAGTTTGGTATTGTAATTGGCGGTATTTATACTCGGAAAAAAGAAGAACAAGAGCCACAGGATGAATTATGAAATACCTAAGTAAATGTGCACTATTACTCATTTTTGTTAGCCAGATTAGCTTCGCCAATTCACTATTAGATGAATTAGCAATCTGCGCTAAAAATACCGATAGCTTGCAACGTTTAGTCTGTTACGACAAATTGGCAAAGGACACTAAAAGTCATCCGCCTAAGCAAGCCCAAGTTACTTTAAAAGACAGCATCGTAAAGAAATTCGACAGTAAGGTTCAAGTAGCACCAAAAGTTCAGCCAGAGAAAATATTAGCAGTATCAGAACGTCCAAAAAAACCGACCGTTGCCGATCCACAATCAGTAGGTGTTATTACTAACTCTATCAAACAACAGCAAGCATCATTTGGGAAAGAAGCAGTAAAACGTCCAGAAGATATAATCAAACAGCTCAAAGTAAAAGTAATCAAAATACAAAAAGCACCTTACGGCGAACTGATCATTACCGTTGAAAATGGACAAATATGGCGTCAAACAGATGGTATTCGTTTCAGACTAAGTACAGATGAAATGGTTATTATTGAACGCGGAGCATTGGGTTCTTTTTTTATTGGCAAAGAGAATACCAACCAACGAATTCGTGCCAAGCGAGTCAAATAGGTTAATGTCTTGGTGTGATATTGGTGTCAACTTTACTGACAAACGACTTTTTTTTGAGCCCGTGTTTGAAAGAGCTTTAGCCGCTGATGTTAGCCATATCATTATTACCGGCACCAATATAGCCAAAAGCCAACAAGCCATTCAGTTAGCCCGGCAACACCCCAACCACTTATCGACTACTGTTGGGGTTCATCCCCACGACGCCAGCCAATTTAGCGTTCAAACAACGTGTGAACTACTCACCTTAGCTCAGTCTGAATGTGTAGTCGCTATTGGTGAGTGTGGTTTGGATTTCAATCGAAACTTTTCGACACCTGAACAACAAATCTTTGCTTTTGAACAACAACTTAAATTAGCCTGTGAGTTAGGATTGCCAGTTTTTTTGCATGAGCGGGACGCATTTGAAGTACAAATTAAATTGCTGACTAAATACCGTAATGCATTAAAAGGTGGAGTCGTGCATTGTTTCACTGGCGATATTGCGCAGATGAATCGTTACCTAGATTTAGACTTGTATATTGGTATAACCGGCTGGGTATGTGACCTTAAACGTGGGCAAGCATTACGGGAAGCGGTTAAATCACTTCCATTAAATCGTATTTTATTGGAAACCGATGCCCCTTATTTACGTCCCAAAGGGCTAGCTAACAACCGCAAGGTAGACAATGGCAACAACGAACCCGCCTATTTGCCTTTTGTAGCTAAGGAAGTAGCCCGTTTAATGACAACTGATATGCAATCATTACAACTTGCGAGCCAAACTAATACCCAAGTATTATTTAATATTTCTAACATAACCACTATTCATGCCGAATAACCCATTGCACCTAATTCTAGACAAAAATTGGTTGTTGATACTCAACAGCTTTTTTTGTGCTGCAATCGTTTTTACAGTAACTAATTTCTCTAGTCCGGTCCGCCCAAACCATACAGTAGTGCAAGAATTTGAACACTTGGTTGATACCAAAAAACACCATTCCATTGAAGATATCCTGAGTAATACAGACAATATTTGGCAACAGCTTAGCCATAATCAAGCCTCGTTAGGTATGTCTGAGAAGTTGCATTGGTTTAGGTTTACACTCAGTAACATCGGCTCAGTTCAAGCTAGGCTATTAGAAATTGATAATTCATTATTGGACAGTGTTAATATTTGGTTTGTGCAAGGCAATAAAATACTAGCAGAATATAAAGCTGGAGATACTTTGACTTTCTCGCAACGTACCGTTGAACATGAAAACTTTCTATTTCCATTACCAACAACAGGCCAATCATTAGAAGTCTACATAAGCTCTCATTCTGAAGGGGCGATGCGATTGCCCTTAAATATCTGGCAACAAAAAGATTACTTAGAATTTACCAGTAAAAACAACTTAATCCTGGGAATGTTTTTCGGCCTGATGTTGGCAATGGGATTAAGTAATCTTCTATTCTTTATCACCACTCGTTCGCCTACTTTTTTAGTGTATTCCGGTTATGTTATCTTTTTAGCCTTAACCTTATCAGCACTACAAGGCTTAGGTTACCGCTATATTTGGCCTAATTCACCTTGGTTACAGCAACATGCAGTAGGTATTTTTGCAAATTTAACGGTGTGGTTATCTATTATATTTTGTGATCTATTACTCAATGTCAGGGCCTACAGCACACGACTAAGTAAGATACTCAACGTTACTGCTTATGCTTTTTTAGTAGGCTTAATAATCAGTTTATTCATACCACTACAAATCTTTATTGTAGTTTTTCTATTGATGTTATGTGCCAGTGGTATATTTATTTTTGCGATCTCAATTTGGTTATGGATAAATGGTTTAGCGATTGCTCGATATTATACCTTAGCCTGGGCAATCCTATTTATCAGTGGTTTTGCGGTAAGCCTAGATACACTTAACATACTCAATTTTAATTTACCCCCGTACTATTTGTTGATGTTAGGTGCTGGCATAGAAACGTTATTTTTAGCGTTCATCTTGGCAATAAGCCACAACCAACAACGCCAAGCATTACAAGAATCTCACGCAGAGTTATTGAACAAAGAACGTCAAGTTCAACACACACAAAAGGACATGTTAGCATTACAAGAAAGTGCAACAGAAGAGCTTGAATACAAAGTACAAGAGCGCACCTTAGAGTTAGAAATTGCCCTTCGAGAATTATCTGATACAAACCGTGAACTTCAAGAAAAAAACACCCTAGATGCATTAACTGGGATCCGTAATCGCAGTTATTTTGACAAAAAATATCAAGCTGAGGTGCGTAGAAGTCGACGTGAACATACCCAATTATCTGTTGTGATGATAGATATTGATCATTTCAAAAATGTAAATGATCAATATGGGCACTTAGTCGGCGACGAATGTATCAAATCGGTTGCGCAGACTCTTAAACAAGCCTTAAAAAGACCCAGTGATGATGTGTGCCGTTACGGTGGTGAAGAGTTTGCCCTTATTCTGCCTAGCACAGACTTAGAAGGTGCTTTGGTCTTGACAGAAGGTCTTAGAGCTCAAATAGAAAATACCCGCATACAAGCCGAAGGTGTATCCATAAACATCACTGTAAGTGCCGGTATAGGTACCGCAACAGCTGACTTGAATCAACCAGAAGATATTCTTTTAGCTTTGGCAGATAAGCAATTATATGCAGCCAAAAATGCAGGCCGAAATAATGTGCAAGGCAGCCATTTAGACGACATTCAACAGCAGGATTAATTATGATAGAACAATTCCCAAAGACTCGTATGCGCAGATTACGTAAGCAGGATTTCACTCGTAGATTGGTAGCTGAAAACCAACTGACTGCCAGTGACTTAATCTATCCCATGTTTGTATTAGAAGGCGAAAATCAAAAAGAAGCCGTACCTTCCATGCCAGGTGTGGAACGTTTATCTGTCGATTTGTTAGTCAAAGAGGCGCATGAGCTTGTTAAACTTGGCATACCTGCCATTGCACTCTTTCCGGTGACGCCTCTGCAAGCCAAATCATTGTGTGCCAGCGAAGCTTATAATCCAGACGGATTGGCACAAAAAGCGGTACGCGCCATCAAACAAGCGATACCAAACATAGCGGTTATCACAGACGTAGCGCTCGACCCTTTTACCTCTCACGGCCAAGATGGCCTGATTGACGAGCAAGGTTATGTGTTAAACGATGAAACTATCGAAGTATTAGTTAAACAAGCTCTGTCTCACGCAGAAGCTGGTGCGGATATAGTTGCACCATCCGATATGATGGATGGCAGAGTAGGGGCACTTCGTCTAGCACTAGAAAGTCATGGATTTATAAACACCTGCATCATGGCTTATTCGGCTAAATATGCCTCTAGTTATTACGGGCCTTTTAGAGATGCAGTCGGTTCAGCCGGCAACATTAAAGGCGGCAATAAAAAGAACTATCAAATGGATCCCGCCAATTCAGACGAAGCGATGCGCGAAATTGCATTGGATTTGCAAGAAGGTGCAGACATGGTCATGGTCAAACCTGGTATGCCTTACCTAGATATAGTCAGGCGCTGCAAGGACGAATTCAAAGTGCCCACATTTGCCTACCAAGTCAGTGGTGAATACGCCATGCACAAAGCGGCATTTGCCAATGGCTGGCTAAATGAAGATGAGGTGATTTTAGAATCTCTGATTGCTTTTAAACGTGCTGGCGCAGATGGAATTTTGACGTATTTTGCAAAACAGGCGGCGCAACTGCTATCTAAAGGGTAACGTCCGACTGAGAAGTAAAAAGGTTCAAGTTCCAAGGATACTCTTCAACGCTCTAACATGTGCGTTGAAGGCGTCTGTTCCAGCCTTAGATAAGGACAGCCAGGTACGCTGCCTGCCATCCTGAGTCACTTTTTTTAGATTCAAGTAATTGGCATCTAAGAGTGCCTTCAAGTGTTTTGATAACACAGAATCACTTACTGCTAACTGCTCTTTAAGTAAAGCAAATTCCATCTCAGAAACTGGCTCCAATATGGCACAAATCATCAGTCGATTTGGCGCATGTATGAGATCATCGAAATTAACGTTTTTCATTTAACACATCTTCAGATACTACTTCAGATAAAGGGAATCGATGCCCAAAATAGACAAGCCACATTCGAAGCTTTCATTTTTTGTTGCTCAATAATCTGCAATGCTAACTTAGCTTCCTGAGTATTCACTTGTGTATTAATTCCGTTCATTTTTTTTCCTTACTTTCCAATAAGGAAAGTAATATAGTACAAACTTTCCACATTAGAAAGCTTTATGTTTCCAACGTGGAAAGCTGAAGATTTTTTAAACAGGAAAAATGTGTAAACGTCTAGTAATCTGTGGAATCACTTTCAGATAAATTGAAGGGTTAAAAACACTCTAACGTCCAGCCTACTTTATGCTGTTGCCATTTTTCGTTAGCTAGCTCTGCATCTATTAATGGATGTGATTTTAACCACCCTTCAGGGAAAGTGAGTGTCCACTTTTCCTCTTCTATGATTAACGTAAAATCAGCCAGTAAATTGTCTTTGCGGCGGATGGAGAGTAAGCAGGATAAGCGTAAAACTCTGACTAACACCAGAAGTGCTTTGCGTACCTCTGGATGGAAGGAGTCAAACAAACCGAGTTTTATTTCCTGCCTGTGACTTTGCACTAGTGTTTTGATGCCAGCGCATTGCTGTTGGGTGTAACCCACCATGGGTAGATGACTAAGTATGTATGCACCATGTTGATGATGTAATTTGTATTCAATATGCAAACCAGTCTCATGCAACATAGCAGATGCCATTAACATCGCCTCACAATCTACTTTGCCTAACATCATTTGGTTTTGCACTTGTTTAAACAGACTAAGCGCAATATCTTTAACGCGATAAGCGTGATCAGGGTCTATATGGAAACGCTCAATACATTGCTCAAGTGTTTGCAGCCTGCGATCATTTTGCTGCATGTTATCTAACATGCCATAAATAAGACCTTCGCGAAGAGCGCCACCTGATATCTGCATTTCTTGGATATTTAATTGTTCAAAAAGGGCAATCAATATGGCTAAGCCACTAGGAAAAATTGCTCGCCTTGACTCTGTTAAACCGTCTATTTGTAATAAGTCTATGGTCACACAATCAATGCATTGCTGCTTTAGGTTAAGCAAGTAATCTATGCGGATAGAGTCACTGATGCCTTGCGTCACCAAAATTTCTGTAATGGCTTGGGGCGTTCCGGATGCACCTAGACATTGCTGCCAGTCAAAATTGATAAAATCATTTGCCACAGGCTCTAATAAAAACTTAGCCTGTTTGATAGCATCATCAAAATTACCTTCTGATATGTTGCCATCAGCGAAAAATCGCTCCTTGAAAGTGACACACCCCATATTCATGCTGACTAGATGAATCGGCGTCATATCATTGCCGACAATCACTTCTGTGCTTGCGCCGCCAATATCAATTACCAAAGAATTACCTTGATTAGCTGAAGTGTAAGCCACACCCAAATAAATTTGCCTGGCTTCTTCCTCACCATCAATGACATTTAATTTATGCTTGAGAATTGTTTCAGCTTTTTTTATGAATACATCAGCGTTGGCAGCCAAACGAAGAGTAGCAGTGCCAACAATTTTGATGTTTGAAATGGGGATATCTTGTAAACGTTCGGCGAAGGTTTCAAGGCAATTCCAACCTCTTTCGAGGCTAAGTTGGTCGAGCACCATGTTTTCATCTAGCCCGGCGGCAAGGCGAACTTTTTGTTTCACCTTACCAATGATATGCACACTACCCGCCACAACCCTCACAATCACCATATGAAAGCTGTTGGAGCCTAAGTCTACAGCTGCATATAGTTGCTCGGGCTGAGCGAAGGGGGCAATGACTTCGGTATTATTACTCATCTATTTCGATTGGGACGTGGGCCTGAAGGACGTTTTTGGTGACTTTTACCACTTTGCATGCGTTTTTTAAAACGCGGTTTAGGTGGGGTGACGTCACGCATTAAATCATTTGGGTTGTAATCGGTCACTGGTATTGAGTGTTGTACATATTCTTCAATCGCCGGTAAGTTCAGTGCGTATTTTTCACAAGCAAAACTGATAGAACTACCACTTTCACCAGCACGACCCGTTCTACCTATACGGTGTACATAATCTTCTGCATCATCAGGTAAATCGTAGTTAAAAACATGACTCACCATAGGAATATGTAAACCACGTGCCGCTACGTCTGTAGCGACTAATACATCAAGCACACCGCTGGTGAAGTTTTCAAGTATTTTTAGGCGTTTATTCTGAGGCACATCACCACTTAACAAACCTACTCGATGTTTATCCGCTTCTAACCAATCAGCTATTCTTTCACAGCCATGTTTGGTGTTGGCAAACACAATAGCTTTGTCTGGCCATTCTTCTTCCATCAAAGTCAGTAAGAGATAAGGTTTGTCCTCATCTGATGGATAAAATAGCTCTTCTTTTACCCGTTCAGCAGTTTTTCTTTCTGGCTCAATCTGAACATGGGTTGGATTATCCATGTGATCGTATGCCAACTCTTGAACACGATAAGACAATGTAGCAGAAAAAAGCATACTCAAACGTTCGGTCGGCTTCGGCATTCTATTAAATAAATAACGAATATCTTTGATAAAGCCAAGATCAAACATACGATCGGCTTCGTCTAAGACCGCAACCTGAATAGCAGCTAATGAAAAAATATTTTGTTTGTAGTAATCGATGATTCGACCCGTGGTGCCGATAATAATATCCACTCCACCTTGCAATTTCTCCCGTTGACTTTGATAACCCTCGCCCCCATAAATTAAACCAAGGGTTAAACCTGTGTGCTGGCTAAGTAACTCTGCATCGTTAAAAATTTGCACCGCTAGCTCACGGGTAGGTGCCATGATGATTGCCCTAGGCTGACGTTTTGAGTCTTGAGGGTTAGTCAACAAATAGTGGAAAGTGGCGACCAAAAATGCAATGGTTTTACCTGTTCCAGTTTGCGCTTGACCGGCAAGGTCATGGCCTTCAAGTAAGGGCGGCAAACTCAACGCTTGAATAGGTGTGCAAAGGTTGAAATTAGCCTCTGACAGCGCATCTACGACCTGCTGATGAATGGGTAAGTCTGAAAATTTTGTATCGGTTAAATGTGTAGTTGGCATAGCTTATAGCTTATCATTGCTTGCATTAAAAACTAGTTTCTATATAACAATCACAACCGCGCTGAGTCATCTCAGCGAGAGAAAAAATTACGGAGAAAAGTATGAGCGACAAAATTATCCAGTTATCAGATGATAGTTTCGAGGCAGATGTTATCAATGCAGCTGGTCCTGTGTTAGTTGATTTTTGGGCAGAATGGTGTGGTCCATGTAAAATGATCGCACCAATACTGCATGAAGTGGCTGACGAATTTGACGGCAAAGTAACAGTTGGTAAGCTGAATGTCGATGAAAATAACGAAACTCCGCCCAAGTATGGCATAAGAGGTATACCTACATTACTATTATTTAAAGGCGGTAATGTAGCTGCTACTAAAGTAGGTGCATTGTCAAAAACTCAACTTTTAGAGTTTTTGAACGAAAACATCTAGTATTTGTTATTACAAAATATAAATATAAAAGCTCAGCTTTGGCTGAGCTTTTTTGTGTATGACTGGTCCCCACCATCGCCGTAGAGCCTATTGCTAGTGCAAATGAATTGTTACCTTGCGTCTTAATGGATGGCTCTTACTTTAATAATGGGGGTGTAGAATGATGTTAAATTGGCTGACAAACAGACAATTCACTGGACGCGGGAATTATTTGGTGCTAACTTTTATCTTGTTCATACCTGAACACACCCACACTTCGCTCAAATCAGAGATATACATAAGTAAAACCTTTGAATCAATCAAACTGGCTTTTAAGAGAAGCTTCTAGCATAAAGACCCACCAATTATGAATCTTACCGAACTCAAGAATAAAACGATCAGTGAACTCGTTAGCCTAGCCGAAGAAATGAAGCTAGAAAACATGGCTCGCGCTCGCAAACAAGACATTATTTTTTCTATCCTAAAATCTCACGCTAAAAGCGGTGAAGACATTTTTGGTGATGGCGTGCTAGAAATTCTTCAAGATGGTTTTGGATTTTTGCGTTCCAACGACTCTTCATACTTGGCAGGCCCAGATGACATTTACGTCTCGCCTAGTCAAATCAGACGCTTCAACTTGCGAACTGGTGATACGATTTCAGGAAAAATACGCCCACCAAAAGACACCGAGCGTTACTTCGCGTTATTGAAAATAAGCGAGGTCAATTATGATCGCCCTGAAAATGCACGTAATAAAATATTATTCGAGAATTTAACACCTCTTCACGCTAACGAACGTTTAATCATGGAACGTGGTAATGGTAGTAGCGAAGATATCACTGCACGGGTTTTAGACCTAGCTGCTCCAATCGGCCGCGGTCAACGTGGTTTGATAGTCGCACCACCTAAAGCAGGTAAAACATTACTGCTACAAAACATCGCCCAATCTATTGCCGCTAACCATCCAGAATGTTTGTTGATGGTACTGTTAATTGATGAGCGACCAGAAGAAGTGACCGAAATGCAGCGCTTAGTGCGCGGTGAAGTTATTGCGTCTACTTTTGATGAACCAGCGAGCCGCCACGTTCAAGTAGCTGAAATGGTAATCGAAAAAGCCAAACGTTTAGTCGAACACAAAAAAGACGTGGTCATTTTGCTAGACTCAATCACACGTTTAGCACGAGCTTACAACACAGTTATACCTTCATCAGGTAAAGTATTAACCGGTGGTGTGGATGCCAACGCTTTGCACAAACCTAAACGTTTCTTTGGTGCTGCACGTAACATCGAAGAAGGCGGTAGTTTAACAATCATTGCCACAGCATTGATTGATACTGGGTCTAAGATGGATGAAGTTATCTACGAAGAATTTAAAGGTACGGGTAATATGGAATTGCACCTGAACCGTAAAATTGCTGAGAAACGTGTATTCCCAGCTATCGACTACAATCGTTCTGGTACTCGTCGTGAAGAGTTATTAACCACACCAGACGAATTACAAAAAATGTGGATATTACGTAAAATAGTACATGAAATGTCTGAGATAGACGCCATGGAATTCCTTATCGGTAAGTTGTCTATGACAAAAACAAACAACGAATTCTTCACTGCTATGCGCAAACAAAGAAGCTAAGCTTTTTGTAAAAGTCTTTTATAGAGTAATAAAATCCGCTTCAGGGAACTGCAAGCGGATTTTTTATGATTTCAAAAACTCCACACCTAACTTTGCTTAACATTTGACAAGCTGATGCGCTTTTAACATATTAGATAGCCACACACTTACAGTCGATTATTGATGAAACAGCTTAGATCCGTCTTATTTTTACTTTTAATTTTCACACCCAAAATAACTGCGGCTTCTAACGTCGAAGAAATGGTTAATGATATTGAAGCACAGGTTATTAAATGGCGTCATCATTTACACCAACATCCAGAATTATCTAACCGTGAGTTTGAAACGGCAAAATATATTACTAAACACCTTAAGAGCCTTGGATTAGAAGTACAGACTGGTGTCGCTATAACAGGAGTGGTAGCGGTTCTTGATAGTGGCAAACCAGGGCCCGTGATTGCACTACGTGCAGATATTGATGGACTTCCTGTACTTGAGCAAAATGATTTACCTTGGAAGTCGACCCAACGTGGTGAACTTGAAGGTAATGATGTACCAGTCATGCACGCCTGTGGCCACGATACTCATGTTGCCATGTTAATGGGTGCCGCAGAAATATTAGTTAAAATGAAAAGTCAGCTTCGGGGCAAAGTTAAATTTATATTTCAACCCGCAGAAGAAGGTGCCCCTAGAGGTGAAAAAGGGGGGGCTGAACTGATGATTGCAGAGGGAGTGCTCGAGAATCCAGCAGTAGACGTGATTTTTGGACTGCATATTAGTTCTGATACCGACGTAGGCAAAATACGTTATAAAGAAGGCGGCACTATGGCTGCAGTTGACCCGTTTAAAATAGTCATAAAAGGCAAACAAGCACATGGGGCTTACCCTTGGTTAAGTGTGGACCCTATCACTACAGCTGCACAAATCATTATGAGTTTGCAAACCATAGTCAGCCGAGAAATTAAACTCATTGATGAAGCAGCTGTCGTCACGATAGGCTCTATTCATGGCGGCAACCGCTCTAACATTATCCCTAGTGAGGTTGAATTAGTGGGCACCATTCGTACATTGAACAAAGCGGCACGTGACCATATGTACGAAGCGCTACCTAGAAAGGTTAAAGGTATTGCTGACAGCATGCGCGCTGAAGTCGAAATAACGTTGCCTTTGGATTACTACTACCCCATCACCTATAACGATCCTGCACTAACTGAAAAAATGGTGCCTACATTGATAAGAAGTGCTGGAGCCGACAATGTTATTTACAGTAAACCTGTAACAGGCGCTGAAGATTTTTCGTTTTTTCAAGAAAAAATACCAGGATTATATATGTGGATTGGTGGTAAACCCTTGGATGTGCCAGCAGACCAAGCCCCAGCTCATCACACTCCAGAATTTTATGTCGACGATTCAGGTATGAAAACAGGTGTAAAATTACTCACAGACTTAACCTTGGATTACATGAAGATGCATTAAAATACGCGTGAATGAAACTACTAATTAGGGTAGTTTCTATGCTGATTGCGATGAGCTATAATACGCATCCAAAATTTTGGAGGGATTGTTTCCCCTCATATCATAAAATGTGATTTAAGAGAGAAAGTTATGCCAAACGTGGCAATAGTAATGGGTTCCAAGTCTGATTGGCCTACCATGCAAAAAGCAGCGCTCATGTTAGAAAAACTTGGCGTAAGTTATACAGCCGAAGTTATCTCTGCTCACCGGACCCCAAATTCACTTTCAGAATTTGCCGAGCAGGCAGCGGCTAAAGGTTATCAAGTCATTATTGGTGGAGCCGGTGGTGCAGCACATTTACCCGGTATGATCGCGGCACATACACATTTACCCGTATTTGGGGTACCTGTGCGATCCAGCCAATTGAACGGTATTGACTCTTTACTCTCAATCGTGCAAATGCCTAAAGGCGTTGCAGTGGGCACATTAGCAATTGGTGAAGCCGGTGCAGCCAATGCTGGATTGTTAGCAGCGCAGGTAGTCGGCCTACAAAATCCAGAGGTGCAACAAGCCATTATTAATTTCAGAGCTGAGCAAACAGCTACTGTGTTGGCACAAGACGAATTAGTCCTTCCCTCTCTATGATAAAATTAACGTGAGACTGTAAAAATGAGCATATTAGTTCTTGGATCAGGCCAGTTGGCTAGAATGATGGCTTTAGCTGGCTATCCACTTGGAATAAGTGTTCAGGCAGTAGACGTAACAGATAATAAAATTATCGACCCTGTTACTAAGCATATTATCAACAATTCACTGGACAGGATGATTGAGGAAGTCAATGCGATCACGGTAGAATTTGAACATATTCCTGAGGACCTGCTCGAGTTAGTCCATGGCAGTGGTAAACTCAAACCTAGCGTAGAGGCAATCCTAACCGGTGCTGATAGAGTACGTGAGAAAAAACTACTCGAAAAACTAGCTATCGATAATTGCCCTTTTGAAATTGTTACCGACGTTGAACAATTAGATGCAGCAGTTGAAAAGCTTGGCGAAAAGTTGATTATCAAAGCGAGCAGAGATGGCTATGATGGATACGGTCAGTGGCGTTTACAAAACAAAAACGACTTGCCTGGGCTAAAGCAACAATTGTTGCAATTAGACTTGCAAAAAGTGCCTTTAATAGTTGAGAAAATGCTCGATTTTGATCGCGAACTTTCATTGGTCGCAGTGCGCAGCGTCGATGGTGATATTGCTTATTACCCGCTAGCTGAAAACCTACACTATCAAGGCCAATTACATGTATCTATTGCGCCTGCGCCATTGGTTGACGAAGCACTTAATCAACAAGCGCAAGATATCTTTAATAAATTAGCTATATCCTTAGATTACGTAGGTGTGTTGGCGGTTGAGTTTTTCCAAATTGGAGAGCAATTACTGGTCAATGAAATCGCACCACGGGTTCACAATTCAGGACACTGGACCATGCAAGGAGCAGATACCTGCCAGTTTGAAAACCACCTTAGAGCGGTGAGGGGGTTACCTTTAGGTTCAACTAAAGTTACCTCGCCAACCGCAATGATCAACATCATAGGCTGCAAAGATTTTGCCCGCGATATGCTTAGCATTCCAGGTTGTCATCTACATTGGTACGGTAAAAGTCCACGCAAAAAACGTAAGATGGGCCATTTTAATCTGTGTGCAGATAACTACACTGAACTAGGTAAAACAATGTTAGCTTTAGCTGAATATTTACCGATTAAATATTTTCCTCTGCTTATAGATGAAGCCGCCAGATTGGTAAAGCTTTAAACGTTTCATTAGGTTTTTTTTGTATTTGATTGACATAATATACAATATGAATACAATAGCGCTCGCTTTCGGGATTAGCTGCTACTAAGCAGTTTACCAACAACCCAAAAGTAGCGTCACCCAGAAAGATTTATCCTGTGTGCCGACTTAGCTCAGTTGGTAGAGCAACTGACTTGTAATCAGTAGGTCACCAGTTCGACTCCGGTAGTCGGCACCATTTTTTGTGCAAATTCATCGAAACAAAACGCAGAGCGCAGCGAGTTCTCATTCTTGAGGTGACATTCGCGCAACCCACCAACAAGCACAGCCTAAAGCTTAATGGCAAACTCCAAAAAATTGTAATCAGTAGCTAAGCCTCATAGCAGTTCGACTCCGGTAGTCGGCACCATTTTTTGTGCAAATTCATCGAAACAAAACGCAGAGCGCAGCGAGTTCTCATTCTTGAGGTGACATTCGCGCAACCCACC